>JGI20166J26741_11794473_pt1 | contig 20910 bp, 10 predicted proteins | sample TergutCu122P5_FD_26741 | JGI IMG/M metagenome (IMG submission 26741)
CAATAAGATCTGCAATAAAAACCTCTGTTGCATCTAGTTGGCATTTTATTTCCACATATTAACGACGATGCACGGTCAAAATCACATCAAATTTGAACAAACATATTTGGTTTAGAATAAATATTTGTAAAGCAATATACTCATGCTATACAAATTAACAACTTGGAACTACCATTCAGGTAAAATAAATCATAAACACATAAAATGCACATATACACACATACATAGACACATATATTTCTCCTGGCCTATACAAAAACACTACATACCACCAGTCACTAATTCCTACTCTCTCCATCCATATGCAACAGAAATGAATAAATATCTAACATCTAACAAATAAAACATGGCAAAAGGAACACACAGAACATATATATATATATATATACATATATAGCCACTTTTAATTTACTCACTATCAACATAACTTTAGACAGATGTGCACCTCTGATGTATTCTGCAGGAACTTGCAATGCCCAGTACTAAGTTGACTCATGTGTGGCTCTGGTCAGAAACAGGTCTGTTATCTTACAGTATTTCATTAGTATACCTTTATTAAGTGTGATCTATCATTCTCATAAAGTGACAGCAGGTCAGTTGCCATTCCCAAAGAAGTCAGAATCTGTTAACCACTGATACTAATCTAAATATTTCATATATACGGGCACAAAATTATAAAATAAAACTCTCACTTCTTAAGCAATGAATAAGAAGAGTGTGAAGCTATTGTACAGCTTTCAAATAAATTTAATTAAGTAATGTTTTTGCTAATAACATGTTTATAAAAAAAGATTATTGAACAAAGTCTTCCCTATCTAATAAATTCTCTTTTAATTCTTTAATCCTTTTAATACCCATTCTCAAAATTTGTAGAAAGATAGATTTCTCCTTTTTTAAGATTATGGAGTTCTAGGATGTGATACATGCATGTGGTAGACAGGTACTAATGTTTCAGAGGAACCTGTCTACTGAACTACACTGCATCAGATCCCAGAAGTCCGTGATACCAACTCATTACTGTGAGGACTTCAAATCCTCTACTCTGTTGCATTCTGAAAACTCCATGCCCTTGCTCTCTCTGTTTACTACATACATGAGACAAGTAACAGGTTTTAAAGTGCAGCGACTGGCAATGCTAGTGAAACTGTGCATAGTGGGTCATATGGTTATATGATTGATTTAGTTATTTTGTGTCCAAATGGTTGGTGGAACTGGGTTTCTCTGTCAAAATACAAATGAGAAAGTGATGAACAGAAAATCAATGCGACACTTCTAGTGAAAATGGACAGAAAAGCCACGCCATTTAAAGAATAATAAGCAATATTTGTGCAAAGAAAACAATATATAAGGACACACGTTTTGGACACATTATGCAATTTAAAGTCTGAGAGAAAGATATCAGACATGTTAAAATACTTGGCTGACAACTTGGATATATGATCTGAATGTTAAAAAAGTGACTGAATGGGGAGAAATGATTGTTTACCAACTGTCGGGAAGGGAGAAGAAAACTTATGATGAGAAAGTGGACTGATTTTCACCAAAGATCTGAATATAGGAAGGATCCACAAGGATAATAAACAATTCCAGAGGTGAATGAAAAATTAAAAGAAAAGGAGATTGCCCAGATACAACATGATGTGTCCAAGAAGAGCCAGCTTTCTGCAGAAAACAGTGACAAGCAATGAAGTCTGAGCCTTCCAGTATAGCTCACAATCAAGAGTCCATAGTCTCTCAAAGTGAAGGAAGCAATATCAAAATTTTTGGACAATAATATCAACATTTTTGGACATTAAAAGAATTACCCATTATGAGTTTGTTCCAGTAAGGTCTGGAATATCAGTGGCAGCAAATTTGTTTAAACAACTAAATCTTTGGGGAAAGAAGTGTATTTCACAAAACAACAATGAGGCTCCCTACACAAAGCTTTCAGCGAACTAATGTTTGGCCAAAAAACAATCATTAAAACACCTATGAGAGCATCCTGCTTCGGTCTTTTGTGATTTTTTATATGCTCTAAACAAAAGATCAGACTGAAAACAGTCTCATTCTAAGTCACTTTAAGAAATGTGACAACAGTGCTGAAAGGACACCCACAAAGTCATTGCACCAGTGTTTTCAAGCATGGCAGAGACATTGGAATGTATGTATAGAGACTATGGAATGTGTGCATGAAGTTACTAGGCAAGTATTTTGGAGATGATCTCATTCCCTACCGGTTCAAGACAATATACATATGTACGAGTATATTCACACATTCAGTCCAGTTGCATAATTACCATACTTCATATATACTTGGCAGCCCTCCACTTTCTTTACTCTGTGAACTCACATTTACTGATTTTATGATCTTTTCAAGGAACATTCTAATAATCAAAACAGGCAATTTATTAACTGCAATTAAACAATTATGAAGACAACTGACAGTTACTTGCTTAAGAGAAATGCCTAGAAACTGTACTGCATGAACAATAGCTGAGCAATGGCTATACGTAAGAATGAAGATATTTTATTCATTTCAGTTAGTAAAAACTGTAAACAGTGAAGTTAATAACTCTGAGTAACAGAGAAACGTATATAATGTAAGTACGAAAGAAGAAGCCTCATACAAATTAACAGACAGACAACTTCATTCAATGAAACGTATAACAAAGAAAAGGAAAGATTAAATTTGTAAGAAAACATATCTGTTAACTATTACAAAAATGAAATGTGTAGCAGTTACATATGAAATTCATGTCACAGAATACAGCAATCTTAACATTCACTGCTGCAAGAATCCAAACCTTACAATTTATATTACATCACAACTCTCATTATAGAATTACAATGACATTCCGTTCCAGTATATGTAACTGAACTGAAGATTTGTGGATGTCTAAAGTGCTGTGCTGTTGTCGAAATAAGAAACTGTCATGGCAAAATTTTGAAGCTTTATACACCTTGTATATCTTAGCTGTTGAGAAACCTGTCCAGTTCATGATAAGAAACAAATGACAACATGCAAAGAAATGTTCTTGTGTACAGGACTAAACATGAATGTTTCTAAGCAAAGTTGATATTTTTATTTTCAATGTACATTCTAATAATTTACATCACTCAGAGAAAAAAATTCACAAGGGAAGATCTCAATATGATCCATCACATGTATTTTCAGCTGATTACATCTGAAACAGTATGGAAACAATTCACTGTCTTCTTGAACCTACTGAATGATAGTCATAGCTTAATTTTCACTTGGATTTCTTATAAATCCTACACATATACATGTTATGAGACTAACAAAGGGGAGAAAAAAACATCACTGAGGAAATTATACTTTTGGCACTGGATGTTGACAGGTAATGTCTGTGGGCATAGCCTACCTAAAATATGTAAAACGATCTCAACTTAGTTACTTTACGATATGAGCTAAGGTTATAGTGGTATTTCCAGAGAAAAGGAGACAGGAAAAAAAAACCTAGTTTGAACCACATAAATATATAGGATTATTAAAATAATAAGTACCAACAGATATTATCTGGGTACACATACAAAGAACACTTTCATTAACTAATCTAGGAATAATCTTAACATTTAACATACCCTGAAAGTATCAACCAAACCTAACAAAACCAACAAACACACACTAAAGTAAAACACAGGAACAAAGGCAGGCGAGCAAAATATTTTGTACAGAAGGAGAAATACAGATACTTCTGCAATGTTGTAAAACTTCTGCTGTAAGAACGTTGCTTCCAGTATACAGCCTACTATGCTCCTACACTTGGCAATGTTGGTAACTGTGAAGAGCTTGTGTACGTAAGCAAGCACTTCAGCTAACTGATGCTGCCTGGCTAATGTGTGTGCCATCACATCCCTTACTGCAGTGCATTTGCAGCCACCCACCTTTATTCTTGCATTTCAGTCTAGGTCACTTCTTGATTCCAAGTATATTAGTCTACATTAATCATTTATTATCTTTCCACGAGACAGAGCAAAAAAAAAAACGATGATATTAATGCTACAGAAGATGTGCTGTAATGTAAAATAATGCACACTTCCATAATGGTGTCATATTTCATTCAACAACCAATGGTTGTGTATGGATCTCCTCCATCCATAACAGGAAATTACAGGTACCTTTCCTCTGCTACAAAAACATAACTGAAGATAGCATTGGAATATTGGAAGTTAACATACAGAGAGTTTGATCATACTACAAACACTAACCATATTCAGCCCCATTTTTTAAAGCTTAGTCCTTTTTCTGAAAAGCAAATGTGCTGGTATTAAAACATGACAGGAAGAGGTAGCAATGTGTCAGAAATCAATAAAAGCAAACTACTTGAAACTAAAAAAAAAAAACTTTTCTTTGAACTGCTTGTATTTCTCTCCTTGCATTAATATATGCCGTATATCTCTTAATTCATGGGTTTTGAGGAACAAATGTGCTTGTCCAACATACTCTTGTATAGTCCCCTGCCACCCCAAAATACACACCGGATGAAACTAATTTAATATGAATGGTACCACTAGAAACCATTTGGGAAATAAAACTCATGACAATCAAATTATTGTCACCATTATGTTTAAGAATTACTTTAAGGTCAAACAAATGAAACTCTGAATAAACCACTGACTGTACTTCATAATTCTCCAGCAGTGGGTTCAAAAACCAGTTAAATGCAATTTGTTTAAAAGAAGCATGTACCAAACACGAGTTCTGGAAATAACTTAACACACTTGCATGCTCACAAATGCTCAAGCCACACTGAAAGGAACTACAAATTAATTGCCATCAAACTGGACGCTAAATTCCCTCATTCATCATGTTGATTTACATTTAAAAAATAGGGCATAACAATAGATACATCTATACAAATTTTCACTGTATGGATGGGTGAGCAGAACACCCTAGAATTGTAGTCAGGTGATGTATGGTGCAAATCTTGGTCAGATTATCAGCTATCCTGAGTTAACATTTTCATGGTTGTTTCTCAATCACTGTAGGCAAACGCAGGGACCATACCTCAATTAGCCAATGACCACTTCAAAATATTTTCAAATTCAATACTATCATCCATGTTAATGACAACACTGAAAAATAAACCATGAACCACGATATGAAATTACAGGACCCTACAGACAGTAGTGTTAGTGTAACAACACCTCAGAAATCTGCAAAGCGGCCATGCTGGTATCATTCAGCCATAGGAATTCCAAAGAACAGTCACACCTTGATATCGGACCATTGTTTGTTGACTGCAATTCATGATGGTATATTAGGGGTGTAAACTGAAAAACTATATAATTAGAATTTCTGTTCACAGACTTCCACGGCTGCTAAGTAAGGGCGGTGTTATATCGGGGGGCACCATATCAGGATTTGCCCGTAGTACAGTCGAGTATTCTCTACCAGTATGATATCCACAGCAAGTTTAATGAAAATATGTCTGTTGGCTCAAACTTGCCACAGGAAGACAGACATATGGACATGGCACCATAAATTACCTTTCTTTAGCATGACTCATCAAAGTGAAATAAACATAAAATGTCATTGACCGTAAGATGTCAAGCAAGTTTGGTAGTAATTCGGTAATATTTCTAATGCTAAAGACTGTATATACAGTCTTCACATTCCATTACCTTTTAGAAATTAAAATTACATAATTTTAATTTCTAAAAATAAATTCTTTCCTGTTTAAAGGGATGTAATTGGGTACCCTGTTAAGAGAACATGAATACATATTCTGTTTCCAGACTCAACCACTGTTTCATACAACTTCACTTCACAGTTACTTATACAATAGTGAAATAAACTCTAAGTGCAATCTTAATTCTGTGAGTATTAGGATGTAATTGACATTGACCATCCCTCTTCTATTACATCAGCCATTCAACACAGAGGTTATGTGCATCAAAATATAAGTTACCTTGCCACTGTGGTAAAATTAATAAACGTAAGAGGCAGCTAAATTTATGAAACCTTAAAACAGCTACAAATTGCTGAAGCACAGGCTATAGATGAATGTCCTATATACTGAAAAATGAACTGCTTAATGTTTTAATAATTAGAAACCACATTAAAACATTTTTATTCTGATATTTTGGCTTGTTCTTTTGGGCATAAAAGAATCAGTTCAGCTAATTTCCATGCTGGTTACTGAAGCAAAATGGTTACTAATATGAATCTGGAATATATCTGTCACTGCCAGTGGATTTAAATTATGTTTTATTTTAACTCTGTTCAACAAACTCTGCAACATTACTGTTCCATAAAATGTTCACAAAAGCAACAATCAGTATTATCAGTACAAAAACACAACAAATCTCACAAACAAATTCACTTGTAAAAAACACAGAATATTTTGTACTTATTACTTGACCAGACTCTTTCACTAAAATTCATATGTAAAGATTCTATACCTTTGTACATTCATGTACTATCATCTCATATGGCAGTTGCATTCTGTACAATTACAGTTATACACAATATGTTATCTGTCTTTAAAAAACCACTTGTTAGGTAATGCATTTATAGTTAACTGATTACTTCTTAAACATGACTGTGCAACTCTTCATACAAGCCCTACACAAATTATTAAAGATTATTATTTTGTAATAAAAGGTAAAAGGATGAGGTCATCCCTATATGTAAGCACCACAATACATGACCTCTTAAAGTGCACCACCTTTGTGTAACACCTTAATTTCAATTACACTTAAATTATATTACAACAGCAAAATCAAGTTACATATCAATTATTCAGTTTCCTATTTCTCATCAACTTTGTACTTTTGCCCTAATTTCTACTAATTATAACAACCTGACATCATCCAAAAGTACGATGTATCAACCTTTCAGTTACTAGTCTGATCTATAATTTATACTGGGCAGTTTAAACTGTTCCATGATTTTAAAAAACAAACTTTTTAATCACCTTTGGTGAAAGTCTTGCCTAAAAGCAGCTGCAAATTTTCAAATGTGTATTTCCAAAGCATGAGCTTGCATTTAAGGAACTGGAGAATTTCAGTTCCCTGAGAACTGAAGAATGATTATCACATACACAAGTATGATGTCAAAGTGTGGTACATTTTCATTATTAACAGCAAAACAAAAATGCCATTATGATTAAGAGGTCACACACAGCCATTCTCACTTTTAAAGTTAAATAAGCTGATATCACAGAACAAGAACACTTCCTTTGTTCTCTTTTTTGTGAGACTAACTTATTCAACAGTCAGGATGATAGGTTGATCATGTGTCATCTGTAATGATAATAGTACTTTGGTTTTTCCATTGATAATAAAAGTTTCCAATCTCCAAAATGGGGCAGAAAATTTCATATATTAATAAAACACGTTTTAAAAATACATGAAGTAAAATTTAAGAATGTCTTGCACACATAATGCTCAGTTTCAATTTAAGAAAAGCATGTCCACAACATACAAGTAAACAGTAAGCAGTGAACAGCTGAAATTAAAAAGCATGTAACTGTAAGTCATTCGGCAGGTACAGGAACCTGCAGTATGTGGTCATTACTTTCAATAACAGGAGCAGAAAAATCAATCTTGAAGGTGCTGAAGTTTAACTGTTAAAACTTCCATTCAAGCTAGACTTTACAATTATAAATGTGGTGGACACGTTTGAGAACAAAATCAGATTCCAAAGTAGTATAAAGAAACAATTTTCAGAAGACAACTGGCTGACTTTAAGGCAAAGAAGATAAAAAAAGTGCACAAAACAAAACAACACTTATATTTTACATTCTTCAGAAAACCCACTACACATTCTGCCAATAAACTTGAAACAACTCACACTGCAGAACTATGAGGACATAAACTTTCTAAATAACCAATTTTGCTCAAAACATATCTTACCCATAGAACAGTTAACAGTGGTACCAGAAAATTTAAAACCATGCGACACAGCAGTATGTGAGAAATAGAACACGACACTGAAAACCAACACTTGGGGAGTTGGTATGTATCAGATATGCAGGTTCCGGAATTTTTAGGTAGTGGAGGGTTTAAAAATAAACTCCAATCACTGTACAGTACAATCACATAACACAACCATGACAGAATAACATAAGGTAAAATATTAAAACTCAAGTCAACATCATGCACAAAAACCACACAGACAAAAAAAGCAAAATAACAATAATTAACAGAATCATAAAAGCCTGGGCAAGCAAATGGATAAAAGTGGATAAAAGTAACAGTTTAAAAATGCAAACAAATGAGTAACAATTAATGTAAACCTGCAGGTGGATGGTAAGACAAGATTCGGAAAATGGTACTGAACGACCAGCTTGATCCTGACATAGTGTGTATTTCACAATAGAAATAACGCTGGCTATGATAAATCATCACTAAAAGTTTCAACTCTGTATACTGACTTGTCTACATCATCATTATACTACTACCCTGACATATAGATGTTCCACAGTGCCTCAGTTCATAAGAGTCAATTCCAAATAAATTTTAATATGCATTATAATTCTTCAATTATGTATGTATGTGTATATATATATATATATATATATAATCATCATAAATAAAAATCCATAAAACTGACAACAGATACATTTTTAAACTAAATTATGAAAATGAACTGTTAACTTCTGTTCTGTGGCCTGATAAGTTACTGATTGTGTAGTAATAATTTAGCAAGAGAAGTAATACCAGAAACTGTTAAAAATGCTTCACTTCAAGCCATAAGACAATGAATACGTGATGCAGTAATTATTTTGTTGATCAAACAGAAAACAGAATCAGACAGTAATCTTTCTAGATTACAGAAATAAATATGACTTGGCACATTTACACACAAAAAGGAATTAGTGAAGCTGGCCATTTGCAAAACAAAAAACAAAAAATGGACTAATTAAACATTTTAATGAACCCAATAGTACTAAAATAAAATAAAAGAATGATATAAGCTGAGCCCAAAAAAGGTTAAACATGTACCAATACTGCATGGATGTAGGAAGAGGTCCATCTTTACTGACAAACTCGCAAACATTCATCTGACAACTCCTCTAAGTAATTTACCAGTAAAACCATTTCAAAAATAATTTTGCACAGCACCCTTTGTTTTTCTTTAACAAAATTCTTGGTGCACAGAACAAGATATTAATAAAAGATGGCAGTAAGAAAATCAAGCAGTACATACAGCACAATATACTTCATGTACATTGTGAATATGAAGCCTCAATAAGTTTTTAGTACATTTAAAGCATTTCTCTGTAGTGCTAAATTATTACAACTTCTGAGTTTAAATTCACAATTATCTTTAAGCATCATGGTTATATGCTTTTATCTTCCTGATAATTATAAAATAATAAACAGCAGTAATACTGTTGCAGTCTCATTTTTTTACAACCGTTAGGAATGTACCAAAATTACAAGAACAGTTTAAGTACGTGTAAAAACCAGTGGTCCAATACCACTGTATCTGATTAAAAAATAGCATATTGTGCAAATCTGTGAAGTATATGGTAGCTCTGCAAAGTATTCTCAAGTACAATCATTACGAACTGTCATTCTCTACACCCTTAACTTTGGAATGAAACTGGAATGCATACATTACCAACCTAACTTTATTTTCAGTCCATACACATAACTGACCTATGTTCAAGAAAATGAATACAAAACTTGTATAACATTATAAAACAATAAATCTCCTAAAATGTTTTAGCAAGATCACCTCCTTTACAATTCTTGCAGTGTGTGTTTAATGTCTGCATTAAAACAGTGCCTAAATTAGAGATCCTTGAAAATTTTATTCCAAAAATCCATAAAAATTTGCCTGAATAATCTCATAATATTCCTGATAGGTTTCACCAAGCTTCCAGAATTCTGTAAATATGGAATATTCTCTAGAATCTTGCTATAACCTTCTAGCAGACACTGGTTTGCCACATTAACTAAGCTCAAATAATCTACAAGCAGTCACCTTCCAGCACACACCCACAAATGAAGCACCTAAAAATTTTAACTCAAGGGGTACCCTGTCAGATGAGGGTGTTGTGTTTGTGTTGAACGTATGATGTTGCATAAGAATACATTTGTAAGATAGTCTGCCAGCATCAAAACATGTAGCATCGAAACATGTCCATCAGTCTTGTCTTACCATACCAGTCTATGAAACAGATGGGCAGGGATTCATATAGTATGAGATCAGCCAAGAGGAAGATGGGGCCAGCGGATTTTAGCCCAGATACGTGGGCAGGCCATTACGGAAATGCCAGGATGTGCCATCCATAGCTGAAATGCACAATGATATAGGAAATACAATACACACCTCATACTTTCTTTACAAAATGAGAAAATGGCACCCATCTTACCAATTCTCAAATTATTATGGAGAAAACACAAATTCTTCCCATAAGGGTGCACTTTAACTAGCAGAACATGTTAAGGCATGGTAACTCATAACTTTACAGACACATATTAAAGTCAATCCCTCCATTTTTATAGTGGAAATAGACATATGTGTTATATCAGGGTTCTCCAAACTACATCCCAACAGCCACATCTGGCCTGCCACACACTTTAACTTCCAGAGGAACACAATACTTAGACTGTAAGTTTTGTTTATGGCTGTGTTTGGTGTTTACTACTATTTAATTCTGTGAAAACATTTTCCAAAATGAAGTCTGTAAAGTCTAATTACAGATCATCATTGCCCCATGAACCCCAATGTGACTTTGTTTTCTCACCTATCAGTTCCACTCCTACCACTAAAACCTGCAAGTAATATCACAGTCCATAAAGTTTAAACACACAAAGTCTTCACTCTTCATTCTTCATGATGATTTATAACTTGTTTACTTTGTGTGAATGGCCCTATATAATTTTGCTAACAAGACTGACTGCCTGCCTAGTTTAAAGCCATGCCACGGGCTATAGCAGACTGTTGTTGCATATAATTTAAAGACTATTTCTAAGACAGTAGCAAGTCATTTCTATAGCTGGTACATGTCAAATAAAGCCAATTTTGTAACCTGCCTGATCAATAAATAATTTGGTAAAACATGTAAGTTGACAATATTTTTTTGGGGGGGGATGGGGGGGGGAGGGGCCCTTGAGCAGAAAATTAAACACAGATTCAGCCTGCAGACAAAAACATTTGGAGACCCCAATATTTGAACACTATTTCTGCCACAACATGGCTGTATGAAATTCCAATTTCAGCATACACTGTCAAAACAATATACAAGAATAATGGAGCCACCTGCAATGCATATTTATCTAGCATTATTCCCAATGCATTCAGAAAATCTGTGATACAGGAAGTAGGAACATTCCTCTTAGTAATGTAATGTTCACTACTGTCACCGGCACTGCTTTTCATTATTGTGTGCCACAAAAAAGTGCCGTGTGTCTTATATTTATATGGCACTTTTAATTCTGATATAGAGTACTGTCTATATTTCTTTAAGATGAAGGGTTCCATGAACTAAAAGATTCTAGACGCACAAATGTAAATCACTTTCAGAGCTCAGAGTAAAACAAAAGTTATGAAACATCAACTGAAAATGACAACAAAGCATAATTACATAAGACATACGTTAATGATGGGATTAGTGCCACAAAAAGCAGCAACAACACACAGTGCAACTAACTACACTGAATGCAATCAACAGCACACTGTATCAGCATTAATACAGCCCCCATTATGCAAGTACCAACACACTTCCTGAAACACAAAAGGAATACAAAGACAGCATCTCTTTAAAGAGATACTGGTAAGTGGAATCTATACACTGCATGATTCCAGATCTTTTGTTTCATAGCTATTCTGGTCTCGAAACAAATATCCAATAAATTCTTATTAGCATTACTGCTAAATAAAACATCCACAGATTATACAACAAAATCTGCAACTTCTAAATAATTATTGAACTTTAAGTACAACAAGTTCTAAAACCAATATCTACCCCTTCTGAAACCAACACCAGTAGTTTAATTTCACGTTTTCACCGTGCAAAAAATTAAAAAAAAAAAAAAAGATTGACCAGTGGTTTAATAATACATTAAATACTGCCTTCCTACTCTATGCCTGTGTCAACTTGAAAATAATATATCAATACTCAAAAGTTCATAATTAACCACCCCCTGCAGTGTGATGTATCCAACCTCAGTATGTACCATGATACTGCACTCACTAATTGCAAGCAGCAAAAACAAACAAACAAAAAAAAAAAAATCATTGCTCTGCCACCTCTTAAATTTACATCACCTATGTATGTATCATAGTTAACAATGCAACTTTTTATGCATCCTAATTTTAGTCATGCCACAGTGTGAATCCATGCCTGCTTTAACAGAATACTACTGATAATTAACAACTGATCATTGAATGAAGAAGATGGAAATGACAAGTGGTTGTTCTTCTCATATAACACACACTGGGAGGTTCTTAACAAAAATTTCTGCATATGCTTTAAAATAAATGCACTAAAATTAACATGTACCATTCGATTTGTAGTCACATGCAACCAAAACTGGTGTGATATCTGTGACCAACCAGTGATTTGTTTACTTTGCATCAAAAACAAGTTTTTTTTCTTTCAAACTGCTGTTATGCCATCCACAAAACAGCAATCTATTGAAATGTTCCCCACTAAGCACTCCCTTATTACAAGTTAAACATCAGCATCTCTTTAAATCCCTAACCCACTCAGCAAAACATTAATAATGAAATTTCACACCAGCTTGTGAAGACCTCAGTAGCCAGCAAGCAATCTTCCGAACAGTTTAATACATCGACTTATGAAATTATGACATCAGTAACTTTAGTTGGAGCTGTGCTATCAAAACATAAAATGAGGCCTCATCATTAGTATCATCCTGTTGCATACAAGGTTACATAGCCTGTTACAGTTTCATGCAATCATAATGGTGGTACGTGTGAACTCCTCTCCCCCAGCGTGTGAATGCTACAACCTGTCTTGCTATTCTCCTAGTTTCCATTCTCCTTACATAAACGTTTTAATTGTGATTATGACTTAAAATACGTTACATGCAGTCAACCACACAAATTTCACTTCTGATACAACAAATCTATTTTTATCTGGTTAATTTTGTGAAATGTCAGATCTAACATTTATGCCAAAATTACAAAACCAATTACACACTATGACAATAAAATTGGAAAACAAAATATAAATCAGAGGCAAGCTAAAATTACAGATTTCGTCATTATAAGTTATTAACAGAACATACTACCAAATAAAGGTTGCTATTAACAGAACTTGACATTATGGTTCAATTTACTTCCATTAACTAAAAACAAATTAAACTGTATTCTTAAAGATTATTAATTTATCAATTAAAGCATTACACAACATTTATGTGGAATGAATTCATCTGGCTCAAGAAAGGGTCCATTGGTGAGCTCTTGTGAACACAGTAAGGACAATATGGATTCCCTAAAAGACTGACAATGTACTGATTAGATGAGCAACTCTTAGCCTTCCTAGAAGGAACCTGGTCAATGAAATTGTCAAGTCTACATAAATGGGACAAGATATTCTTGAATAAAGTGAAAATAGTAGAGGCATGAGACAAGGCTCTGTGTCACTATTATTCTTTCCCATCCATATTAATCAAATCATACAGAAATAGGGACTGACCCAACATCAAGTCTATCAATTGCCAGAAAGTTCAATATGCCAACTCTAGCACATGATTCGATACTTTACAGCAGAGTCTGACAGTGATCTAGGACACTTGGATGACAATTTAAGCAATGTGGATTCAGAATATTCAATGGGCACTAACACTAAAATGAGTAATGTTTTGGAATTTAAAGGGAAAGAATCACTCAAAACCATAACATATTAAGAAATGAGGGATGGCCATACTTAATTATCTATGATGCAATTCAAGACATTCAAGCTGTCATGAAGGCTAGTGTATTATAAACCAGATTTTCAAACTGTTAGTAGTCTCAAGAAGTATAAGAAACTGAAGTTAGACAGCTACTGATCAGCAGTGCCACGTGATGACTAATCTCAACAGTGTGTCTGAAGGAGGTAATTGTGAGCACCAGCCACAGCCAGGGTAAATTCAGATGCTTAAAAACCATAAAACTATACTGTGTTAATAGCAGGAAGCCACTGGTCTGTGCATTTACCATACTTTCTCATCTATAAATTTACATACAGTACGACATGTTACAAAAATAAATTTCGATGCTCAGCATGGCCTGTGTGACACTCATCTAGACTGCTGCAACACCATAACACTGCACTACTAAGTCATAATCCACTACAAACTTAGTTCCCATTATTATGGTCTTCTTGTTTCTCCACTTTATTCTTGTACACTTTGTCCCTTCCTTATCCATTTATTTATGTTTAACTTCTTCTCCCCACATTCCTTCCTCATACAACTCTCCCTTTTCCCCCACTGACTATCTCATGGTCTGTTTCAACAACAAACAACAACCAACTGATTCATATATTGCAACATACTGTCTGTTGTTGAAAAGAATGTGGCACTTTTGTTTTACAAGTGAGAAGTTTCAATGTAATACAATACAGCAAAGTAGAAAGCTCTTAAATTATTATGAAATAATAAATGCTACATTGTATTTAACTTAAAGTATTCTACTGAAATTGATTCATAAAGAAAGCTGTTTAACAATGACATACAAAGAGCAATGTAATTCAACAAAAGTATAAGTGTGCAACAGTGGACGAATGAAAGGCAAGGAAAGTGAATGAATCCCAGCATCAACAGCCCAACTACCGTAAGTTCTCAGACTAACCAGGCCTTGAACCAGCACATGTCTCATGGTTCATCTGTAGAGTAGTTCTAAGGGCAATTATCAGCTACTAATTAAACCTTGTTGGTTAGCAAGGCAATTAAAGATCAAAGAAACAGCAGGATTTATGGTATACATAAAACCCAAACACCAAACATTTCAAAATTCTGTACCTTCACAACAAAGGTAACACAAATAGGCAAATATGGTGAAATGCAGTATGACAACAACATTAATTTAACAAATGATACATACAAGTAATCCACCATATACAAACCCAGCAACAGATTAAAATGATATATAAAACAAATCATAAATTCATGCGATATAAGATGCATGTAGGGTTTCTACGCTAGAGCACAAATTTTAAATTTTACTCTAAAAATTTGAAAGAAAAAAAAAACACTGGCAACTGACATTACACATATGCTATCACAAGCTTGTAGATAGGCCCACTGGTATAACATAACCCACATGATGGGAATCTTAATAATAACAACAACAACAATAATAATAATAATAATAATAATAATAATCACAGATACTGGTAATAACGAAAGCTACTATAAATACACTGTACATAATTGCATAATATTCCCCTCCTTAATTTGGCAAAGAAGTTTCATACTACAGTCTTCTGGATTACAACAAACAAATTACAGTCTGACAGGTGAGTATCATGTTTTGGTGGAACATACTCTAAGTTGGTTTTATTATATGAATTGTTTATTAATGCCCACACATGAGTAACAATAACATAATCTCAGTGGTTTATGCTGCTGCTTTGTAACCTTACACAAGGCCATGACAACTGCTTCCTTCTGCATCCTTTAAAATGCACAACAACCCTACAGTTCAAAAACATATATAGTCTATGCTAGTGGCAACAGTGCTAACTAGACTGTAAATAAATAAATAAATAAATAAATAAATAAATAAATCACTACAACAGAACTCAGGAGACCATAATACAAATCTTCACTGCCCTGAACACCTCAATCTCTAAGACACTTACTCCTTTTCTCTCAAATAATTTCTTATATTTATTTTAACAAATATCTGTGACCCCCTTTCTTACCATGAAATGCATACACTTTAAGTCAACCAACTGTGATTCTCTGTTAGGTCATGCTCAACACACTGGGTTTCTGCATTCATTCATGACTTTGTACACAGCAGATACTTTGTGCAAATAATTGTTAGTCCTGTTTCAAATAGCTAGCATGCTTTCTTTTCAGAAAATCACCACAATCTGTAGTGTAAGTCTGGGAAAATGGCCAAGTTTTGTCAAGAACCATAAAACCAGCCATTTTTATATTTTAGTTATTAAATTTAACATCATCAATATATTATTACTTTCTATACCTTCACATTACTCTAGTTTTAAAAAACTATTTCCATACTTCAAAAAGTTTCAAAATATTTTTCCTGCCTCTGTGTCATCTTTTTAAAAAAAATCATATTAAAAATTGGATAAATATGTGAGAAAATAAGATAATACTTATATGTTATAACAATCACATACAGAATTGGGAAATGCAAATGGTTTTTTTATTTCTCTCCAGATATTAAAAACAAGTGTTTAATTTTTCAGTCCTTTCCTATGTCTTAGGCAAAAATGTTTAACCACTAACATGTGCACATACATTCACCATATTCAGTCTTAATGTTGCTGTACTTTCGCGACTACAGTTCAAAAGCTGAGGAAACAACTGTGTGGGATCTATTCCTTTCAAAAGCATCCCTATGAGGTTGGCGGGCAGATGTGAATACACCACAAAGAAACAAAATATTTCAAAAACACTCTACCATACAAGTGAAAAATTAGTAAGCTGCCCACTTCTCCAGCAAAAAATAAAATATCAAGTATATTTTATTCATCCTGAGGAATACTAAAGCTCAAACATTTGAATAATTTGAGAGGTTAAAGCCACAGCTTAACAAAATGAGCTCCAAACAATGACTCTTTGAGTTTACAAAACTCAACAATGCAATATGAAGAAATTATGAAAAGATGACAACTTTACAGCAAACTCTCCATTGAAACCATTATACATACCAACAGTGAAATATTTTCCATCATCAAATATAAACTTTACTGCCTGTAGAACACATGGGGGATTTTTTTAAGAAGAAAGAAATCTTAGATAAAAGATAAAAATACAATATTTGAACCTCTGTAAGTTTGGTGACAAAAAAGAGAATTTTGCACTTAATAACCACCTGTAGACTTTGATTTCCAACTGCTCCTATATGAATATAATTTTGCACTGAATGCCTGTCACTTTTAAAATTAAAAATGTTACGAACAAGAGAAACATGGTCGTTTTAAATAATGATGCAGAGATACATATCCAACAATGCTGCACAGAAAAACTGGATTCCATTAACACTAAGTACCTTTATTTAAAAAGGTGCATTTATTTTAAATTGGATTATTTTGAGATGAATTCCAATAATGAAAAAATGTAACTAAATTCATTTATCAGACAAGACTTCTATATTGTATCAGATTTAACAACACTCTCTGCAATACGTAAAGTTCTAGATAAAGATGAGAGTATCTCAAACACTCGTAAGTCATCCATATATGCTAATTGTAAATAAAAACCACAGAACTGAACAAGGTAGTAGATTTAAAATTTCCCAGAGCAGTGGAATATTCTGTCTTGGTTTACGTATGTGTGCCAACTGAAATAGTAACTGTGTTACCACTGCTGCAATGTGAGACAAGCTACAGGAGTCACTTTAATGCACTTGTGAGATACGTGCGTTCCTTTTGCAATACTTCTGCAAAGTATGCATCATGGAAAAGTTTTGTACAAGAACAAAAACCTGTCAAAAATTACACATAAATGAACATTACACCAAAGAGTGAAAAAATTCTGAATAGGCTCCATGCTAGACAAAAAGAAAATATTTCAACTGCAGAGAATTTGGATAACATTGTTGCCTGATTGGCAGCAAGCCCCTAAAAACCCCTATGCCAGTTGGCTCTTTGAACTTGATGTCAAAAGCCTCACCTCACAACGCAATAGAACTTCAAAAACTACTGTCACACAATGTTAGAACTGTACATGAACTTTTGTCTCCAGGTTGGGAACCAAGAAACCAATACTGCAAGTGGTTTCCAGAATCATTAGCCAATGGATTTTTTACGTTGCAACTTGTGGTCATAAAGTCACAGTTTGATGTGCATTAAGTGCACCCAAAATCACAGGGCACATTTTTTTAACAAATAATAAATTTTGGATGTTATATTCCATTAACTGAGACACTTATTCAGCGAATTAAAGTAAGAAAAAATGTTTACATGCTTCCATGGCCCACACAGCAAAATTATCAATGCCTGCATTAAAAGAGGTGTTCAGCAAATGGATATTAACTCCTCGGATTTGGCTTTGTAGTTTTTCCACACATGAATATGTGTAATTAAATCAGTGTTGATAAATATTAATTATTATTTGTGGGGACCACTACAGAGGTAACAGTAAATACACACTTTGCATATTTACAGAAAAATTCCTATGTCAAGAAGTATTTCAAGAAGGAGCTTATCACAAGCAGAAGGATGGTACTGCAGGGATCTTCTATAAAATAACTGCAGAGGAAAAACAAACCAAATTTCTGGTGGATGTAGACTTCCTATGCAATACTTTCAAAACAGCCACAGTGGGGTCCAGGAACACAATAAAATATACTCTCTCTATCACAATACTGACTGTACAACAGAATTCTGCTGGAAAAACAGCGGGTGTAGGTGGGGGGGTGTGTCAGGCAGTGCAGTGGCAGGTATATGGGACAAAGTTCTCTTCATCTGAAAAAGTTTTGCATTTTGAAATATGACGACTTCTTTCAGTATAAGTGAAATTAATAATAATATTCATACATAATTTTTGTTTCACTTTTATATAAGACTAATGAGTGATTTCAACCGTTAGTATTAAAGAACTTACACAAGTTTCGACTGTGCTTCAACTGCCATAGATTCAAAGCCATATTATTCAAATATTATAGTTAATACTAGTAATAGTACTAGTTAATGGCATTTATCAAGGTAAGTACAGTGAATACTTCTTCCAGAATTTATGCTGCAAGTTGAAAGTACTAGTATGGAATGCTGCTTTATATCAACAACTAACAAATATCTTAAATGCACCTAATGTTATTGCAGTATCTCTGGTTCACAGAAACTACTGCATATGTACAACTAAGATTGAAATTATTCATTCCACAACACAAAAATCTGAGGAAACCTGTAGCAAGTGAACAATATGTCAATTTAACAGAACTGTCAAGGACTAACACTTGCACCATTCGACAGTAATGCCGTGAAATACAACATTTCAGTTATTCTAAAATTCCAATTTTGTATATTCTGAGCTTGAAATGTCACCATAAATTTAAATCTGTCAAGACGCTTATATGAGATTATTTGAGGAACTTCTTCTGCTGTTAGCTTCCAAATCTTATGGTGCTGAGGTCTGTGGCACAAATACTTTGCATCATTTATAACAACCAAGTAAGTATGATGAACAAACTTATACAAACCATATAACATACATTTACATGTTCCACATTCGTGCAATGTTTACACTTATGTAACAAACCCACAAATGCATACTGATGAAATATGCTTCAGCAACCAAAACATATCAGTGAATAGTAATATATGATAAAACATATTTTATCAGGGCACATTTGTTGGTTTGTTATGTAAGTATAAACATAATATACCTGTTTGTATTTCACATAAAAAGAATCAATGCTATTGCTGAGCTTGGATATAATCTTGATGTATCAAACTCCCGAATTCAAACATAACTAGGGAAGTGCAAGCAACATGAACTAGAACTTACATGAGTAACATATGTTGCAGTCCAAGATACAACTTTATTGCATGCAATAATTATATTATATACATGATACATATTTGGACACAACTGTCATCTTAAGGCATGTGGGCAAACTACCAGGATTGGATGCACTAACACAATTCATACAATAATGGTTACCTAACACATGAATGGTCTGAATGTGTAAGAATTATTAAAATGTAAAGCATTAAATTATCTACAAATCTCCACCGAACTTCACGTGCAGCAATGGATTAACCATAACTGTAATGCTGGCACAATTTTTCTAATGCTTATTTATACACATATTATAGTGATGTGGCTACCTTGTAGGATATTCTCAACTATGCATAAATATATGTACCACTTACTGTCCAGCTTGCCACCTCCTACAACGTTACCTACATTACCTACATTATCATAATTTCATTGTCAGTTTCCATCTTTTATCTTCTTAATTTTCAGTATTGTGTGTTGTGCTGTAAACATGTTTTAGTGTGAAGGTGTGGCTGTCCTGCATTTCTCTGTCATACATGTGAAACAACATATTATGCAATCCCAAAAACTTACTGAAAAGTATATCTGACCTAGTTCAGGTGGTTTGATATGTTCCACATTTCATGCATTAATTAGATATATAAATAAAATTTATTATAGACCAACAACTGCACTTTGGTTTTGTGGCAGAGTTTTATTATATAGTGACCACCAACAAGTTTCAGCCACTCATACGGCCATCTTAAGGGTTATAAGTTTTAACCAGAACTATATGATTTTAACTGTGGAGTGATCCCAACATACTATAAATATAAATACGTATTTATTCTTGCACTTACCACCCCAAAGATGGCCACGAGTGGCCAAAACATGTTCGTGGTCACTATATAATAAAACTACATCATAAAACCAAACTGCATTTGTTGGTCTCTAATAAAATTCATAAACGGTTCAGATGGATCCGGCCAAACGAATTCAGTCACTCTGAAGATGAGAGTAACACATTCCCCTGACATGTTCGAACAAATCAAAATACATGATGTAAAAACCCAAGAGATGACGATGATTTGAACAATTGGCATAAAAACCTAAACACTTAACCCCTTCGCATACACAACCGGCTACCAGACAGTCTGAGCCATCGATGTCTTTTCTTTTAATTCTAGCCTTCTGTCAGTAGATGGCATGACATTTCTTATACCGTTTCAAAGCTTAAGAAACGATCTATCCAATGGTATATCATATGTAGAGATTGTATCGATTTTTAGGTTATAAATCGATCTTCAAACATAT
>JGI20166J26741_11795584_pt1 | contig 20902 bp, 12 predicted proteins | sample TergutCu122P5_FD_26741 | JGI IMG/M metagenome (IMG submission 26741)
CAAATTTAATTAGAATTACGTTAACTTCCAAATTCCAAATTATTCGCGTTTGATGTATACATATACAAGGCGAAACAGTTATTTGTATGAGGTGAAATTTATAACCAACTTAAATCCAAGAACGAAATTGTTTTAATGTTGACTTAATATTCTATATTAGTTTCTTTTATTTAAATAGAATATACATTATTATTTTCACTGCTTGACTGATAATTAAATTCTCAGAGTTTCCGCCCGTTGTTCTACACTCCCATCAACCCAACCCGTTTATCGTTGAAATAAGTGTTTCTCAGAATACACTCACACGACGTAGGTATTGGGAATAAAATCCGTGAGTGTTAACAGTGAAGTTTCTAGCATCATATTGAATTTTAGCACGCCTTGCTCGGCAAACCAGTAAGTACGCTACCACCCAATACACTACAGTAGTTTTCTACCATAATACATGATACGACCATCTTTAAAGACCACAATCTTTAGCAAAACTCTTTTTCGTGTGTCACCTTTACATTATTAACAAATTCAGTACGAGAGTTAAAATGTTTGGGTTAATAAACGAAGCCTGTATATATTTATGTATTTTTAAAACAGGAGCATAAGAGGAAAGAAATCTGAGTACATCAAACCTGTCGGTCCCTCTCTGGAGCTAAGAAGATACAAGTTTTGAATAAGAGACGAGATTTTCGTAATTATCAATAAAATTTAGCTAATGGAATACAACTTGCCTTAATACAACCTTCACTTTTTCACTAATCTCTCTAACGAATATCTTCAACAAGCAAATAGTCTTCAGTTCATCGCATCTAAAGTCATTTTACGGAAATAGCTACCCTGCGCAGTTACAGCTATAGCGTCGAATGAGAAGTGACAATAATGAGCTTGGCAGGATTTTGGGTGAAAAGGTCGTGCCTTACTTTAAGGTATTCATCCATTCATTTAATAGTATGTCTTACGACAGGTCCAAAGCCTTTTCCAAAACGAGATCTCTACATAGTGCAATCTAGAGCTTCCTCCTTCAAATGAGAGAATCCTCTCCTTTCCTTAAGGTCATCCAGTAGCTTCCTACGTTTTCTTCCACGTCTTCCTGTCACTTCTATCCCCCTTTTATCTTTTCTTCAATAACCCGTTGTAGAAGGCAGTTTCTACGCAAAATGTGACCAATCCAGTTGGCCTTCCGTTTACTTATTTCATGAAGGATATCCCCCTTCTCCTTGGCTCTAAGTAATACTTCTTCATTTGTCACATGATCGGTCCAACTTATCTTTTCTATCCTTCTCCAGCACCACATTTAAAAACTTTCAAGGTGTTTCTGATTTATCGTCCGAAGCGTCCAAGTTTCAGCACCATATAAAGCTATGCTCCAAATGTGGCACTTCACTAACCCCCCCCCCCCCAATTCCAAGTCCAATGTGCTAGCTTTAGCCATAACAATCCTACATTTAATTTCACAAGTACATCTTCCATCGTTTGTCAAAATGTACCCAAATATAAAAGATTCCACATTCTCTAGTTGTTTTTGGTCTATCATAATTTTTACTGGGAATGGTTGTTTTGAAATTGTCATTACTTTGTTTTTCCACATTTATTTCCATTCCATAGCATCCTCCAGTTTCAATTAGTTTATCAATCATGTCCTGGAGCATCTTTTCTTCCTTAGCCAGTAACACAAGATCATCTGCATATTTCACAGTGTGAATGATTTGCCCTCCTATTTTGAAGTCTCCAAACCCTTCCAGAGCTTCCTTGGTAAGCCACTGGCTGTACAAGGTGAACAGAATTGGTGACAAACAGCATCTTTGTCTATCTCATCTTTCAATCGTAACACTTCTTGTCTTCCCTCGGCTCAGTCATACTTTAACACTCTCAGCCATGTACAAGTTGCTAATCAATCTTCTTTCACGCCAGTCAATAACAGTTCCCTTTAGGATCTGCATTTGGTCCATTTGACTCGGTCAAACGCCTTCTGTCAGTCTATGAAGCAAACACATTCTTCCTCCTCTATCTCCAAGGTTCGTTCTGATATTATTCTCATCATCCCAACTGGATACCTAGTTCCTTTTCCCCTTCTAAGTCGAAACTGATCTTCTCCGAGTCATCCTCAATTTTCTTTTCAATCCTTCTTTTAAGTATTATTGCTACTATCTTTGTTTTATGTGTGGTAAGGCTGATTGTGTGATGGTCGCTGCAGTTTTTTAGCTTGTGGTTTTTTCTTCAAGGCAATCATTGTAACTTCCGTGAAGTCCTTGGGCCACTCTCCAGTTTTATAAATTGTTTTGATCATTTTCTTCATTATTTTCAAACCACCTTTTCCAAATAGTTTGAGCACATCTCCAGGTACATAATCATCTTCTGTAGCCTTCTTATTCCTAATTTCCTTGACGGGGTTTTTCACTTCACTTTGCAAATTATATGGGCCTTTCTCGTCTGTATCTACTTCCTCTTCGAGTTCGACTCCTAGTGTTTCCGGTCGATTAGGTCGATCGTGTAGTTCTGTAATATAATTCTCTCAAATTTTCAGCACTTGACATTTCTCTACTTTTCTATTCCCTTGGGAGTCTTCGATGCCAATATTTTGAATCCCTTGGGTCTCCTTCCAGCCTAGTTCTTTTCTCTTCATATACACAAAATCATAACGCCCTGTTCTTTGAAATTCCATAATCTCAATACATATATTCTCAAGATATTCCTTTTTGGCATTATCTGTGACTCTTTTCAATTCTTTCCTCAGCGTCCTGTAGTTCTTCCTGCCTTCTTCAGTGTTGACATTCTTCCATTTCCTTCTTTCATCCATTTTACTGATCATTTCCTATGTAATCCATGGTTTTCTTGCTCTCTTCTCGACTTTCCCAACGAAATCACTGATAGTATCTAAAACACTTTCCTTAATATTGTTCCACTGCACTTCGGCATTCCCACTGTCACAACCAATTGCACCGAGTTTCTCTTCTAGAGTATCCTGCAATCTTTGCTGTTGATTTCTCCAAATCCCCTTGTGGTCTTCTCTTTAGGAACCTTATAATTTTCTTCAATCTGGTACAGACCTTGGCAACTAGTATGTTGTGGTCAGAGTCAATATCTGTCCCAGGTAGTGTCTTCACATCCTTCACACTGTTTCTGAATCGATGTTTCGCAAGTATCTCTAAGTTATTATTCAGCATTTTACCTGGCGATACCGCAGAAACTATAAAAATATAAGTCACGTTAGCCGGATGCCCGGCCGAAAATGTTGAGTAAGAAAGACAAATTGTGCCTGTATTTGAAGTTTGGTATTAATGGATACCTGAAAATTAACCAAAGTCCGGTATTTAGAAAAGAATACAACTTCTCGAAATTTAGATATGTGGGGAAGCATCTTCTATATTGGATGCACCAGAAATTTCGGAAATTCTTTAATCCTGCATGTAATAATCCCGGGAGATTTAAATTCGGCACTGCTTGGACGAGGAAATTGGAAGTAAAAATCAGCTACCTATCGTGGAAACTGTCAGAGAGTTTAAAAATGGAGTAAATGAATATCTCACATTTATTTTCACAATGTAGGGGGCGAATGCTGATGTTCTCTGCCGTCATGTAGCCATGAAAGAGTACCACAAACGTGTCCTGTCACTCTACGTTCATTTCAACATGACAGGCTTATTAGGAACATGATCAAGTATCGAAGTACTCAGTGTGACTAGGTTTTTGGGTGTGAATGTTGTCGCAAAATTGAGAATTCAGATAGCCAATTGGTGAAGACGTACGGAGTTTGTGTAGTGTTACAGTACTTTGTGAGTATGACACACTGCTTTCGATAAGAACAGGACAGATTTTGACGACAAGCAGCGAGACGGAGGCTCAAGCACGTCCTGTACGGTAGACACAGTGTGGCTTGTAAATTTCTTTCTTAAAGTGGACCGGCGTGTTAAGTCGATTGATATCGTCCGAAAGCCAGATATTTCTCTGGGTATTGCGCAAAACATTTTCCACAATAAACTGAAGAGCACACAATTTTGTGCGGGTATATTTACAAATAATACTCACAAACGATTCATAGGGGCTCACTGTTGTACATTAGATAGTTCTGTCCAATCAAGTATAGCAGTTTCTGCTGTGCTTTTTTGCAGTGGACGAAACATGCTTTAATATGGGACACCTTGCACAAAACAAGCATCCACAACCTGAAAACACCCATTATCTCACCTAACAATGGAATTCAAAACAACGCCATCAGTAAGGACGATCATTAAAAACGTCTTATGAACATAAGAGCTTTCTTGTTGACGATTTCCTGAATGTAATGACAATGTAATAGATGAACTGGTGAACAGAGGCTACAGCAGGACGTTCGTTGTAAAAGACACGTCTTCTTACTCCAAGGCGTCATAATTTTGCACGATAGTGCAAGGCTGCCAATTGGACTTGTGTTTAGTTATTGTGTAAGATCGGGAGATCATGGACAATCCCCCTCCCCCACAGAATCGTCAAGCAATTTTCAGGTTTTGGACCCAAGAAGCGTCTTTCTGGAAAGTGCCTTGCATCAGACGCTGAGGTCAATAAGCTGTCACATCCTTGCTGCATTCACTTGATACTGGATTTTTTTACGCTTGTATATAAGACTTGATTCCACGGTGTGGCAAATGCTTCAGTATCAATGGTGGCTACGTGAAGGACTGATTTGTACTTCCTGCTACCCACGTGCCATGTACACATTTATGTCAAAATATACTCCTCGCCAACGCAGTGTTTGTTGTCTTGTTTTTAATGCACTTAACATATATTTACGAGTGGTAAAGGCTGCAGATTCTGGTTAAGTTTAATCTTCATCAACAACACTGTGATTACTTCAGAATTCAAAATATGATACACCATCTTTAGAATCCCTTACAACTGATCTGATACACGGATTTTTTGGGCAATCTTAGCAAACTATGCAGTGAAAGACAAGAATTCAACCAAAAAATGATATATAACTTAAGTGTGAAACACCCCTCGTGACATGTTACAATCTGGGACCCACTCAGACACAATAGTCGGACTACCGTTGTAGACGAAAAGAAGTTTTCTACTCCTCCACCCTCTCCTGGTTTGGCACCACCAACGCTGAAACCATATCGCCTTTGCTGAAATCTCCATCTTGCCTTGGGTCCACATGCGGCTGATCAAGAGGGCACGACACTTAGCTGCTATGTCAATTAACTCCCATCCTCCATGCTCCTTCCTGCGTTGTAGTATTGATATGGGCACCCGGAATGTTGCTCCCTGCCATATGTACCACGCTGTTGCAGAAACCAGCTCTCGAGTGCGTACCGAGGGGGCCGGAAAGACCTGAGCCGTTTGCCAGATTTTTGCAAGGCAGTAGGAATGCACGTAGAGAATGCGCTGGGGTAGGCCTAAGTTTCTGCCGTACGCTTCCCGTTCTTGGGCATGTACATTGCCCGGTATGTTCGCCCAACTTTTCTTTATTGACAGCTCCACGGTGCTCATGAAACTGAAGCCCAGGATCTTTATTTCGGGGGAATATGATATGTCCAGTGCGTTAGTGGTGGTGCTCCATCCGCCCACGGCCAGTGCCTTCGATTTCATAGTGTTCAGGCATGCATCCGTTACCCTGTCGTAGCACCGTATGGCTTTCAGTATTACCGGTAGGTCTTCCGGGGCCGTCACAAAGATTGTGAAGTCATCCGCCTAGGCCACCAGCACTGTTTCCGGGTTCACCGTCCTTTCCAAATGCCAGGTAACCTTTGCTCCAGGATGTGGAGCAGCGGATTTAGGCACAATGAGAAGAGCAGCATGCTCATAGGGTGCCCTTGCCGCACCGAGCAACGATTTGGAATAGGACTTGCTATACATGGTATGACCTTTTATTTGGACCGATGATTAGGCGTTCTCATACATGCACTTGATCCGATCTATAAACCGGTCGCTAAAACCATAGCTCCTCAGTATGGTGAATAGATATGTGTGGGAGATTCTGTCGAAGGCCTTTCTGAAGTCTAATGAGAGAAGGCACAGCGGAGCCCGCTTTACTTCGACATGCGCAATTGCCTCTCGTACTGTTGTTTCTGCCTCGAAAATGGTGTTCCCTGGCATCCCGCAGTATTGGCTCGGCTGTAAGAGCTCTGTTAGCATCGGACGAATACGATTAGCGATAATGCGGGCCACCAGTTTATAATCGTTGTTCAACAGGATAATAGGCCTGAAGTCCGCTGGCGTGGTCGGTCCATTCGACTTGGGTAAAAACACTATCAACCTGTGCTTCTGCTGATCAGTAACTTTCCTCTCTATGAACATCTGGTTTATTATAGCAAGTATGTCGTCCTTAGTCGTCTCCCATATAACCTTGTAGAATTCAAGGCAGATGCCGTCACTGCCCGGCGCTTTATTTCCTTCCCCTTTTCCCAACGCGGTACGTAATTACTCTAAAGTGACTGGCACGTCCAAGGCATCTTACCAAGCCTTCGATAACATCCTCTGCCCTGCCTACGCCATGTAAGTGACGCATTCCTCGTCCACTATTATTGGTTCTTATTTTCGCTGCAGGCAGGTCGTGATTGTATGCAAAATACCCTTTGTTGACATTTTGGTGCCCCTTCCCTTCCAACACGCTGTGGACAAACCGTGCCTCCCGACTGTTTCGCATTCGGAGGAGGTGGAAGAGTGATGGTCTCTCTCCCGTTAACATGTTGGGATCGTCATTGTCTAATATCACACGCTGAGGCCTCTTACTGTGCAGACTATCTTGGCTTTCAAATGGTTGAGCCTGTCGACTTCGCCCAGTGCTGATAGGTGTCTCGCAAAACGCCATAGATGGACTCATGGTAAAAGTTTTGCATTCTCATGTGGTTCCGCCGGCGCTCTGCTCCTTCCTGCATGAAGATTTGACGCATTTTCCTTATGGCGTATCTCCCTCACCACATGCGTAAGTCCAGGTAATGCCTCCTCTGCTGTAGCCGTCGCACCCACTGCTGTCGCAAATTTTTTTGAACACTGCCTCTTCGAGGAACGAGATATTCATTTTCCAGTAACCCCTGCCGCGTCGTTGACAAACGCAGAACCACCGCGAGGTGGTCGGTGAAGAGCGCCGCCACCGTTTCCACCCCTATCTTTCGGGCACTCAGATCCCTTGTGGTATATATATGGTCCAGCGAGGAATAGTGCGTGAAAATGCTCCGTGACGGATCCGCTTCCCACATGAACTCTAGACCGAAACCACTTACAATTTTGCCGAGTGTTCTGCAATAGTTGAACTGGCCAGAGCATTCAGCCTTGGAGAGTAAACAGTTAAAGTCCCCCCATGATCATAGTGGACGGGGAGGCCCTGAGCAGATAGGTGATTTCGCCGTTGTAAAACTCTCTCTCTCTCTCCTGCCTCCTGGCCGCTCCGAACGGGACATAGATGTTGACCATCAATTCTGCTGCCATGCCTCGGCCAGATGGTAGCCGTATGACGTTTGTGAGAGTTAGCTTTTCCCTCGTTACCAACGCTGTACCCCGCTTCGCAGTTCCCACATTGTTATAGGCCGTGTAGCCGCGAATTTGTCGAAGTTATGATGTGTGACTGCCTGTAGGAAGAGGATGTCTATGTCCTGCTTCTGGAGGAATTCCTCCAGCATTCCATCCATGTTCTTGATGCTAAGCCATTGATGTTTATGGTTGCTATCTTGTAAACGTTCATCATTCCATATTGAGTATAATCGGCACGTTCGTAATGGTGATACTTTTTTAGAGAGTAAGTTCTTGTCCTACTGCGTTTCCTTTCGTGCGACTGTTCCCCGTTCCTCTCTAATTTAATTTTTTTTTCGTTTGGATCTCTTCGATGGGGACTCGGCTCTCACTGCGTCGTCTGGCTGGGGGGTGTATTTTCAGCCCTCCCACTATCTAACTCATGCTTGCCTCCCTCTCTTACCTCTACGTCCCTTTCCAACTTGGAGGCTCCATGGTCCTCTTGTGGGTGTGTGGCCAGAAGTTGAATTGCCGATTCGGCGTGTACTTCTTCCGACACCTCTTCTCCGCATTCCATTGAGTCAGCTGCATCCAGCACCACCTCTGTGCACAGGGCTGTCAATTCACTCCTTACTTCTGTTACTGTCGCTGCCCCCTCGCAGTTCCGTCTAACTGCTCTGTTTCGCCATGTGTCTTTTGTTTCTCCTCCGAGTGGGATGCTGCCCTCTGCTCCGCCTGCGTCCTGATGGTCTGGCTTGTCTGGTCTTCGTTTCTTGCTTCCTCCTCCTCCCCGTACCCATCTAAGACAAGAAATTGACTCCGCATTCCCTTCGCCGCAATGTCTGCCCACGAAGAGGAGGGCGCCGTAAGCGCCGTGCCTCCAGCTACTCCGTCGATTGGGACATACCTGGTATAGGTGCCCTGTTTCATTGCAATCATAGAAGGTCATTGGGTGCCCTTCGTACGACACCAACACTCTATTCCCGGCCATAGTCATATGGGTTGGTATATGTTTTGCTAGGGCAATCACCACGATTCGGATGCAATTCGCCACAGAATACCGGTATGCTTTCGACCAGCTCTCCTCCTGAATCTCCTTGACTTCACCATATCTTAAGAGGGCCGTCCGCACAAATCCGTCTGGTACCTCAGGGGGGAGACTGGCGATTCTAACACGCTTTGTGCCCGTCGCAGCCAGCTCGATCCGCACCAGGGATATTTCACCTTTGCCGTGTCTGTATTCCAATTGTCCGTTAGTTAAATGGAGTATGTCTTGCAGTCGTTGGAAATCGACGAACTTGATGTACATCTGGCGCCTTAGTCCGTCTATCTGCACCATCTTTATGTATCTTTCCGGCAAATGTAGGTGTTCGTAAATCCATTCATGGATGTCAAATGCCGAAATTCGAGGGCTCTTTGGGTCAAAGGTAAAAACAATGGTGTTTTGTCTTTCACTCATAACTACCACTCACTTCCCACTCCTTCCCACTTCACTACAACAACACTAGTAGAGTAAACACTGCACCACAACTTTCACTGCCCCTTACTCGCTACACGTTCTTTTGCGCTACTCCACTGCACAACAACCTTTTCATGCTGCGACTCGAAGCAGAATGGGATTTGATCCACGGACCGTACGGCCCGTAGGAAGTCGCTATACCGACTACGCTACCCGGCCCACACAACACATAACGTGATTGGAGGAAATACGGCCAAATGGCTGCTACACTCACATACTTTCATAGGCTGTCAACATATACAAGCACCCGCGCTGTGTTTAGTGTGGATGTCGACAACTGCGGTACAAAGCGTGCTGTCTAATGTCATTTAGTTTTGGACGGGCAAAGCAAACACAGTGAACCCAACAGTAAGAATTCAAGGAATGTATTGTTACTCTTCATACAAAGTGAATATATTAATAAGCCTAGAGCTTAACCGAGAAGAAAATTTCTCTACTATGTAGTATAACTGGATTCTACGAGTATGTCATTGCGTTAAATTTCCTTTTAGCAGCGACAAAAGGAAACATACAAAGTACAAGATATATGACCCGAATCTTCAAGAATATATTGGACTGTCAGCGGTAAATGACAATTTTTTCTTCCCCTCTTTGTATTATAACACGACTACCTGAAAATTTTAAATAATTTTATGGTGTTCAGGTTAGTTATTTTAATTGCATAGTGCACATAATATGTTCGAAGGCATGTATTTCAAAAGTCATCCGTTTCTTCCGGCTCTTGTAATAAAAGAAAAATATCATAATATAGTGTATACTTTTAATTCAGCTGAAAGAAAATTACATTGGGTGCATCTATTACATATATATTAGCATCTTTCTAATATGACAGAAAGAAGTAGACAGTCTTAGAATACAAATAAAACAGTCCTTCAATTCCATTACACTTCTGTTCGACAGTCTGTTTTGCTTAATTTTTGTTACGTATCAAAGCACAGTGAGTCTAACCCAAAAAATTAACACGGCCTTGCACCCTTCAAGTTTCTTGTGTACCAGATTACACTGAGTCAGGCACCAGGAGAATGTAAATTTTAACTTCAGGGTCACAGCGTCAGGAACTTAAAATGTTATGAGGGAAGTTGCGGTACTATCTAAGTAATTATCATCAAGGGCACTATTATCTCTCGATGCTGTATGAAACGCATAGATTATATAGCATCAAATGGCATGGAAATGTCGTCGTCATAAAGGAGAGCAGGGAAATTTTGAAAACTGGTTTTGTTTTGATAAGGGCAACATCCTGCAATTAATAAGGAAATGTCTTTGTTTACCGTCCTGTTGGTTTCTCTTAGGTTTATTGAAGATGCTGTGAGTAACTAAAGGTACTGGCGTTAAATGACTGGTTGACATCGAACACTAAACTGGAAAGCACATGAAAAAGAGCAGCCGCGACCTTTTTTTAATGTAACATCTAAATATTTTCCTACAGGGGTCGAGAAAAACCAGCAAAACCCTTAGTCAATATTTTCGGGGTCGCGATCGAGATTCGGACTGGGCATCCCATAATAGAATTCAGTGGCTTAATCTCTTAAGCCAAATTTGTCGGTAGATTTCTGTGTTAGATGCATACACATAGGCTACACCGATATAAATGGTAATTACAGTGTTATTACAGACGCGTCACAATGACAGTTGTTTCGATTTATTTATACGTTTATTTAACCAGGTTTCAGCATTTTTAACCTTCCGAAAAAATTTCCAAATGTGTTGTAGTCGAAGATATTGAGAAGATGCCGGTCTCCCTAAGGATACCGAAATCTTCTTATTTCATTAAAATGAAATATTTTCCTGGGAATGTCGAAATTCGACAATTGTATCGGTATCTAAGAAAATTTCTTCAGGGACGGCCACAGGTTATTCCATAATTCTTCGCGTAGGCGAAAATGTTTAACTATTTAATATTAATTTGCAACTAACTCTACAGGGGTGACAAGGCGATGCCATCAGTTACATTTGACCTCCACAGGCAACAATTTCAACTTTTCCCAACCTGTAAGTTTTTGAAGACTGCCATGTATCTAAATTATAGAGAATGTTTAGCTTCAAGCTGAACTAGATCACAGATTCTACAAACTCCTTCACAGAATCTATATAAATTATTAACATAATATACTGTAAAAATACAACTTATTCTACTTTACGTTAAACTAGATGCTGTAGTGACCTACAACTATCCAGCATGCTTGGCACGTGGTGAATATCTTACTGAAAACTGCTTGGAGCTATTTTCAAGCAATGACTGATAGTGTGAGCCGTATAGTTTCTATAAGGTCTTCCTTTGTGTGTGTGTGTGTGTGTGTGTGTTGTTTTATAAACGCTGTCTTTAGACATCCCCCAAAGATGATGATCAAGTGGTATTGGATAAGGCAAAGAAGTAGGGCACAAAGGACGACCAATTAATTGCTCGGTCTCCGGCAGTGTTCTGTAAGGCGGCCTCTTAATTATTAGCTGTATGGTCTACCTGAAAACCCGTATTATTTAACCACATTTCTTGAATGTTTAAAGAAAGCTGGTAGAATTTATCAATTATGCAATCTTCTGTTTACTGTGCGTAACAAGAAGTTTGAAAGCTAAGACATACGTTTCACTTTCCAATGGAAGCTGTATGTAAATAATTTGTTCCCACCACTCAGAAAACAGTGTTCCAATTGTACAAATCAGCCGCTTACAATCGTATAGGGAAATAACGGCTTTTAATTGTGTGATTCGTGTCAGACATATATATATATATATAATACGCTATGTAGGTTGGCTGGAAAATTTATTAATGTTGCAACAAATGTTATATAGTTTCCACTGCACCTTAACTGTTAGCAGTAACGTTATGTGAAGATGAGGACAAGTAGGCAATTCTGGTTGCAGATAATTCTTAGGAACACTTGCTGTTAATCCTAGGCAAAAATTGGCGCCTACCGTAGTATAAGTCTCCTAGTTTAACCTTTGGATTTCGCAGTGTGTTCCTTCTTTATTAACCCCCGGGAGGATCCAGTAACTCGTCGTGGAGTACTTGCGCACCAAAAGGGCACAACAAAATAATTCATTGCTTTTATTTAACGCAGCCATATGAAGGAAAATTTTAACGGGTAGTGGTGTGTCCAAATTTTCTAGACCTAATTTATGTAGTAGCAACGAAACGACTGGCTGCCCATCGTGCACAGCTATTTTAAAATGTGTGTGACAATAACTCTATTAGCAAAATTTTATCAAGAAGGGGGAGATGTTTCGGGCATGTAGAACGCATATTAACAATTAGAAATGCATGCGACTTGAGCAACCTTTTTTGGAGAACGGCAAATAAAATAGACCTTGGTATATGAGAAGACAAAGTTATAAGAGGGTTTTAGTAGCCAGAAATCTATTATTTTTGTATAAGATCCAGCAGATGGATCTTGTTAACACCATAATAAACCTACGGATTAAGTAATTCTTGTTTATCTCGGTGACTGTCGCCTTTTCAACAAGAACCATGGGCCATTTAAGTAATAGTTTATTAAGATATCCGCCATCGTTCCTTTCAAACAAATTAACACCATTTTCACTACTGCACTATTTACAGGATGTCGAATGTGGCTGTCAGTTTGAAATGTGGGAAGAAACGTCAGGGCCAACATTTGCGTGAAGTAAGTAAAACCACAGAAAACAAACCGACTACACAAGTGCATCTACGGTACAAACCAAAATTTTGGAATGAATAATCAAATAATTTCGATAATATACCCGAAATATGGATTACAAAGGAAAAGTCATGTTTTATTAATTAAAACACATCATGCTTCTGCAGACACTTTAACACAAATTTCGGGAGAAAGAAGTTTAAGGCGCCCAATACTAAAACGGAAAAATCAACACACTATTCAAGAAAAGGAACATGTGAACTGCAGCAGTGTACGTCGAACAAGGCAGCACCGAGGATATTTACGATAAAGATGATGGTGAGGATAAAGCAGATCTAATGCACCATAAAATGATACATTTCTTTAAAATCTTGCTGGAAGAGTATGTTTTATGTGGCATCAAATGAGACGAACTGCACAAGAACTAGTGCGAAGAGCATTGCAAAATATAAGGGGAAAACTGACAGCTCATAGCTTCAACTACCATTCACACTGATGGCAATTACACTGTTTATTATTGTACACTAGAGCGCTTGGAACATTTGCTACAATGTCACATTTTCATTGACGGAGTACACCATAAACATGAAAAATATATTGAAGAAACTTTCGACAGAATAGGTTATTCTGCTGCTTTATACGTAGATTGTTATCATCAAAGCTCGAGGTTGCAATAACGAACGAAGCGTAGGCGTCTCTACTGCTTCATAACGACGGATTATTTTCAGCTATCGCTGCCACATGTTGTACATAGGCGCAAATATAAGAATGACTTGCTGCATGGGACAGAATTACATAAGGTCCTCAACTTTTTACTGTATCATTGTGATTAGTTAGTAATTTAAAAAAAGAGGACTGAGTTCATTTCAAGATTAACTTGTAGTGACCTAGTAAATTCAGTTAAGACCTGAGTGACGATGTTTCTTATTTGGACGTCGACAGCTGTTCCACTAATGCAAATTTGGAGCGTTAGCACAAAACCGTGCGTTCGGTACTGTGACTAATTTCTTTGACATGCACGTGTAGCGGGGACTTAAATCGGTTTTATCCTTTCTACTATACTCACCGTAATGTTCGAAAGAAACCTCAGGCATTCATTATTACGTATCGAACGTGAGATACGGTGGAGTAAATACCTGTGACTGAAACAGCTGGAAGGCGGTGCGCAATGCGACCTTGCAAGCGGTCGAAGACACAAGACGTTTAGTAGGAGACTGACCCAGTCGAAGCATACCCACAGGAATTAACTCAACAGTTGTGGGTGGGGATTGTCCTTCTTTGCCCTTCATTGTTGCGAAATCCAGTAAAAGTAAAGTTTGTTAGCAATTATATCCAGGAGTAACGAAGACGGGCATTAATTATTTCTCACTGCGGTGCTTTCCTGCTATATGCTTTGTTTTATTTAAATGTACGTAAATATCTTGTTAAGGTGTGCTGCTAAATATACCTAGTCATAATCCACTTCGTCTTAGCATTGCTTAATGCCCGCTATTTATAAAAGAACTTGCCCATATCTAATGCTACCAACACATCAGTATTTTTCTCCAGCCTTCGTAAATATTTCCAAATGGTGGTTATCCCTGCCATAAACTGTAAGGTTGAAAAATCTCTCAGTCATGACTATGAAAATTACTGTATTCTGGAATATTATTTTTGGTTAGGTAGATATTTGTAGGCGATTTGAAACAACGTACTGCACTTTCCTCTAAAGTTCGGCAAATTTCTCCAGACGACACGTTTTTACATTCAAGAAGACGTTATTTTTCTAACCATAAATCATTGTAAAATTATCCGTGTGTGTGTATGTGTGTGTGTATACTATGTATGTATATATGTATGCATGTATGTATGTACGAGTATGTATGTATGTATGTATGTATGTGTGTGTGTTTGTATGTACGTATGTATGTATGTACGTACGTATGTATGTGTGTGCATGTATGTATTATGTATATATGTAAGTTCGTTTATTTTATCCTGACGTACAACCAACCTAACTGTCCTCCAGTTCCACAACCACGCTCGGCGCAAATGTTATATTTATTTGCCTCGGATATGCGCTTAAATAATTAAATCCTTGTATATTTGTTTGTGTATGTGTATGTAGGTTTATGTGTGTACGTCCGGCCTCTTTACCTGTGTATGCAAGTATTATGCATGCATGTATGAATGGAACTACAAGCTGAATAATGGATGAATCGATATATAGAATGCGAGACGCTGCAGTTCTTCTGAGATTGAGATATTGCTCTCTCACTGGGCGTATGTTACTCCAAGTTTGGAGACCGTGTAGTAGCTTCATATTCGAGGGTCAGACATACAATAATAATATTATTCTTCCAGTATTCTTCACAGCTCTAATATTAGCAGCCGAAGTGTATAGTTCAGATCCTTTTTTCGAAATTAATTGTACCTGGACTGGTGAGAAATTGCCGTTTTTATTAAACAGTAATATTTATTACCTTGTTCACACTTCTTTACGGTAAATTTTAATATTTGCCTTCCATCTATGCCGAAGTCTACCAACTGTTATCTGTTGACTGCTACACTGTATAAATTCATTTCTGTCATGTCTCTCTTGTCCCAGGCAATTTCAGCTTCATTTATTAATATCAGGTAATAGCCTGTCCTGCTGGCCATGCGGTTGAAGGCGTAGATCTGAAGCCTCTTAATTGCTGAAGTCGCAGGTTCGAATCTCGCTGTTTGTCCCGTGTGTTTGTTTTGCGTCGTGTAGGTAGCGGTCTCTGGGATGGACTAATCTCTCGTTCAGAGGAGTCCTACCGGGTGTGTGATTCTGTGTGTCATTTGTAAAGCCTCAAAAGGAGGGGGCCTAGGCCTGATCTGGGCTGATGCGCCACAACAAGAAATCAGATTATAAGTACAAATTGTGAAGCTCCTTGTTATATACAAGAAAGCTAGACATTGAGTGTCCCTATATTTTAAGGTAAATGGAAATAACTTTAGACAAACAAAGCGCACGGTTATGTTCGGACACCAGTCCATTATTTTTCCACATATTCGCCAAACTTACTAAGACATTATTCTTAGCACTAGACGAGGTTCCCAACGCCAAGTGTCCAGCAAGGCAGTGGTAGGGAGGGGAGTATGTGGACGAGAATATCGCGCAGTAGCAGAAGCACGCCTCGAGTTCTCAAGCCAGGCTGCTATAATCGAATTGCTTCCTCAAGGCATTGTAATGTCTGTTGACAGGCATCTGCAGTCACCGTCGCACCACGCGGCGAAATCGAAGCAACTGATCGAGCACTGTGGTATTCAGATACCCGAAAACTGCACACAGCTTGGTCAGCACGGTCCGGCTACCGCTTGGTTCAAGTCGGTGCGGCCATGCAACCTTACACCTGTTCCAAAAACGTTTATTCTGGTGGGAGTACATTGTCTATCGCAATGTGATGCTGGGTAGCGTTATAAAACCGCTAGGACAGTCGATGAAGTATGGAAGACTGCACAGACAAAGTTAAGAATGCTTGCACCTTTTATTTACAGAGTTCCTGGGAACAGGGTAACATGTTACTCTCTTCTTTCCAACCAAGCAATTATTTCTCTGTTTATTTCGTATTTAGATGGTGTTGTTCTTCCTGTTTCTATTGATGTGCAGCATTGTCAATCACTATCATTCAAGCAGGTGGTAAAACTTGTATTACCCTTTCAGGAATATGTTTCCCGAAATGTATGGAGTTCTTTGCCCCGTGGTATTCCCTGCTTTTTTGGCCAGCTTTCTACACGCACCAAGATTAACCTCTTTCATTATCTTCCCATAATTATACTTTGCATATCTTACTGCTTCTGCCAATGTGATGTCGATCCAGGATTCGTCAAAATAAAATGTCTCGTTTCTATCCGCTCTGGGTTGTTTTATTTCGTATCAGATAATTTAACCCCAAGCAAAAATGTCGGAACATTCGATGACGACATATCACTTATTTATGTTCTCTTCCAAAAAAAAAACTAATTCTTTTAAATGCCGGTTTAAAGATAAGCTACTCCATCTCCAGCCAATTTTCTCTTTTAAAACTGCAATAAGTTTATGCAGTGTGTACGTATGATTTTGTTGGAACGTAGAACTCCCGTACAGTGTCCACTGTAACTCGCCTGCCTACAAAATTATTTTTCTTTTTATAATAATGATAATAATAATGCCAGTGGACAGGAATATAAGACAAAAAAGCATAAAAGAAACAAAAATACAAAAGTTTGTGTGGAGATATAACAACTGTGGAATGTGAAATACATGATTATACTCGTACCTGTAACAGTTGGGGGCACCGGAATTGTAACAAGAGCTTTAAAGAAAAATTTTGGAAGCCGTACCATGGAAACATTCAATAGATTTACTACAAAAGGCAGCTATACTTGGAAAATCACACGTAATACGGAAAGTACTGCTTCTGAAAATTGAAGCCTTATCGATGGGGATCGTCGTTTTTGCAGAGGAGACGTACAAGAAAGAAAAGGACGGCGACAAAAGACTAATAATAATAATAATAATAATAATAATAATAATAGTTTATGCATTAGGTGTTCTTCCGAACAGGTACAGTCTATAATTGTAAATCAATCGCATAAGAAATGTACACAAGACATACAGTTTACATACAATGTAACACTGAAAAACTGATAAATTTTTGCTTCCTGGGCGCTTGTTGTTCATACCATGTAATCTACTAGGTCCAAATTGTTTTTGCTTTGACAACTTTACATACACAGTAGAATGTTATTAGTATTTGTAGGTTCTCATAATTACGTAGGTATAAAACTTGAATATGAAGCTTTTCTCAAAAACACTATTTATTGTTCCAACTGATGCACACTATTATACAAAACATAGAATTTTAAAAACAATTTAAAATTATGACATTTGCTCCGACATGTTTCGGTTCACGCAGGAACCATCATCAGGGAGCAGTCCTGTGCTTAGCTAAAACTACAGAAATAGTGTATCTGTGCTCGTCGATATAGACGCAGTCAATGTTATGGCGGTATATCAGCTGTAATGAAAGGGCCTCTTTTTAGTATGTATACTAACTACGGAAAGATCACGGTATGTTTTAGTCTGAAATTAAAGGAATTAAAAGATTAAATCGTTGTGCAGGCGTGTGGTTCGCAGTGAAGACCGGGAACTGAGTTAAGGGATGTGTTGTAGGTCACGTGGTATGTAAGCTAAGTCGAAGAGTGGATTGGTGTCAGTGACCTGCTGCTCGGAAACCAGTATGTTAGTGTGTTACATATTACGGCCCTGCAGTACGAAAAGTCACCAACCTATTCAAACGCACAAACTTGAAAATAGCCTTCCGTCCTACCAACATGATTTACCAGCAACTGTCACGAAGGCCTAACAATACTAACCCCAGTGGAATATACTGACTTAAATGCAATACGTGCAAAAAGGTCTATGTGGGACAATCAGATAGGAGTAGACCGATAACCACACGTTACAAGGAGCACCTTCCTTACATAAGATATAAAAAACCCATTTCCGCATATGCTACGCAAATACTCAACAACAGGCATGACTTTGGCTCAACAGAAGAAACTTTAAAACTATTAAAACCATGCACAAAAGGCTCTGTGTATGCAGATACATCACAGGCACAACATATTTATTTCCGAACAGCAGGTCATTGACACCAATCCACTCTTCGACTTAGCTTACATACCACGTGACCTACTACACATCCCTTAACTCAGTTCCCGGTCTTCACTGCGAACCACACGCCTGCACAACAGGGTAAGTCCAATCTTAAGATTTAATCTTGTAATTCCCTTAATTCCAAACTAAAACATACCGTGATCTTTCCGTACAGTTAGTATACATACTAAAAAGAGGCCCTCTCATTACAGCTGATATACTGCCATAACATTGACTGTATATACCGACGAGCACAGATAAACCATTTCTGTAGTGTTAGCTAAGCATAGGACTGCTCCCCGATGTTGGTTCCTGCGTGAACCGAAACATGTCGCAGCAAAAGTTATAATTTAAAATTGCTTTTAAAATTCTATGTTTTGTATAATAGTGCGCATCATTTGGAACAATAAATAGTGTTTTTGATATTATTGACGCACGGTGCAAACATGAAGATAAAACGTTCCTTTTCTTCCCAGGTGTTTTTTGTGGGCCGTTTGGTTTTTCTTACTAATCTTCCTAATCCTCTTAATGTTGGCTACACTCACACCTGTGTAAGAGTTCGTTCTTTCCCTTTGTTTCTCAGTAGGCACAAATAAACACTTATTTTGCATTCCTTCATCGCAACGTACGATTGCACTTTTAATAATCTCTCTCTCTTTTTTGTTATGAATTTGTTAGAATTTTCCGGCACTCCACTTCGCTCCATTGTTTAAAAGGAACCCATGAGTCCTGTGAGAGTTATAAGACTGTATTTTTGAAATAGAGAGAAAACGATTGGAGATGAGTGGACTGTGCTTCTCCCCATGAGACATTCGTTTGTGCACACATCTAATGCAAAATTTGTGAGAACGGAGACGTTAATACGCAATACCCAAAACGCTGTCACGTAAGAAGTTATAAGCATCAGTTATACAAAACTGACTACCATCACCGTTTCATCGATGTCATAGACGAAAGTGTTTGGTGATGATGGGCGGCCATTTCTGTCAAATTCACTTGCCGGACGGCCGTTAGACGCGCACCATACACGGCCACACATCATTTGTGTATGTTCAGGGGTTCCGTGATCTGTGCCCTCGCGAATCGGATAAGAGCCTACTTCTCTTTACTTGTCAATTCATTCTATAAAGTCGTCATTTTCGACACGACGCTGGGCTTGCGCCGCACTTCCTTCATTGGTGAAAATAACTGCCGCCTAGCGGTGAACCACGTAGCAAGTCATAACCAAGTAACTGTTTGCTACGATATTTTTTTCTTAGAGTATGGGATCTTACGTCCGAACACTCTCATAATATTTCCCAATTTTCTTGCTACTTCTCTTTCTGCTCTAATTATTTTCCCACTGCAATTATTCCATGCTATCTGATACAAGACACGATTTGCGGAAAAACTTTACTGAACATAACATTTGGGTTTTAATTTTCTCTAAAACTTTAGTCTGAATCATTTCTCATTCTAACAATAATTCAGCGAGATATAATTTATCATGAACGTATTTATGTAAAATAAGCGTTATTATTGTCAGATTTATAAAAAAAGCTATTAAGAAGCTTAAAAATAACAAGGCACCGGGAGCAGATGGAATAACAGCAGAACTCTTCAAGCAAGGTGGAACAGAACTCAAAAATCGAATGTTTCAATTAATACGTCGTATTTGGGCAGATGAAGAGCTACCTTGTGAGTGGAATTTCGGAATAATATGCCCAATCTTGAAGAAAGGTGACTCAATGGCCTGTAGTAATTACAGGGGAATATTACTTCTTAACATCTCCTATAAAATCCTCTCCTATATTCTATATGACCGCCTTTCAGAATATACTGAAAGAATTATAGGTAAATATCAATGCGGCTTTCGAAAAAGGAAATCAACGACCAATCAGATTTTCACCTTAAGTCAAATTATGGAAAAGACAGTCGAATATCAAATTGGAGTACACCATATGTTCATTGACTTTAAATTAGCCTATGACAGTATCTACCGCGAGAAGCTCCTTTGTGCCATGATGGAATTTGTTATCCCATCTAAATTGATAATATTGGTCAAAACAACAATGACCAATGTGCAATGCTGAGTCCAGATCCAGTCTCACCTGTCGGAGCCAATATCTACCACACGTGGAGTGAGGCAAGGTGATGCACTTGCCTGCCTCCTCTTTAATATAGCCTTGGAAAAAGTCATACGAGACTCGGGCATTAAAACCAGAGGAACCATTTTCTTTAAGACTGTACAAATCTTGGCCTATGCAGATGACACTGATTTAATGGCTCGTACAATTGCTGGGTTCAACGAATCTTTCTTAAATCTGGAGAAATCTGCAAGAAATATGGGACTGGTAATAAATCAAGAGAAGATGTTATGCGTGTACAGTGGAAAGGAAACAACATTGCATCAGGACCTTGCAATAGGAAATTACATGTTTAAGAGAGTGGGCAATTTTAAATATCTGGGTACAATGGTCAATAAAATGAACAACAGATCAGTAGAAGTGAAAGCTCGACTGATAATGGCTAACAGAGCACATTATGGGTTACAGAACCATATGAAATCAATGATCATATCCAGGAATATCAAAATAGTCCTCTAAAGAACATTAATCAATCCAGTACTTACATATGGGGCAGAGACATGGGTGCTATCTAAACAAGATGAACATCGTCTTAGTATTTTTGAGCGTAAAATCCTCCGGAGAATTTATGGCC
>JGI20166J26741_11796695_pt1 | contig 20894 bp, 5 predicted proteins | sample TergutCu122P5_FD_26741 | JGI IMG/M metagenome (IMG submission 26741)
GGGGGGGGGGGGGGGGGGAGTTCAGAGCTAGTCTAGATTGTATAACAAAGAGATAAAAATATGCCCCGGCAGGAAATTGAACCATGATATTCAAGTAGTCGAGGTCGCAGCCCGGTTATTACATTGAAGGGTTTACTGGCTCTCCGGCTGAACAAAAAACCTTGTGTCGGACTTTACAGTAGCTTCTCAAAAGTTGTTCCTCGAGCTCCTGCTCTATTTATGTGTCCGCCTGCACCAAATAGACACCGTTGTAACATGGCGTCAAATGCGTTTAAAGTACGTGTATGGCGTCTCTTTCAGTAACAAAGGACAGCGAACTTCCATCTAGGGTCATCCGACCAACTTTGTAAACAACTAAACCAAGTGTCTGTAGGAACCTGACTACCCCTATGAAACGACCCAGACCAAGAATTTGTTCAATAAAACTATGCGGAAAGCTAACAGTTCGTTAGCAAAACTCGTGACGGCGCATGTGTAGAAAACGATTCGCACTGGAAAAAGAAAGAAAAAAAAACAACCAAGAGTATTTTTCTAAGCGTGCGTTCCTACTTACAGTCATTTTAATTTAGATGAAGTTGGAAAAATTTGCATGAAGACCGACGGGAATCTCTGCGTGCATGACCAGGGTAAAACGCTAAATATGACAAATATTTTCAGAAAACGTTGCAGAGAACAGAATTCATGTGATTTCTTCGTTTTATTGTTCTTGATGTAAAGAAAATGCACTGTGCCTATATTTGCCAAATTTAAAGCTGAACAATTAAAAAAAATCTCGAACACACACCTGCCCATTGTCCCAATCAAAGCAAAGACAAAGTTGTCCTTTTACACGCCACAGAATTGTATGGGGGCTGTTGTGTTACAGCTCCGCTCCTTCTTAACCTCGGCTCTAGGTGGAGGCAAGTGGTCAGCTTGAAGTGCCCGGTCTGCCTATTCTCGAGGAAAGAGACCACAGTACCGACTGAATAGAAAGTTTGATGGGTGCCAGGGCCCGTCTGTACACTTCGGAATAGAAAGGAATCACTTGCTTTCCCGGGAATCGAATAATGACTCCTCGGTAGCCTAGTCCGTACACTGACTACATTGCCCAGGATTACAACCTTATCAGTCTAATAACAAAACTAACCTTAATTGCGTTGACACGGCGTCGATATTAAATCTATTTTATATTTAATCTAGTGCTCTTTTACAACACGAAAAAGAAGCAAACATAGGTAATACAAACGTATATAACGCACATGTGCCTGAAGTATAACCGACTTCTGAGTTTGAGACGCCCAGTAGGCGCGGTTACGTTGTCCCGATGAGAATGATGGTGAAATGAGAGGTGAATCTGAGGTGCCGGGGGGGGGCCTTAAACCTAATTTCTACCTACTACCCAGACCATGGGCACCATGGGCGTCTTAACCTTTCAAGGAAAAACGCACATGGTAGAGCCGGGAATAGAACGCAGGACCTCATAGTTAGTATTCAGGAGCTCTGACCACCAAGCCACGAGGCTGGTCAGTTAATGGAACAGTGGCAACTAAACATGGGCACAATTAACCGATTAATTAATTTTCTTCAAAAGAAATCAAGTAAGCTGCCAAAAAATAGAACAAAATCATTATCCAAATAGAACAGAAACTTAACTTCACAGAACGTAATCGCTTTATATATGGAAGCAGTCCGTACCGTGCTGTAAACACTTTCTACCACGGTTATAAAAATCAATCAGTTAATGATGTATACAGCAAAATCGCTGTCTGTTCTGAGATCCCTACAAAACACTCAATGCAAAGCGAGTACCATGTAGAATTTTTGAATGTTAAAAAAACAGGTGGTACGTAGAGAAACCGCTAGGCTTTAAAAGGTTAAAGAAAACAATAATAAAATTTAACAGCGAAGGTGACAGGATTGTTACAAAAAAATATAAGATTATCATAAAAAAATTAATAATTTCTTTAATTATAAGTTCATGTTTTAAGTAAAGATCCTACACACTCATTTCAAAAACAAGCCAGATATTTCTTAAATATTAATACATCTTTTGTAAGTAAATAATAAAAATTGAAACATAAATACGAAACAACCCTTTCCGCAAGTATAAGAAGTCTTACCAAAATACACAGACATGATTCCACAATCACAAAAACCTATCATTGTATATACAACCTCCAAACGGCTTCAATGTTAAAAACACACTAGAATTGACCCACGATTTGAACAACGTTTCAATTAATCAAAAGACCCGTCTAGTGTCATTCTACATAACACGTACATAAATATTTCTATACAAGAATTATTTGATAATCAATTCGAATTTTATTATAATGAGGAATTGGACTGATTAGAGTTAATAAGTATAACCGCCGATCTCAGTGTCCGCGAGATCTAAGGCGTAGGTCTGCATCTGCTCGCCTGCTGAGATTGTGGGTTCGAATCTCACTGGTGGCATGGAGGTTTCTCTATTGTGAATGATGTGTGTTGTCAGGTAGAGGTCTCTGCGACGAGCTGATCACTCGTTCAAAGGAGTCCTACCGACTGTGGTGCGTTGTTGTGTGTGTGATCTAGAAACCTCGTGAATGAGGAGGTCCTGGTCCACTGGGGGCTGTCGCGTCAAAAACAAACATTAAATATAACCGGAATTCTACTTAGTCCAAATTATTTTTCCTACTCTGGTCGACTGTATATAAAAAATTAAGGCTTAGCAGTGGAATTTCTTTCTTTCTTGTTTTTATGAAACTTATTTCGGTATCACGAAGTTAATAATTTTATATAAGTTCTAATGAATCGCCAGCTTTTGAGCTACAGCAGATAAATAGTTAGTTGATATTATCGTTTACGAGAGCAACATATCCAGCACAGGTAACATTCTTAAAGATATTAAAATTAGTCCAACACTGATATTTACACTAGGACAAGAACTCAAAAATAAAATTAATTTTCTAGACATTATAATAACTGGGAACCTAAATTATTTACAGATTTGTAGATACAAGAAACCGCAATGTGACATATGCAGATGGTTTTGTGCTACTGTCTAAAGAAAAGAAAGAAGGGTACTACAGGGCAAGATTAATAAGCAAACTGGGGAGACGCCATGGAATGTTCATAACTGTGACAGAATCTAAGCTACTGAGGATCTCAAGACAAGCGACTCCAGTACAAACGATGATAGATCAGAAAAAACTGGAGAATGTGGAGTATTTCATGTAGTTGGGTACCCTTCTACCAAATAATGCAAGATGTACACGTAAAATTAAGAAAAGGAGTTCCATGGCAAAAGAAACATTCAAGAAGAACGCGACTCTCTTTACCAATAAATTCTACATAAATTTAAGGAAAAACGAACGAAATGCTACATTTGGAGCACAGCTTTCTATGTTGCAGAAACTTGGACACTTCGGAAAACATATCAGAATTACCCTGAAAGAGTTTAAACGTGGAGCTGGAGAAGGATGAAGGTCATTCGAACTGATCTATGAAAAATGAAGTATTATACAGAGTGAAGGAGGAAAGGAACAACCTAAGTAGAATAAAATGAAGAAAGACTAAATGAATTGTTGACAGGTTACGTAGGAACTGTTTTTAAAACACGTTATTGATTGAAAGATAGAAGGGACGGAAAGATGCGCAAGAAGACGAACGCCGTTCCTATACGGCCTTATGGGAAAGAGAAGATACTGGAATAAAAAAAAACACTAGATAGATCGAACTCTGCGAAGAACTCGCTTTAAAGAGTCTACCGACCTGTCACAGGACAGACTACGTAATGAATGTTAGGAAAGCAGCTACTACAGACATGAAAATACCGGCGAATTTATGACACCCACCGGCGCATCAGAGCGCTGTTGGAAGATATTTCAGACTATGGCTGTACCCAATAAATACTGCAGAAAAAGAGACCTTGATATTTCCAGGAAGCTTACGTAATAATTCATATTCTCCGTAGATGACTAATATGCTGAATTGCAAGCAATCAACAATCAACAAGAGAGGGAAACAGTAAAATACATAAAATTCACTTACACGGAAAAAGAGACAAAATTTATTACGGAGCTATTTAAACAAACAAAAGTGAAAGTCGCTTTTCAAAACAATATTTCAGTTAAGAAATTATCAAGAAATAATAACTTAACCTGGCAAGGTATTTGAATTCAGGTGTCTAACGCTTAACCTGCCATGAATGTGGACGAAGCTATGTCGAACAAACCGAGAGAAATTTTTAAATTACATATGGCAAGCATATAGCAGCATTTCGTAAAACATATAAAATGTAAAATTTTCTCAACAGTTACTCAAAAGCCACTATCATACACTCGTAAACAAAACTGATAATACCATGGAAGTTTTATACACAACAAAAAAAAAGGCCTTGAGATTGTCACAATATTTTACATTTTTAAAGAAACCACAAACAACAATTATCCAAACAAGCAACAACCGATACATTCAAAACGCCAATTCCAAGGCCATACACTAGTCATAAGACGACCGCCAACGTGTATCCAAGAACTCAGTACTCCTGTGGTTCCTGTACTGTACAGACGCACACCTGTTGCCTGCGTAACATTATCTCCGGGAGCTCGTAAGTTCTGCTACATATATATTCTGTAAATAATATCAGCAACCTCGTAAAAAGTCAGGTATTTTCTACTCTGAGCATTTAATTATGGTCCATTTCTTTAATTTCAGAATTTTATATTTAAACGTCTTCAAAAGCAATCTATTTCTGGATGTTAGGACTATTTTTGTATTTCGTCTCTTATGTAGTTTTATAACACTCTGCCCTTCATTATATTCTGTAACTTTTTTTTTTAAATATTGTTTATTAGCAATCAGACTGGAGGATACATCAGTCTATAATCTAATATGCTGTCTTGTCGTAGTGTCTTGGAAGGGTGACCATCCAGCGATGTCACCTCAGTCGTGTAGGTCGGAGGTCCAACGTGTTTTCAGCCTTTCGTGAGGCTGTCGTGAGGTCAGCATGGGTGACCCCACGACAGCCTCACGAAATCTATATTCAATTTTGGCCGATCCCAGTGGCCGCGCGGTCTAAGGCGTGGGTCTGCGGCCGCTTGCTGGCTGAGATTGCGGTTTCAAATATCGCCGGAGGTTTGTGAGTGATGTGTGATGTCAGGTAGAGGTCCCTGCGACGAGCTGATCACTCGTCCAGAGGAGTCCTACCAAATGTGATGTGTCAGATAGTGATCCTGAAGCCTCGACAATGAGGTGGCCCTGGCACACTAGGGGATGTCGTGTCATGGGGGGGGGAATCAATTTCATCCTTTTCAGAAAACTATTTTGTGCTTAATTTGGAGTAACCCAAAATGTTATTTAACATCGCTACAGAGATTCTAAAAAAACACGTCCAAGTATACATGAAGTGCAGGAAATAATATGAGTACATCAATAACACAGTCTTTGAAAGAAGCAACAACTTTAAATAACTGTGTACATCGCATTTCAATGACGTTTTTATCCCATGTTTCAGCAAAGATAGGACTCAAAATATTCTTGAAACATCACGTATGCATTACGTAAAAAAATTAGAGCTCAGAATTAAGATAGAATTTTAATTTAATAGAGTACATCCCGTTGTGATCATGCAACATTCAAAAGCAAATCTTTTGCTGTCCGTCAAACACAGCTACTTTTCTTTATTTAGACACAACTACATGTTTTGGTCGTTAACGACCATCATCGGGCAAACAATATGGTTTTTTAAAGTAAGGTAAAATGCAACACAAGTGTATTCACTCTGTGGGACCTCACAAGTTAACAACAATCTTTGCAATATAAAATTGTGTGAAATTGTAAAAAATGGTTGTAGACTAGCTGGCTGTCGTAAAACTTTAAGTCTCCTTTTAAGATGTATAATGGTAAAGTTAAAATACTAATTTCTAAGATACAATTAAACTTACCATGAAAAGTGAGTCCCTGTCACCACGGCATGATGTGTCCTCCGGTTGTGGAAGAAGGAGGAAAGGCCCCAAATATGGAGGGTAGCTGCGGATACATTGAATAAGCAGTCGCGGACAGCCGACAAGGTGTGGTCCTCCAGGTTGGGCGTTGGGCGAGGTGCTAAGAAATTTGACCGTAAAAGTTGCTATGTTACGAAACGTTCAAACTACTTAACGAATGGAAAAGGACATGAGATTTGGTACGTGGATGTGAAGAGCCTGCATGGGTCACGGTCACTTACGGCAGGAGCTAGAGATTTGCGAGGTTTGTATTAGACAGAGTGGGTTTACAGGAAGTTAGGAGGGACAAAAGAAGCACTGTAAGAGCAGGGGATTATATTTTTTTTCTATGGGAAAGGAAATCATCAATTAGGAACAAGATTTCTGGTACACCACAGAATAGTCTAAGCAGTTAAGACAGTACAGGTGCTTAGTGATGGATGTCACGTAGATATGACAGGCCACTAGTGTAATATCATTGTTCTGAATGCGCATGCATCAACTGAGGATAAAAGTGATTACTCAAAGGAGAGTTTTTATGAGGAATTAGAACAGGTTTCCGATCATATTCCTGAGAATCATACGAAAGTCATGTTAGGAGATTTTAAGGCAAAATTAGGGAGAGAGAATATTTTCAAACCGACAATCGGGAATAAGGGTCTGCATCAGCATAGTAATTATAATGGTGTTAGAATAGTAAACTTTGCCACATAAGAAATCTGGTAGTTAAGAGAACGATTTTTCCGCACCGAAACATTAAAAAATACACCTTGACCTATCCTGATGGGAAGACTCACAGATTGATCACGTACTGGTAGATATGAGATGGCATTCAAGTATAGTCCATGTACGATCAGGGGAGCTGACTGTGATATTGATCACTATTTGGTGGTTGCAAATGTTAGGTAAAAACTGGCTGTAAGTAAACCAGCCGCACAGACGTTTGATGTGGAAGGATTTAATCTCAAGAAGCTAGGTGAGCTGGAGGTTAGGAAATTAAAGACCTGAAATGATAGCGATAACATAAATAGGGCTTCGGGAAACATTAAAGAAAATATAAAAATTTCAGATAAATAGAGTATAGGTTGGTACGAATAGAAACAACATTAAGCATGGTTTGATTAAGAATGTTTACGATTTTTAGTTCAAGGGAAGCAGGCTAAAATTCAGTGGCACTGGATCCAAACCAAGGCAATGCAGATAACTTAAACAACGTAAGACGTGAAACTAGTGGACATTTCAGGAACAAAAAGAAGGAATATCTGACAGCTAAAATTAATGAACTTGAAAAAAACAGTAAGACCAATAATATCAGAGACGTGTAGAGGGGCATCAATGACTTTGAGATAGGTTACCAGCCTGGAACTAATATAGTAAAGGATGAGAATGATGATTCATTAACTGCAGTTTGACTAGATGGAGGAACCATTTCTTTCAGCTATTGAATGTACATGGGGTTAGTGAAATTAGGCAGTCGGAAATGCAGACAGCAGAGCCGGTAGTGCCTTTGATGCTGAGATGTCTATTAAAATGCTAAAAAGGCACAAATCACCAGGTATTGATCAGATTCCAGCAGAATTTATTAAAGTAAGGGGGTGGGACACTTAGTTCCGAGACCCATACACTTACTATATCTCTGTAGAACAAGGAGAAATTGCCTGAGGAGTGGAAGGAGTCGACCATTGCACCTATTTATAAGAAGGGTGATGTAACACATTGAAGTAAGAGGCATATAAATTTTATGTCTACTACATACAAAATTTATCCAACTTATTTGCTGTCAAGTTTACACCACATGCAGAGGAAATAATTGGGATCGTTAGCGTGGGTTTCGACGTAACAGGTCAACTAGTGATCATACATTCTGCACTCGTCAAGTACTTAGGAAAAATGGGAATACAATTACGCAGTGCATCAGCTATTTATAGACTTCAAGCAAGCATATGATTCAGTTATGAGAAATACTTGTATAATATTCTCATTGAGTTTGATATCCTCATGAAACTAGTAAGGCTAATAAAAATGTGTCAGATGAAACCTACAGCACTGCCCGGGTAGGCAAAATTTGTCTGACATTATATTGTCCATATCCGTGCACTGATGTCACCATTTTACATAAAAATCCGACTAATTAACTTACGTAATTTAACACTGTTTTATTCACACTAAAACACTCTTACATATTTCAGCCCTCAAAGGGCCATCCTCAGGGAGTAATGATACATTCCATGAACCAGATCAACAAAATACATGTCCAGATATATCTGGAAGACAAAAATATTTATAAGTAAGTTATATTGATTATAAAATATAAATGTAATATAAGGGGTGTGTATACAAATAACTTAATATTATTAAATAAAAATATATTACATTTATATTTAATTATCTTAAATTTTATGTATACATACCCCTTAAATTATATTTATATTTACAGTCAGTATAACTTAACACGTAAATATTTTTTGCTTCCAAATACTTACATCTTGACACGTATTTTGTTGACCCTGCTCACGACATGTATCAGTACTCCCTGAGGATGGCTGCTTGAGGGCTGAAACATGCAGGAGCGTTTAATGTAAATAAAGTGGTCTTAACATATATAAGTGCATATTAGTCGGGTTTTTATGTAAAATAATTTGTCTGACATGTTTCCTATTAAGAATATTTGAAAGAAGGAGCAGTTTGATAGCCTTTTTTTTCCACTTTGGTTTAGAATATGCCATTAAGAGGGTTCAGGTAACCTAAGAGGGTTTAAATTAAATTGTACACACCGGCTTCTAGTTTATGCTCATGATGTTAATATATTGGGCGGAAGCATACATCATATAAGGGAAACACAGAAGCTTTAGTAGTTGCTGGTAAGGAGATTGATCTAGAAATACTGAGAAAACAAGTACATGGTGTTTTGAGATCAGAATGCAGGACAAAATCATAATATAAAGCTGGATAATAAATCCCTTGAAAGGGTGGAACAATTCAAATATTTGGGAACAACCATAACGGATCACAGATCCAATCAGGAGGAAATTAGGAGTAGATGTAATTCGGGAAATGCTTCCTATCATTCGGTTTGGAATCTCTGTCCTCCAATTTCTTATCTAAAATATAAAGATTAAGATATATGGAACTATAATTTTGCCTGTTGTGAAACTTGGTCGCACATAGTTACAGGCACGTAGTCGGAGGGTGTCTGAGAACAGGTTGCTGAGGAGGATATTTGGACCTAACAGGGCCGAGGTAAGGGGGAGGTGGAGAAGACTGCATAATGAGGAGCTGAATGATCTGTACTGCTGACCCAATATTGTTCGGATGATCAAATCAAGGAGAATGAGATGGGCGGGGTATGTAGCACGTATGGAGGAGACAGGCGTATACAGGGTTTTGGTGAGGAAATCTGAGGTAAAGAGACCACTTGGAAACCCCAGACATTGATAGGAGGATAATATTAAAATTTATATTCAAGAAGTGTGATGAGGGCATGGACTGGATAGATGTTTCAGAACAGGAACACGTGGCGGCCTCTTGTGAATGTGGTAATGAACCTTCGGGTTCCATAAAATGAGGAGAATATCTTGACTGGCTGAGAACCTGTTAGCTTCGCAAGAAGTATTCTGCTCCATGTAGTTAGTTAAAATAAAATATAAATATAAAAATTAAAGTCGAGGGGTCCGCTATGTGAAACAATGTGGCGTGAAATACACTGCACACAATGCCATCAGCTCCACATTACATCGCGTAGCCGACGACACGACTCTCGTTTTTAGGCGCGTTCGCAAAATTGCGGAAAGCAACTATTAGCTTCGTCATGTGTGTCTGTCCTTCCGTCCGTCTGTCCGCATGGAAAGACTCGGCTCCCACTGAACGGACTTTCATAAAATTTGATATTGGACTATATTTCGAAAATTTGTCGATAAAATTCAAGTTTCACTAAAATCTGACAACAATAACGGGTACGTACATTTTCCATCCTATCTCTGCCAGTTAGTCGTAGAATGAGAAGTGTTTCAAATAAAAGTTGTAGAGAAAATCAAAACACACATTTTATGTTCAAAAACTTTTTCAAAAATCGTGCCGTTTATGAGATAAAGTGGAAAAATATAGTACAGCCGGACAGGTCGCATATAACAATATGGCGCATGCATATTACATGCTGGATACCTAAGGCTACAAACACACGCTCAGAATATCTAATAATTATTGCTTTTCCACTGCAACAATAGTTGCATGAAAGCGCCTCAGTGTTACGTTTCAGTACATTGTCTTGTTTTCTATATGTTTTGTTTTAACAATTATATCTCACAACTTAACAATGTTACTTTACCATTATACATTTTAAGAATCGCCAGCTAGTTTACAACTACTTTTCACAATTTCATTCAATTTTGTACTGCAACAATTAATGTATACTTGTGGGATTCCACAGAGTGAATAAAACTTCTATTGCATTTTACCTTATTTTAAAATACTGTATTGATGGCCCGATGATGGTCTTTAACGACCGAAACATGTAGCTGTGTCTAAATAAAGAAAAGTAGTTGTTTTCGACGGACAGCAAAAGATTTGCTTTTTAACGAAATTTTGTTTTATACATGATTTTATCAATATTGTTATAAAACACGAATGCCTGATGAAGGCCACGTAGGACAGTCGAAATTAAATAATATCTTGAACGTTGAGTCGGGACTGACGGTTACCTTCGTCCTTCTATAAATACAACTTACGATAAAACTCTGTAACTCCTCACGCTCCCCACAGTTTAATATGCACGTGTGGTTACGCATCAGCAGGTCACAAAGAAGATAATATTTTGTAGGCATGTTGAATGATAACGAGCCTGTGAGCGTGAATGACGTAATAAATTTCCGGAACGTCGCTTTTTAACTACTAAACCTGACGTTTCAATATGACAACAGCTTCCCTAATTGCACAAGACATTCCAAGTAGTTCATAACATCCGAGGATTATTCAGCAACTGAAAAGGCAACTGAATGGTGTCTTGGGCCAGACGAATTCAGTTCACACCCTTTTACACTATCTCTGTAATACCAACTCAAGCGTTCTTTCCCGTGTACACCAGGATTTCCGGTAGGTTTGCCCTCGAGTTCTCTGACCAAAATTTACAGGCTTAATGACAAATACAAGGTATCTATCCACAGATACAAGAAAAAAATATTATACGAACGTAGGACTTCTGAAGCATGGTTTCCGATTTACGGAGTTTGTGTATGTACAATTTTGTCTCTCCCATTCGTCATAAATACATAAATATCAAGCCTAGCGCCTTCTCTTCTGTTTGGTCTAGTTAAATGAATAAAGCAGAATCCGCCTTGAGAAACTACGAGGTCATACCCTTTTCATATACTTCTCAGCGTTTTACGAAACCCGAAGGTTCATTACCGTCTTACAAACACGCCGCCACTTACCCGTGTCTTGAGTCAGATAAATTCCTTCCACATCCTCCTGTCTTGATTAAGATGCATTCTAATATTACCCTCATATAAACATCTAGGTCATCCAAGCCGTCTCCTCCATTCAGATTTTCCCATTAGAAACCTGCACGCTTATCTGTTCTTCTCCATACATGCCACATGCCCCTCCACCTCATCCACCTTGATTTCATTGCCCGAATAATGTATCCAGAAGAATATCACATACCTCATCAGTATGCAAACTTCTACAGCCTCCCGTTACTTTCTGCCCCTTAGGCCCAACTTTTTTCCGCAGCACCCTAGTCTCGAAATCCCTAAGTCTGTATTCTTCCCTGTATGTCAGAAACCAAGCTTCAAACCCATATAAATCAACAGGCAAAATTATATTCCTGTATTTTAATTTTTGTGTTTTTAAATAGCAGCGGGAAGACAGAAGGTTACCCCAGTTAATTCGTGATTATATTTTTTGATTCCTTATTATAATTTCAAGTCAAATTAACTCTGTCACATTTTCAAAAGATTCAGTCCATATTTTTAAGTTGTGTCTAGATCAGCCTATTAATAGGTGGTGAACATAAGAAATTATGCAGCTCTTCCCTATGTGTTACTTTTCCTACTGAGATCCAAGTATTCTCCTCAGCTCCCTCTTCACAGACACTCTCGATGTACTCGTATGTGTTTTCTCCTCTAAGTGTAAAAGACCAAGTTTCCTACCCATTCAAACTGCAACTAAAATCTGGTTGTTATATTTGCGTTTTTATGCAGAAGGCTGGAAGACAAAAGATCCTGCACTGCATAGAAGCAAGCACTTCCATAAATTAATTTATGCTTTAAGTTAGGGTTAGCATGTATTCATCACAAGAAAAGAGAACATTTCCCACTTATGGACGGAAAAACATTTAAGATATCAAAAAAAATTTTAAAAATGAGGACTTATAAATAGTTAAAATTTTATTACTTAAAATTGACATTTTCTTTTCAAAAAGATAACAGAAGCTTATAAACAGAAATTGTTCACATTTGATACAATATACTCGTACATGGAAATACAACTGTAATTTGAGACCACAAATTCGCTTTTCTGTGTCATATCTCAAATTAATTGTGGTTCTGAATATTTTGGTGTCATTAAGGGAAGGATGTAGATGGATGTAGATGGAGGGTGGTTGAAAAAAGGGGTTTAACAACATTTGGAACTAGGTGGGAGGAATTAATCAGAGGCTGGAAACATATGCAGAATGTGAAGTTCTAATTTATATTATTCCCTAAATATGTATAATTATGTTCTGGGGTTCACAGACACTTTACATTTTTTTGCTAAAAGTAGGATTTGTGTGCATTTATGTGCGCAAGAAGGAAGATGAAGATCAATGTATTAACCATCCAGGAATTTTGCTGTTATTGAATACAGAGTTTAACTTAGGGCTTTTAAAAACTACGTGGTGGTTCATAAAAATATTAGTATTTTAGGATCCATTGAATAAAATTCATTGACAAGAATTACAAGCATCCTCAATCTCAACACGGGTGGAAAAAAAACTTAGTGTTTCTTATTCTAGAGGATTAGTATCCTACATTTCAAAACCAAGAATGAACTCTGATTTCAAATAAAAAACGTGTGGTCACATTTTTCAAAGTTTAGGAGGAACATGCTGCCTCCATATGCAAAATGAATGAGTTGGTTTAATTGGATGCTTAAGTTATAAAAGAGAGTCAGCGGTGTCAGAACATGCTACTGATGTTGGCCACTGGATTGTGCTCAGTAACAACAGTATTCTGGCCAGAAAACTCGGTGGTATGGACTAGCTCAAAAGGTAAGCAGTAAGGATCAAAATGTACCCCCAAAAATTAATAGGGAAGATGCATTTTCCATCAGTAGATAATGGAAACCCCTAATCATTTCCTTCAAAGAAAGAAAACTAGGCATTCTCCATCAATGTATTAGTTGAACAGTCACTACAAAGGAGGAGCAAAATTCAGAAGTAAAATAAATAAACAGATATATGAAGTAAAAACGTAAAAGAACGAAATTTGTCATCCACCCTTGTGCTGATCATTTTCAGCCTAGTTTAACAACAGAAATGGAGCACAAGTTACCATCCACAGATTTTCATTTCCCCCCATGATCAAGTACAAAAAAGGTCTGTTCTGGAAATTTTTGACATGTTATAACCCTCTCAGCAGACTACATTCAGCTGACTAATTATGAATATACATATTCAACAAACTTTCAACTACACAATTTTAAAGATACGAAGCAAGGTAAAATATATTTAAACCAAGAAACCTAATTAAGGTTGAACCAAATTTCAAACATTGCTGATATTCACATTTTCCCTGTTCAAGGATTTCAGACTAAAATTTGGACAAAACTTGGATATCATTCACTGATTTCAGTGTAAAACCTACTTCAAAATATTTTCCTGGAATGAAAAGGAAGAGAGTTTCAACAGACACATCTCTGATACCAAACATGTTTCCTGACTCTTAGGTGTCCCTTGTGGAAGCCCTCAGCTAGACACTCTCTCTCACCAACATTAACCAGCGCACAGTCTCTCACAATTACAAACTCAGCACTTTCCATTCCAATTAACAACAGATTATACAGCTACAAATGAATGTCACTATTACTAAAGGGATGAAACTGGACACAGCCTCCCGTTCTAATAACTGCATTAGTTGACCTGAACTTGACTGTAACAGAATTATAACTAGGATTGTGAAATCATAAACATGAATGCCAAGGTATAACTTGAAATCTGAACATACGTGAATAAAGTATATTATACAGTGTACTGCAATTCCTCCTCCTTAGGCTATGATGTGTCATACACTGTCATTGTAACCATAAAAGAATAAAAAACAATTAAATTAAAAAATGTCCAAAATGACAATTTACAGAACCATTCCATAAATATTTTTTAATATTATACCTGGTGAAACACAAAGCAGTCACTGGGAATTACACGTATTTCCTCCTTTCATTAAAATTAATTTATTCTCAAAAAAATTGGCTAAAAGCTCTACATTTTTCCTGACTCCAGCAAAATAAATTTGTCTGGACCTTACAACAGTCTTCTGCCACTTCTTTCTATGAATGATGTTCTTTTGAGCTGGAGTTTCATCAATGTTGCTTCTTACATTTGTATCAGACACACATATAGATCTTCTTCATGACCTCCATTCCTTATAGTAGGGGACTGCCCAAAGGGAAGAACTCTCCCCTGCTTAGCCTCTGAAAACTTCCTCCATTCATACTGGCCTATAGCTCGCCACGTGCAATGATACATTTCAAAGAAAGGAGGTGTCACAAGCTCTGTCCAGAACATCCTGCTTGTAGAATAGATTAAGATTTCATGATTCTAAGAAATTACACTAGGAATTCTGTTGTACTGAGACCTCAGTGATACCTGAATTCTACTTCTGTTCCATACCTGTTTCACCAGATGGTGCCATTCTGTTGTCAGGATATATGTTGACGGGCAACTAGAGCATCATCAGCAAATGTGCAAGTCACCCTTGGGCAATGAGGGAGGTACTCATGGTACTGATGTAACCACACACACATTTTTAACACAGGAGTTACAAAGCCTTGGTTCAACAGGGTGCATTGTGTCAGCATCATTTCTTGAAAATAAATATAAAATATAAACAAAATAAGTGAATATTAAAGTAACATCTAAAATAAGTGAAAATATAGAATCACAGATAGTGTAAATTGGGTACACAAGCTTTTTAATCCTATATGGTCTGACATGAAGTTCAACTTCCTATGTCAATTTCATTCCAACTTACAGAATTTTCAAGTGTGCCTTTTAGTATTACTTTCTGAACAATCTAAACAGCAATTCCATATCAATTCAACAAAGTTCAGGGGCAGCTTTATTCTGCAACAAACAAGGGGTGTTCAGCTACCCTCTGTTATGACCAACATATGTCTGAACAGTACCTGGACCATATCCATGAATTTATGGAGAAGTATTTGCTTCATCACAGGACAAACAAGGCAGCTCCTGAAGCTCAACACTTCACCACCCACAGAAGCTGTGGCCAAAAGTAAACCAGTACAACCTAGAGGAGTCAGCTTGATAAGGCAATCTGCAGGACCATACAAAATATTACATCAGGCTCTGACTCTGCTACATGATGCCTGTCTTTCCTCCCTGGTGCTCGTTTGACCCACATTAAACTCACATTATTCTAACATCTGTATTCTACTGCTTTGAAATACAGGATTCTGTTTCCTAAATTCTTTCTAGCAGGTGGGGACAAGTTAGTTCCTTCAGCCTGCTGGTGATGCTTGCCTCTCCCAGTAATCCACTGGTCTGATGCAGGCATGTTACAAAGAAAATAAACACAACAAATGAGACATTACATGTGAGATCTGGGGGGCAATAACAACAATACAAAGGCTTATCTTCAGAAATAACTGATAATGCATAACCTAAAGAAAGCCTACTTAGTTTTCCGGAACAAACTCTGAAGATGTTTTGAGGCTTTTCACAGCTTGTAAAGTTATGTAAAAAAAACTGTGTTGGCTGGACTCACTGAGTGGAACACGTGCACTATGTGTGTGAACAAGTCATTAGAAATGAAAAATGTAAGATTGCAGAACGGCAACTGTATGATTTAGCTGCACATTAAATAAGAACTTGTGATGACTATGTCCAAAATTACTGTATATTACCAAATACGAATTTATACCATGCAGAATGAAAAGTGTCCACTGATCAACCTAATAAAAACACTGAACAGAGAATGAAAGACAACAGTGCAAGAATATAACATGTAGTCAATGGATGACTACTGACAAAAACAATGAAAAGAAAGGTGCAAACTTGAAGCAACATGCTTGAGTCTGTTTTGCTCAAAACTTAAACATCTTACTGTTTCATACTATCACAGAAGGACAACAGTATTTAGGACTTTCCTTGTTGATTACTAATAATTTTTTCACTTAAAAACACAAGTTACATTCCTTTGAACTTCATACCTGAAAGCGTGGCATTGTTAGGTTTTTAGGTACTGGGGTGAGTAATCAAAATGCCTGCTCCTAACAGTATTCTTTATTCTTTATTCTTCCTTTCAGTCCATCCAGTCACAAATATGACATCGGACAAGTCAAGTTCAGACTACATTCTCTACATTACATAAAAACATTCATTCAGAGTATACATAACAAAAGAACTTGTAATACATTTACATCAATAGTGGAGCTCAGTAATATTGAATACAATTAAACTCATATATTAATGTATAATTTTTTAGTATCCTGTTTGGTGAAATTACTAAATACTAAGAATAAAATGTACATAATAATAAATAGCTGAGTAACAGTGGAACCTAAGAGGACATATATGGATGGGAGAAATGGGATTGCTCTTTTTCTACTGGGAATTTGGTAACTGAGGTATTTAGGTGGTCTATATGTAGAGTGGAAGTGAATGTACGCACATTCTATTGAAATGTACAGAAACGCACAAAAGGATAGAGGGACTTTCGAACACTAAATGTTAAATATAAATGAAAAAATAGTACATAGGAAATGAAACATGATTCTGGGTTTGTAATTTATTCCGTTCATGCAGCAGAGATGTGTTCATTTTCAGACTACTCTCCTTCCTTAAGGAAAGGAAGCATAGGCTTACGAAATCAACATGTTTTCTGCATTTCCGTCTGTCACAAATTTACAGCAGAGCCAAGCTTATAAGCAACAATGTCACGATCAGTAGGAACATCAGAAACTTGTGTGTTATCAACAGATAAGGAATCACGAAAGTCGACTCCATCGGACTGGAAACAGCGGCTTTAGTGCATCCCGTTCACTTCTTTCGGAGTCAGAGCTTGCGAAATCCGATGGATTATCCGTGTTATCTACCTCATTTCTCTCATCGTCATTAAGGAAACTTCCGCTATTTGAAATATATCAAGCGAACAAAATTACAAAAGGCTATATATTTCCTCGACCAAACACCAAAGCAGGAAATTGTATCCTACGCCTGAACAGCAGAGCACACAGGTAATCTGTGTAGTATAATACCTGTTTGCCGTGATCAGTGAAATTATATCGCGGCAGTAGGTCAAAATATTCACAGTACGCAAACTTTTGACTGTTACGATGCAGTATGTATTTGATTGCATGTTCATGCTGATAATTCTCCTTGGCGTCTGCGGATAAGAAATTATATTAAATTATGCATCCAATGTCCATGTCTCTGTGACGAGTGTGCCCTGTGCGCGCAAACACACTAACCATAGAAAACTAACCATTATTTTGCGAAAAACTCTACAGAAGAGGAAAATTAACTATAGGGAATGTTCAAGAAATTCGATGAAACTAAAGATCCGATGTATGAGGCGTGTCGGGAAAGTAAAGATACATCACGTGTAAGCCGATAGGGAAATTTTTCATGCTTATTGTGGCAACACTGCCATCGACCTTGATTATTCAACTGTGAGCCGTGCTCGTTTGACAGTGGTAGAACTGGCTTTGTCTGAGTGAGACGTGTTTGAAATGGCAGCGCCGATCCAAAGTCCCGCCAAAAGCGAGGTGCGTTCCGTCATACGATTTCTCAACGCAAAAGGTGAACGTTCAGCGGAAATTCACAAACATATTGTTGCTGTTTATGGTAACGTTATGAATCGGCAAAATGTGACGAAGTGGTCCCGTGAATTCTTCGAAGGAAGGACTGATGTTCACGACGAACAAAGGAGCGGTACTCCATCTTTGATCTCTGACGACCTTCTTCAGAAAATTGAAGGAGAAATTCGCGCAAATCGACGCGTGACGATAAGAGAATTGCATCACATCATTCCCGAAGTGTCTAAGACAACAATTCACGAAGCTGTGATACGAAAATTAGGGTACAGAAAATTGTGCGCACGTTGGGTGCCCAAAATGTTAACGGACGATCACAAAAAGAAACGGATAGGTTCCGCGCTGAAGTTAGTCCCTCGCATCCTTGTTACAAACTCCGTCAAACTTATTCAAATTTAGCAATTACCTCTAGCCTTCTGTTAATTCTTCCGGCCTTCTTCCACACATTTTCTCACCACCATGCTCTGATCACCGCCAATCTCTTCTCCTCCCTCTACACGAGAGATCATATCCATATTCATACAAAATGGCAGGCAATATTACAGTTCGGTGCTTTGAATATTTACGTGTTTGTGCAGAAAATGGGAAGAAACCTTTGAGTGGACAGTAATAATTAATGCCCACATTTAACCTGCTCCAAATTTTTTCATGAATGCATTCCTGAAGTGTAAGCGTCCCTTTCAGATGGTTTGACTAAGAAAGATTTATTCGCGATCTCGAATATGTTATTTTGTCCTGCATTATGGCGACGGAAAAAGATTCTTGGCTTTTTTCCTCCAATAGTTAACTTTTACTTGACTCAATAAATTGTCATTCAGCCATTTAATTCAATAAAAGTTGTTATCTTGTGGAACGTGACGCCGTATAACATGGTAGCTATTTATCGACATTACAAAGCATACTACTGTTGCCATGGTCAATGCAAACTCTTCCACTCTGTTGATGGATGCACTATATCCCCCATCTGAATGTCAGTAAAATGGCACCAGGCTACTCGGCGTCACAAACTGGAAGTCGCAAATCCTCATGGTTACGAACGTGAGAACGTCAAATTTCGCGTGCCAATACCTATCTGTGTTACAGGTTCCATGAACTCTTTCGTCTTCTTGTAACAGCTGTTACTTCGTGAGCATTTCGATCCGGGGTCTGCTGCCAACATCTTCTTATCCTTGAGTGTGAGTTTGCAGTAGGATATATTGTTTGGAAATACAGCCTTCAGGTATCCAGTGAGTATGTTGCATCAGTTTCTTCTAACAATACACGTACATAGTTGAGACATGGGTATGTATGTGTGAGTAAGTGTGAGTGTAAGCGCGCGCACAGTGGCAGAATTCGCTAAATATTAAACCTATGTGATTGGTACGAGAAAATTTAAAAAGGTGTAAGTCTTAAACGGGACAAAATAGAAAGATTTTATCGGAAAACGTGAAAGAATCGAAACTGGGCGAAATAATTAAACGTTATTGTAAGAATAATATTAATGACTGACGTTAAAGAAGTACGGTAGAAATGCTTATACCGCATAATTTGTTTGAAAATTGGGATCAGGTGAACCCTCAGCTGCATTTCAGGCCCCATATAAAAGCGAATTTCATGACTAGCTGGACAACCATTACCTTCACTAGCAACTCAGCGAATGACAGTAGCTCTTTCTAAGGGGTCCGGTTGAATAGATGTTATTCTTCACCTGAAGACTGAAGCACAGCCGGCTTCCGAAACTTTAGTAAGTCCGGAACGAAAGTTAAATCAGGACTAGTTGATTCACCGTGACAGTTATTGGCTCCTAACAGTACAGACACTCGCCGACTGACGCAATTTTAGAATTGCACAATTGTATAAAAAGTAAAACAAGGAAATAAAATTTTTGAAATGTACGTAGAATTTCGTCTGGCGGGAATGAGAGCGCTATGAGACGAAGGAGGCGGAAGAATACTGCTGGGCAATAACAGACGGCAGGGCGGTCGGGTTACAGCCGATCACATTCCAGTTTGGATTTCAACTAGATTATTCTGTATGGACACGAATATCCGACTTGCGCCTCAACTTCCGGAACGTAACTACTGCTAAGTCGGGCTGTCTCTGTATGACTGCCTTCCCAACTTCTTACCCTCTTGATTTCGCATCTTCTGAACTGTTCTTGTTTCCAAGAATAAAACTGCATCTCCACATTATTCCCTGTCACAAGACACCAGAGTGATATGACAGTGAAGTGGAGCCACAGAGCGCAACAGACCGTATTATAAATTCAGTACATTCAAGATCAAGGACAAGAAAAACAACGTACGAATACAAAATAAGCAATCAAAAATTATCTGAAGAAAAAGGGTTTACACCAAATGAAAGCGAAGAACATAAAAGTCATGACTCACAATTACGATATAAGGAACAGAAGTGTACTAAGGTGACAAGAATTATGAAAATTGGAGAATGAACATAAATATACAGATAAACTGCACCGAATATGCAAAAAGCAATAATTGTATAATATTTTAAAACATTAGCATAAATTCAACGAAATTTTGAAGAAAGTCAAATATTTGATGTACATTATAGACAGTCTCGTATAAGCAATGGTATGGAACTAATTTACGCATAGGTAGAGATGTTGAAGATTAATTTATGTTGTTTAAACACAGTATTTTGTCACGAGTCCTTGTTAGATATGTATAGAAGGCTAATTTATATTTACAACTATGTTAGTAGCCTAACAGAAGCGTACATACGGTAAAGGAAAATGCAGAAGCTTTAGTAGTTGCTACTAAGGAGATTGGATGCTGATAAAACTAAGTACGTGATTATGTCTCGAGAGCAGAACGCACGACGAAGTCACAGTATGAAGATTGATAATAGTTCCATTGAAAGTGTGGAAGAGTTCAAATATTTGGGAACAACGTTAACAAATAAAAATTCTATTCAGGA
>JGI20166J26741_11797806_pt1 | contig 20888 bp, 12 predicted proteins | sample TergutCu122P5_FD_26741 | JGI IMG/M metagenome (IMG submission 26741)
TACGTAAACCGAAACATGTTGGAGCGTAATTTTAGAATGTTTTAATAACTCTGTGTTTTTTAACATTATGTGCATCAGTTGGTAATAAAAAGGTTTCTACTTTGTAACTGTTTGTCCAAAAAACTTGGTGACTATTTGTCCAAACAACTTAGTAACTATTTGCTTAAATAACTTAGTAACTATTTGTCCTCACAACTTACTATTTGCTTAAACAACTTAGTAACTATTTGTCCTCACAACTTACTATTTGCTTAAACAACTTAGTAACTATTTGTCCTCACAACTTACTATTTGTTCAAACAACTTAGTAATTATTTGTCAAAACAATTTAGTAACTATTTGTCCAAACAACTTAGTAACTATTTAGCCAGACAACTTAGTAACTGTTTGTTCTAACAACTTAGTAGCCGTTTGAAAGACTAATACACATGAATTTGAAGAAAAACTATATTTTGAAATATCTTGGGGCGCCGCGGCGCGCAGTTTGGGATTCGCCGGCCTACACTCAACACAAATTGCTGCTGATTACGTAGACCTGGACCTTCACACCTGTCGCTGTTTGTGTCGCATGCAACTTGGACACACTCGACGGATTTCCATGAAACTTGGTGTTGACCACTGCACACTGCCACATTACGTCGTGTGCGACGTTGCCTGTACACTGCGCGGATGGGGAATGGCTGCAGATGTCTGCTGAACGTTACGATGCTGTGCTACCTGAGGGTCTGAGGAACAGGCGGTCTGTGCAGGTTTGTTAGGGAAGTTCCTGCAACAGCGTGGCAGCTTGGCGAATAGCGATGATTGACTTACCGTGAGGAATGTCAGTATGGCGTCCAATGTTGGTCTGTCCGAAACCTACGACGGTTATGGCAGCGGCTAACAAATTCGGTCTATTGCGAACTTGAGAAACGGTAAAGTGGGGCATTGCCACTGCAACGACTTTCTGGGATGACACCTGTATAGACGTTTCGAAAGTACCTCCTGAACCCTGATGATGGCGGTAACTGGTCCCTCTGAAAAGTCTGTGCCGTGTCATTCCGCAAACAACGTTCCATCATGTTACTAAACGTAGTCGTTAGGCTAAGGGCCCCCACCTGACACGTGTAGGTAACGTAGGGCCTAATTGTAGTCGGCTAGCTCCGCGGTAGCATGAGATTTCAGAGGCACCATATAATTTAGCTGATTTGTTGATATCACCCTGTTTGTTTAACAATCACAAACCTCAGTCTTGACACTGCTCACCGCTATCTCCACTAACCACCACACTTCTCCCAAAATCGTCCCCTCTGTATTTCTACCCCTCATCCTTCAGGTTGACACCTCCAGCACCTTCCCTCTGACGATTGGTCGGACGACGAAAGGGTTTTACTTTCGTTGGCTGACCAATTTAAAATCCTTAAAAAAATAAGTGTAAATTTCCGTGGGGAGAAAAACGTCCACAAAATAACCGAAGGCCGCAAATTTCTCCACCGAATTAAACCATAAACTTTGTCGACACAGTGGCAAACAGAAATTCCAAATATCACGTCTTCGCACATCTTTGCATTGTCACGTCCGGAGGGCCCTGGGTAAAAGCGAGAGGGTTGAAGAACAGGAATCTCTTCAGCCAACGGGTGGTTTAGCAGGCTGTATAATGGAATGTACGAGAAAATGAGTTAGCCGTTGTGGGCTATAGTCACGCGTGTTGCGTAACGTGGCCTATAGGTTCTGTTAGATTGGCACACACAGCTAATTGCTTTTGCTTGTATTCTCTTAGAGGCTGCATATCGCCACATCTCGGAAGAGTTTACTTGAAAAGTTTCACATCGCACGTGTAAAGGAGGTGTATGCGAGGTGCTGACAACTGTGTGATCCTGGTGATTACATGCTGTACAAGCAAGCATGACTGGCGAGGGCGGTGTGGTCGCCCATCGGCCTTAACAGCCAGATTTGAGCGTCGATCGTACGTTCAGATCGGCAGCAATGGCCTACGGGATTGGAAGTCAGTAGCGATTGTCGAAACAGCTGCGCCATGAATCAGATCTGTTTCCCAGTTGCATAGGTACCTGCCGCCTGGGTTTCGTGACTTCACTAACCGTAAGTTTGTAAGAAAGAAACTACATGTATCCTCCGCATGTCATGGACTAGTTGTGCACTGCTGCACACGAATTGTGTAATATCTGCAGACTTTTATGCACAAAATGTTGATGTATTCAATAATACTTCCGTTTTTATATATGCTTTATTGATGGGCAGTAACTGCCTGTGGATGATCAAGATAGATCGAAACATGTCGCAGTTATGGCAGATTGCCAGTAAAATATGTAATTTTAACATTAGTGCGCTTGTTGGTTTTATTGTGTGAATTGTGAATGCGCGGACATGAATAACATTACAACGTTACATTGTAGTGACCTTCTGAGGTCGTGTTGGCTGCGGTATGGTAAATTGGTACCGTTGTTTGGGAGGAACGTATAATTGTCAGGTGAGGCATCACCGTTGTGTTTTCAGTAATTAATAAAGTAGATATATAAATTTATAGTCTTACACAACTTTATTATATAAAATATATTTAATTAAAAGAACACAGCAGCTACAATGTTTCGGCTTTTATGAAGCCAGCTTCAGGCTGTAACTTAAATGTAAACGAGATCTCGAAATTTTAAGGCGTTGTCAATTGTATATTAAACCCCTCTTAAATTACAGCCTGAAGATTGCATCATGAAAGCCGAAACATTGTAGCTGCTGTGTTCTTCTTATTAAGTATATTTTATACAATAAAGTTGTGTTGGACTATAAACTTATATACTTTATTAATCGGAGGAACGTAATGTCTCTGTACTCTGAAAATGTAAGCTGTAGCAAATTAATGTTAATGCAGGGCCTTAGCGATGCCGACGGCCTAGTACTGACTTCACACGGTCGTTGTGGTCGCCGGTTGTCTGACAAGGGAATAATAGACTGGCCAGGATTGGAGAGAGCGTTGTCTTTTAAGGGAACGTAAATGGGGGATCTGTCGGAGGGAGGTTGAGAGCATCCCTTTGTTCGGTATTGTTCGGTGCATTGTGTATAATTGTATCAGCTACACAGCTTCAAAGGGGCCCACTGGGGCCATAGTACGCGCTGCTAGAGCAGAATGAGTTTCGTTTGTAAAACCCACTGTGAAATTGTAGGGCGTTTCGAAATGCGTATCTTAATAAGGTCTTGTTTTAGTAGCCTGTGCAGATTTTGGTGAGATAACAGAATCTCAGAAACGCATTTTAGGCGCGTTCGCAGAATTGCGGAAAGCTTCTGTTAACTTTGTCATGTCTGTCCGTTTGTCCGTCCACATGGAACAACTCCGCTCCCAGTGGGCGGATTTTATGGTATTTGATGTTTGAGTATTTTTCGAAAATCTGTCGAGAAAAGTCGAGTTTCATTAAAATCTGAGAAGAATAAAGGGTACTTTACATGAAGACCAATGTACATTTATGATAATATCTCTGGCTGAATTCTTCTTAGAATGAGAAATGTTTCAGACAAATTTGGACAGAAAATCAAAACACATTTTATGTTCAATAACTCTTTTCGAAAATCGTGTCGTTTATGAGGTAATGTGGAAGTATATTGTAGAGCGGAGCAGGCCACAGCTGACTGTAATACGGCGCATGCGCATTGAAAGCTGGATAACTAAGGCTACAGACACAAATTCAGAATATGTAATACTTAGGCTTTTCCACTGCAACAGTGGTTGGACGAACGTACCCCAATGTTACGTTTTACGTACTTTGCTTGTTTCTTTCAACAGCAATGTGGCGCTGCTGCAGTGTGTTTTGGTGCGACGCTGTCCGGCCAATTGCCACATGACGTTTGTGTCCAGAAGTGTCATTCAGTGCTATGCAGACGGTACGCGTGCCAAGATGGTGTGCCCATTGTGTGCTGATAAGAGCGCTGCTGGAAGCACGTTTATGAAGTGTGAACTTCACCTTATTTAGGGTAGTGCTGAATGATGAGGGTGCGAGTTGCTCAGGAATTTGTTGCTCGTTTGAAACGACGCTGCTGTTCAATTGCGCGCATTATCGACTCGTCGCTATGATTCGGTTCGTAACGAACCTTGTGAAATGCAGTTGCTCAGTAGCTCGAGCAAATAACTCCAAGGTCCATCACCGTGCTTACAGACCCCACCACTGTACCACGTCCTGAGCCATATCAGCTGAGTTATAAAGGGTTCTGACGTCGGTTGTGCAGGTATCTGCATCCCTCTGCATTCATCTCTTTGCGTCAGATTTCAGGTTACAATTCAGTTTGCATTCTTACCCCTTTCACCCATTGCTTGTTGCTCGCGAAATGAGGTTTGTGTTGTGTGGTGCACGTTATGTATGACACGTAATTTGGTGTGTGATGTGTTCAGTGTGGCGACCGTGCTGCCGCAAGACCTCTGCGCGGCCAACGTGTTTGTTAGCAACTAGGTTGCAGCGCAGAGCTTCAGAAATTGTGAGGTGCAGCAGTCTGATGATTAAAGCCCTGAGAGCCATTAAAGTGATCATTACCCTCATGTATAGTTCCTCCTTTGAAATGTTCCACAGGATAAAGTCGCAGGGATTTTACCGGGTCTGTAAGGAGTCCACATGTGTCCACTCTTGAGGCATTGTGATAAGTCGTGAGGCCTGTCTGTCATCAATTTGCGTGACGTAAAATTGAAGGACGCCAGTTTTTCCTGGCTCTAGTCTGAAGATGGGACCCACAGGTTGTCCCGACGCGTCGGTAAGAAATTACCACCACTCGCCGCGTAACAACCCAGAAGAGCGCAGTTCTGATCGGCTTCGCGGCGGAAGTCTTAAATCAAGAGTAAACGCATTCTGCGTGCACTGGCATTCCGGTAGCATGAATTTGTCCGGAATAGGCATGTTAACTTCCATAGTTACCCGCGTTGTCGAAGAAAAGCTGTTATCTGAGGTCGTGGTTTGATAATACAGTTCAAACACAGACGCGCAGCTTTTTTTTCTGAAGTCCGTTATTTTGCTTATAGATTATTCCATCGAAATAACAGTAAGCTTTCGCTGGAGAATCATCTGTTTTGCCCTGCGCTTGATGCACGCGTCGCCCCGGACACGCAGGGCGTTTGCCGTGGCACGCTGGTCATGTTTGTGCAGTACTGTGCTATCAGATGGGAACAAGTGCAGGTCTGGGGGAGGCGTAAGCTGAACAGAGCAACGTTGTGTTCCCAGTTGTGGCTGCTTCGATGTAGTGGGCCTCGCAGCGTGGCCACTCAGCTCCGACGTCTTTCGGAGTCCGAAACGCCAGCAGACCGCTGAACTGAACCTTGCTCTTGTCTGTATGGCGTTTCGCCAGGAGCCTTCCTGGAGCCGAATAGCACACGAGGACCGCGATAACACCCTTCTTTCCACATAACACCCCCACGCTTTTTGCTCTCAGTTCGACTTCATGCCCACCTCTGCCGCCAATTTTACAAACTGCCTTCCTCAGCCCGTCACTTGCGCTCCACCTCTCTGGTACTTCCAAGTACTGCTACATTGTGTCAGTAGCCGGGTTTCACTACCAGGCCAATCCACGTGATATTTGTCGTCGACCAACTGGCACCGGCGCAGTTTTTTTGTTTGCGAGTTGCCTACGCCGGTTTTACCCTGTCAGCATCTTCCGCCAGTGCTTCATACTCACTCACTCACTCTTCTATCTCCGACGCTGTATAATATTGTCAAGTGACAGTGTTGTTAAATAAACCATACGTAAAGCAATGTTTTCTGCAGTTCTCAGCAGAATTTCTTTCGCGTAGGGTATGGTGCAATACCCAAAGTAAGCGGACACTTTCTGCGGTATCCTCTGCTGCTGCTACATTCAACAACAACAACAACAACAACAATAATAATAATAATAATAATTTTAAACTATCAACCCACAGGTGTTCTTTATTTGACCCTCGTACAACTGTTGCCACACCCCGACTGGGGCTCCGGATTCAGTTCCGTTGCATTTCATGCGGATCTTTGTTGACAGGATTGTACTCCGTACTCTGTGTGGAGCAGAGTCGTTCCTGAGAAGCTAACAGGTCCTGAGCCTGTCAAGAAATTCCCCGCATTTTATGGAACCCGAAGGTTCATTACCGCATTCACAACAGCCTGCCACCTGTCCCTATCCTGGGTGAACCGGACTGCATTTGAGCAAACAGTCTCTCTCCGCAAATGTTGAGGATGTGCGATAGGCTGGACACACCAGCACACCATCACATCATCAGTTACTTGGTTCCACCTGTAATGCAGTATCTGACTGTACTAGTGGTACCTGTAGTCACTTCCGCTTTTGAGTGTGATTTGTCGAAAATAAAACCCCTTACGGACTTCAGACGTAGACCGAACGTTTTGATCTCCGTCCGTCGAACGTCCTTTTTGAACAGTCATGGCTTCCGTTCTGCAGGCGGTACCTTCCACTGCTTGACTCTTTTGGCCGTTGTCCTGGCCATTTCTTTCGGCTGTCCCCTCTTTTTCATCACAACTGCTGTGACGACAGACCACGACATTTTCTCTCGACACCGACTGTATCTCGAACCGCAGTATCGTTGGCGGTGTGACGACTGCGCTACGGACTGAACGGTCCGGTGTTCGAATCGCGGGAGGGGCAAGACATTTTACTGTTCTGCAGAACGTCCTGACCGGCTGTGGGGCCCACCCAATGTGTACCGGCGTTCTTTACGGGGGTTAAGGCGACGGGGGCGTGAAGTTAAATGCTCACCTTGACACAGTGCCGAGGATAAGAATGGAGGGAGCCATACCTCCACTCCCTCTTGTGCCTTTACCCATCTGTACCTCATTCGATTCAAATGAGGAAGCATCGTTTCGTAAAAGGCAGAAGACCAAAGAAGGGACGAATAAATATTGCGGGAAACAAAATCTTGTTTGGAACTTCAGTTTTGAGTCCATTTAAAACACATTCGATTGATTTGTTTGCTTTGAAAACGAAATGCGGGGCCCTCAGGGCTCGACTGCCCTCTTTGTGCTGTCTGAGCCCCTCTTGAGGTCGCTGGTGGCCATTGTGCTTTGTCGCCGTCCTGTCTGGGCAGATAATAGTGGCATTTAAGTCCGCAGATGAGAGTGTTTTTTTTAAAACTCTGTGTGAGCAGTATGAGAGGTTTTCACGCGATGTTACACTTCTTTGTACGTACTGCGTTGTGCTGCCATCATCAAGTGCAAGGGCCGGCACACAGCGTAATGTAACGCACACTGAATTGTGTTATGTTGTGTAATTTCCTTCTTTTGTTACCGAATATCCTTTCTGCCTTTTTTAATCTTCTCTGAGATGGAAGTAAACGTTGGTAGAAGGGAATTAAGTGGATTGGTGCAAAAGAGACGTATCTACGTTTTTATATGTTCTTTTAATAAACGCTTTCTGCTAGATTTTATTGATGAAGCTGTACTGCAGTGTGCGGCAGTCCTGTACACAAATAACAGTCGATACGAAAGGTTATTGAGAATATTGCGTAATTGAGTGACTGCAAATACGAGCGCACACTGGCTGTGTGAAGGCGGCGTCTCGGCGTGTAGGTTCGCGTTGGAACTTGACCATGCTTTCGATTCTGGGGGTTTTCAGACTTCAGTTGTCAGTGGCTCATTGACGGCATTGTCCGATCGCACACATAAAATTTTGTATTAGCCTTATTAACTTACTTAGATACATACATACATACATACATACTTACGTACTTACTTACTCACTCCATGCAGCAGAGTCCTTCCTTAGAAGCTGACCGGTTCTCAGCTAGTCAAGAAGTTCCCCGCATTTCATGGAACCTGAAGGTTCATTACCGCATTCACAAGTGCCCGCCACCTGTCCCTATCTTGAGCCAGCTCAATCTAGTTCATGCCCCCCCTCCCCCATTCCTCTTCTTGAAGATACATCTTAATATTATCCTCCCATCTACGCCTAGGTCTTCCAAGTGGTCTCTGTCCCCCACGTTTCCCCACAAAAACCCTGTTTTATATTAGCGTACTTTTAAAATTGTCGGGCCAAGTACTGCTTGGTATAAACCTACAGGACTGATGAACCGGAGGGTGTCATTGTGCACTTTGTGTTCAGTTCCCACACTAACAGCGCTTCTTCTGCAGTGTATTCGTAGACCGTTGTGTATTCTGCCGTTGTCTTGACGAAATGTAAAAGCTAACAGTTCGTCGTTTGCAGCATTCGTCCTACGTCGGTATCAGGTCAACCAACGTCGTCGTTTAATAGGACTCTTCAGAGAATTTATTTTGAATAGTTACGTCAACACGTCACACCGTTTGTGTATGGAACTTGTGGACAATGTACAGTGGTTAGCATGAAGCAATGTCAGCTACGGTCAGTCGCCTAGCAATGACTGCATTCACATTTGTGTACCGACACAGCCAACATTCATTGTCGCACTTTTGGGAGTTACGCGTGTTTTGCACCAGAGACTTCAATGGTTAAACCAAAAGAAAAGGAACAAGGGTCTATATAAAAGAATTCCGGTGGGCTCCGATGGATCAAAGGCAGGGCCCTACAGCGCGTTCTGTAGCCATACCTACGGACAAAACCACGTATTAGCCCTATTTGGTATTGTAATAGACGTGATATTATGTCGGTAGTTGCGTTGGTAGTCTGTACTATTGTAGTGTCGTGTATGGTATAATGTACAGCTTTGAATGTGGCCTGCAGGGTGCACCAGGGCTGTCCAGTACGGTGTGGTCGTATGCAACCAACACGGTGTATTTTGGATTGGTGTGTTTCCTGTTCTGTTTTCTTTGTTTGTACGGAAATACACGCGTGTGTGTGTGCGTGCGTGCGTGTGTGTGACGTGGGGCTTAATTAAATTTGATACGATTGTCAGATGTTAGACTTGGCTGAATTTTGTCATGTTGTGATAGACCAGACAAGTCAGAAGTGAGTGTAGTGGCATATCAGGTCTTGGTCCTGCACTACCAACACATGCACTAATATTATAGCTGTATTTTTTATACGCAATTTGGCAGAACTCGGACATGTTTCGATCTGTCTGGATCATCTTCAGGGAGTTACTGAACGTCAATAAAGCATATATGTAAAAATGTGTAATTTGAACATTAGCACATTTGTTTGGTTTTGTTATATGAAATGTTAATTAATGCAAGGGCATGAATAGCGCACAGAACATAAAGAAATGTACGCACTACACACAGAATACCGGCACGCCCGTCGTCTTGTTGCCTCTGTCTGCCTCCCGTTCTCTTCCCCGTTTTGTGGTTGCTGCTGTTTTAATTTCAGTTACAAATAATGGTCAAAACCAGTCCAGTTATTTTGAGTTTATGACGTAACATGTAATCGCATCTGTTTAATTATTCCGGAAACAAACAGATTGAAATATGATGTATTTGTTAACTGCAAATGGGTTGACACCTGGTGGAAGTAGTACAGTACACATTTACACACAAACAATACACAGAACAACACAATGAAACAGAATACCCAGAAAGGAACATACATAACAATAAGAATACATAGACACAACAATAAGAATACATAGACACAACAATAAGAATACATAGACACAACAATAAGAATACATAGACACAACAATAAGAATACATAATTTACAAAATTAAACAGAAGCATACAAAACATACAACCATATATACATTGATACAAAATAGAACCGAGGAATATGAAAAAAAAAAGTATGATGAACGAAGCAGCCAAACAAGCAGGGAACTTCGTTTGATCTATATATCTTCTAATAATGATAGACACCCTGTTACTAAGAACTCCACTCCACTCCACTCCACTTCACTACACTACACTACACTTGTCGACACTTCACTTCTTCCCATTTACAAGTGCACCCAACTACAGAAGTTGCGCAAAATGAGCTGTTCGCCTGTGCCTACAGCTTTTGTTCGAAAAGTCTTACCTTCCTGGAGACAGGCCTGGTTACCGCCTGTAAAATGTCCGTTGTTGCTGTCCGAACCAGAAAGTGTCGACAGACTCGCTTGAACCCCCACAGTATGGAATTTCACCAAGATCCCGTGGCTATTCTGGAATTGGACAGTTGCGGTTGGACAGGCGCCGATGTGCTAGGGCTGCCGCACGTCCTGTCTTCCTCAGACATGTCCTCTTTATCCACCCAAAAATTTCTGTCCGGGTGGGCTCTTTCAGTTTGTAAAAATTTCCGGTTTTTTACACTTTGTTACTTACATCTTTTGCGTATTTTGATGGTTACTAAAATGAAATAAGAACATTCAGGTACTTTTTTTAAAGACATACTTTGTCATAATCATATAGACTAGCAGCACTGGCCGGGTAAAACAGTCGTATGCGTTCAGCATTTGCCCTTCGGAGTGTCTCGGAAAACTGTAGGCGTCGCAGTTCTGCATAACCTGACCTCGTCAATGAAACACGTGCCTAAAGAACTTGGCAGTCAGAATTTTACGTTAATGAATTCTAGAGAAACGTGGAGGCGACCTTTATTTAACAATAAGCTGTCCATATAATATCCTCCTTTGAACCTCATCTTTCTCTGTTTTCGTCCTCTTGTTTATGGTGGGTACTTGGGAAGTGACCTGTTTCCTTGTGTGGTTGAGTGGTTACTTTGTGATAAGCGCATTTTTGCAATTTTTGCCGTTTGCTTGGCAGGTACAGGTATACCTTTATGTTCTGGTAGGCCCGTGGAGGCCTCCCAAGTCAGTGCGGAGTCGTTCGGTGAAAGGCTAGAGATCCACTGCGTTCGGTTCACATCTTGTCCCCTGTACTTGGAAACCCCTTCACTTGCCCAATACTTTCGTCCATAAAATGCACGAACCTCACCCAGCAGTACACGTGACTGTGTTCTGTGCACTTGCTGTATCCACTGTGTGTTGAAGGTACGACAGCCGCAGTGGCCTGTAGAATTGTTCCAGTTCAGTATTTATCGGGTGAAGACTCGTGTTCAAATCTGAGTAAGCCCGCGACTGACTGTGCGTCTTAACCCCCGGGGAGGCTCTTACGTTGTAAGTGTGATGGATATATTCAGAATCGCCTTGGGGCGTCGTCGCTGACAACTCGGGTCTTTCTTGGTCTTTGTCAGGTAGGTGAGAACACCGAACACATAAGTGTTGGCGGGTCGCTATTGGTGCACACTTGTTAGGCACCGTGTGTCGCCTGCTTTGTAGCTTGAATTCGGGTTCATCTAAATTATGAGAAAGCGTCCCCACCTTACAGAGAACACATCCTCTTCCGTTATAAAGATCGGCCGGTTAATGCAATTCAGGACAGTGGCGTTACTTGTTCTGAGAGTCACACGTTATGAGAGCAAAATGCAGTTATTATTAACGGACTTCCGAAGCATTCATGTGATGGCAATATGGCCCTGGATAGCTCAGTCAGTGTAGTGATTCCCACGTGCTGGACGGTCCGGGGATCGAAGCCGGTGGGAGCAAGATTTTCTGCACCCGTCCGGACCGGCCCTTGGACCCACCCAGTCTCCCATACAGTGGGTACCAGGCCTTTCCCGGCGGTAAAACGGCCGGGGCGTGGCGTTGACCACCCACCCCGTCTAGCCCCGAGGTTAAAGAAAGATTAGCTATATATAACTCTCTTGTCCCCCTGGGCTTTCATGGCCTCTTCTGGGGTGAAGTTTACCGTATGACGTCAGTACAGGTAGCGCCCTGTGAACGCACAAAGCCAGTGTCAATACAGTGTGCAATGTGACCGGCTAAGGCAGATCTTCCGAAGAGACATGCGGAACAAGCAGCCTCTGGTTCAATAAATATCGGGGCCAGAGAATGCGTGCAATTGTGCCCCACGCTGTCACATTGCAGTGCATGGCCACCTAACCTTACATTTTGACAGTTGAGCTGCAGCAGAGAGCTCTCCCAGTCATGTCGCCTCGTCTGGCGCGTCTTTTGGCAGTAAACGATCGATAAACCCACGTGCGCCGTACGGCATGTTTGAATAGTAGACCTACATGAGCAGTTTTACAGGACAGTCTGGGAGAAAACAAGGGAACTGGGCTTTATACAGCTGAACTTTGACTTTTACCTTATAAGATTAGATACGCCTCTAATAAGCCTTCTCGATATTTATGTATCCCTTCCTTCCCTTCCAGTCGCAACTCCTTCTGCCCTGCTGTATTTGTTCGCCCCTGGAGGGGGATTGTCGAACTGTATTTAGTAACGCAGTTGTAGCTATTCTTAAGTATCCTAATATCATTGCGTCCCCTCTCCGGGGTACTGACACCTCCTCAGGACGTCTCTATAGGGAGGTGTGGTCACTTAACACCCCCATTGTGTCTTCTCTTTCACCACTTCAGAACGTGACAAAAAGACCATAAGCTATCGGTAGTGTTTATGTTTTATTGTCGCCTGTACCAGTTTGTTTGTTACGTTACAGCCAGCAGCTGCATCGTCATTTCGTGTAGCCCGTGTCGTATAAATCGGTTCAGATGGCCGCTGAAACGTCCTGAAAGACGGCATCTGAGAGTGCTTTGTTTCAAAGGGAGCTCCATTCTGCTTTGTCTGTCAGAAGGAGCTACATTCTACTTTGACACAGGAGCTCCATTCTTGTTTGCCTTAGTCAGAAAGAGCTCCATTCTACTTTGCCTGTCAGAAGGAGCTCCATTCTACTTTGCCTTAGAAGGAGCTCCATTCTGCTTTGACTCAGAAGGAGCTCCATTCTACTCTTCCTTGTCAGAAAAAGCTCCATTCTTCTTTGCCTCAGGCAGAAGGAGCTCCAGTCTATTTTGTCTCGGTCATAAGGAGCTCGATTCTACTTTGTCGCTATCAGAAGGAGCTTCATTCTACTTTGACTCTTGCTATCAGAAGGAGTCCCATTCTACTCTGACGTTTTACAGTCCCGAAAAAGGAACGGTAAATCTGTGGCTATGTACGCCATAATGGCGTATAGGGGCAGCTGAAGTATAGCTCCACTTATTTTTAACCCCCGCCTAATATTTTGTTGGTATTGTGCCACGTGTACATCCCCTGTCCATCTCGTTTTCCCCTACTTGGACACCCTGAAGTTATCTGTCGAAGGGCACCCCATTGTCATGCAGTCCGTTCTGTAATACAAATGCCATAGCTTATCATCCACATGTTCAGTTACTCGTTGTTTGCACAAAACGCGCGTCCTCGCACTAATCGCGCTGTTTGGAGTGACGTCACCAAGGGCCCATCATACGAACGTGGTCACGAAGATCGTGCGGCAGCATCCTGCGCAGAGCCGGCAGATCGCGCGATTGCCACGCAGGGTCCGGTCTCCCGCCGCTATCTGTCGGTCGCACTCTTTGTGTTGCTGAACCTCTGAGTAAAGAATGGCGATATGACTGATATAGTGAAATACTTTGCGCGGGATTAGACTGTGTCGGCCGAATCAAGGAAGATTTGGAACGCGGACCAACCTGCTTCACCGGAAAACTGCGGGCAGAGTTTACGTTTGTGCTTTTGCTGCATCGAGGTTCCTGTACAGTCCGATCACTTTGAAGTACTTGCGTAGCCGAACTGTTGTTCCGTGTTAGTGAGGTCCGGCTGCAGTACCCGAGACATTTAGTGGTGCATGTCAACGCTAGGATAGTACCTTAAATTTGGGTGAGGCCCACTTCATAAACACGTGTTTCCGGTTTCTTCCCAGTTTGCTGTTCCACAGCATTGTCCCTTTACACTCTGTAGACAAGACGTGGTCGGTGTGACGCTGTACGTTTTCCGTTGAACTGTGTCACGTATGTAAAGTTACATCACCAACTGGATGCACAACACTGTTATTGCTTAATTAATGAACCGACATATTTTGGCCACAACTGTCGGCCATCCTGAGGGAGCTGTAAAGTTTTTTAGCGTGTTCATAACGCGAACACAAGACACCGGATATTTGATTTCATAACTTTCTTCATTTGAAGAAAAATTAAAACGTAGATGTTTGGACACAGCCGTTACATCAGCAATCAATTACAGTACTTTTGTGCTGTATTTTAACTATATTTTAAATAACATACTGATTGTAAGAATTGTGACATTTAATCTTCGTAATAGCAGTGTTTATGACACGTACAATTCCCGCAATGCCTGGGGTGGCGTAGTGGTTAAGGCGCTGCGCTACTAGTCGGACGGTCCCGGGATCGATTCCCTGTGGTGTCACTGGATTTTTCAGTGACATTTTCCTTCCCACCGCACCATGGCCCTGGGGTCGACTCAGTCCCTAGTGAAAATGAGTACCAGGAACATTCCTGGCCGTAAAGGCGGCCGGTGCGTGGGGCTGATGACCTCACCACCTTCATGTGCCGAATGTCATGAAAATCTGGGAGCCGCAACCTCCTGGGACACTCTGGGCCACACCGGGCCTCTTACTGGACTCATCTACCTTTACAATTCCCACCATGTACTGTATGTTGACACGTAAGCTGCACGTGCTAGCTTATTTCAGAGCGTCATTAGGATAGCCGCAACATGTAGCAGCATTAATTAACAATAAAATTGTTGTGCCAGCAGTTGGTGTTAGATTTGTTACATAGACGTGGTAGGTGCATGGAAGTGCACAGCTTTAAGTTTCCCCAGTGCTTGATAGAGCACCATGCTTTGAAGGTGCAAATACGTGTAAAATTTGTTGATAGTATAGTTAATGACGCTGCCTGCACCATAAGCTCTATGCTTAGCGTCGTGACACTAAAATGAAATATTCTTATTGGTCGGCTTCAGTCTTCAGTCGCTCCACATCTTTGTGCGAGCGGGCCGACGGTGGGTCTGGACGTGCTGAGAAGATAATTGCTAGCCCCTCACGAGTATCGAACCCATGCGGTTCACCCTGTGGGCTGGTCACTGTACTGACAGAGCTATCTGCCACTTGTCGTGTCAGTGTTAGACCCACTAATTACCTCATATTCACTGCTGCTGTTTTCACCGTTCAGTGATGCAGTTCAGTCTTGTGTGCCTTATTATGACAGTCCGTAACATTGCCTGGCCGTAACAGCGGCAGTAGTTCAACTATTTGATATTAACACAGTAAACACTGCTACGGGTACCAAATGGCTCGCGGCTTGTTAGTTTTGAGCAAAGACAACGTTTGCACAGACAGACAGACACCATCTTCTGTCTAAACTGTGTCCAGTTTACATTTGCCACCACCAAACTGCAACTGTTAGAACAGGAATGAAAGCCAAAAGCATATTCGTGTAGAAGTTTGCGTTTCTGGCTTTACATTTACAGACATTTGAACAGCAAGGCGCATGAATCAAATTACAGAACGTTGCTTGTAACGAATGTTTTGTCGTGTAAAATGAAATTACATGAGATAAAAGTAAAATAATCAAATGGCCTGTGTAATTTATGTCTGCTGTCCAGTCCGTCTGTAATGTTTCTAAAAGCGTAATTAGATTTGCCCCCAAGCCTTATGTTGTTGCATCATTACCACTTACACTCGGTGAAGAAACCAGCCCCGCGCGTGTGAGCAATTCAGTTGGGTGCGCAACGGTTTGTTTTTCCGTTTACATGTTTCGGCACTGCAGGACCACCGTCACAGCGAACAGTAAATGTTAGTGACAATGAGTGACGCTGCAGCACCGTCACATCGCTGTCGGCCAACTTGGTGCAGGCTATATGTAAAGAGAAACTTTGCAGCTTCCACAGGGTGTGCGCCCTTTGGGGAACACACAGTCTGTGCCCCTGTCCGAATTCTACGTGCTGAAGGGACAGTGCTTAAGTTGATTGTAAATTAATGTTGTGTGTGGAAATCGAGGAGAATGAGATGGGCGGGCATGTAGCGCCTATGGGGGAGAGGAGAGGCGTATACAGGGTTTTAGTGGGGAAACCTGAGGGAAAGTGACTACTTGGGAGACCCAGGCGTAGATGGAAGGATAATATTAAGATGGATCTTCAGGAAGTGGGATGTAGGTGTATGGACTTGATCGAGCTGGCTCAGGGTAGGGACAGGTGGCGGGCACTTGTGAATACAGTAATGAACTTTCAGGTGAGACATCCCCGTTGTGTTGATAGGATCACAAGTATCGATAAATACAGTCAAACACAACTGTTAATATTTGTATTGCTATGAGGTGTTTTATATAGACTAGCTATATAAAACACCTCATAGCAATACAAATATTAACAGTTGTGTTTGTATTTGTCGATACTTGTGCAGTAATGAACCTTCGGGTTCCATAAAATGCGAGGAATTTCTTGACTAGCTGAGAACTGTTTAGCTTCGCATGAAGGACTCTGCTGCATGGAGTAAGTAATTGTGGCTGAACATGGGGTTTTGTGGCTAGCTTTTGTTAGCACGGTAGTGAACCTTGGTATGCCGAAATGCTGAGGGGGTCTCCAGTTCCTGAGTTGGTGAAATCGGAGAGGGAAGAGCAGCTACAGTTCTGTTTGTCTCGGACTGTTTGCCACTTCGTGGCGGTAAGATTAATTCCAAGCAGCTGTTCGTACCTCAAGTGGCTGGCTGGCTGAGCCGCAGCAACTCAGGGCGGAAGCCCACGTCTGGACGCTGTGGAATAGGCTACAGTTTTTTACGACGAAACCATCTTTACATGTAGAGTTGCAGCAGGCAGTTCCGGACCAGCGGCTTCTGTACACGGGGGCTGCTAATGGAAAGTGTCTGTGCGTCTCACTGCTAATTCGCCGAGGCGCCACGCTGACGTCACCACATCTCGGGGTGTCGACCGTACAAGGGAAGCTGCTGTGTTCTTCGTAAAGATTAGGCGAATCGCATTTTGTCTAATGCGCGGGACAAACAAGAGTGGAAAGCACGCGTTTGCCAAATGCGTTCTTTGTTGTTCATAGCTGATCGGACCTGATGTTGGCTTGTTGCGACAGGAACAGTACAGACGTACCGAAACGTTAGAGGTTACGTTCTGCAGAGCTAGACCGTTCAGGACGACCGCTGAAGGCTTGTGACACATGTATTCACACGTGACTAGTTGGCACAGAAACAACACGCAGAGGCACAAACTTGTTCCTGATTCGTTAATAATCTCCGGAATCCCACAGCGGACATGTCAGTTCGCATCCAAGGGCATTCCGCATATGAATTCTGGTGCCCGGAACAGCGGTGGTGCAGGTTTCAGTGCCAGTATTCCTGCTATTTCCCTTCACAGCCATCGTTCCACCATCACCTCGTGTTCATTCACCTGTCATCCGCGGGGTAGACTTTAACCTTATTTATAGGGCACAGTCCCCAAGAGCCGCGGTCCCACGCAACCACAACAAATAAAGACAGAAAGGTTTAGTGTAGTCAAATACGTGAACTTTTGATACTGGTTTTGTTGCAGTGAAACCTAGAAGTAAAGCAAAGTGACGTCATCCCGTGCTTCTTAATTAAGCACTACATGATGACGTAGGCCGCGCAACGTAAGGTTCAGTCTTCTTGACGCCTTACCGCTGGGGAAAGCGCCGGTAGGCTAGATGTGCCCCAGGTCTGGTCCGGACGCCGTGGGGAAAAATGCTGTCATTACCCAGTTGTAGTTGAAACCCGTTCGCTAGTTTGTAGGAAGGAAGCGTGCGAACGGACCGACAAACTGTGTGTTTCCTGCTTGTGTCTGTGTTGTGGGTCTTGGGAAAGAGACGCGTCACTGTCGAGGTCTGATGAGGGGTACTTGGAGAGCGAGCAGGTTACCATGGCGATAATGCGCATCTCTTCATATTCAGCAGATCCTTGTTTCGAATGCCGCCCCCGCCCTTAAGCCGGCTATCCTGAGGTTTCTGATGGTCTGTTCTACAAAAGTCGTGATGTCACTCTAAAATTGGCCCCGACCGCTTCCTTCCTCGAAGTCCCGCCCCACGACACACCGCCTGCGCTCTGAGCTCACCCATATGTTTGTGCCTGTTCCTTTTGTACCGACAGAGCAGAAGACGGTATTCGGTTTGCAGGCGCTTTGCTGTTCCTTGCCATAGTGTCTCTGCCCTTCAGACCGTCGGTTTGTTTCCTGCCATCTCCATTTTCTCATTTCTCCTTCCCATAACGCCATACACTCTCGTCTACAGGCACACGCAGACCTATTCTTAGTAATCATCTGCACAGTGTGTACGTATGATTGAGGTGATGAGATGGACAGGGCGTGTGGCATTCATGACAGGGCAGAGGAATGCATAGGAATCTCCTGGTGGGAAACTTGAGCAACGAAGAAGTTTAAAAGACAGAGGTACAGGTGGAAGGATAATATTAATATTCATGTTAAGGATATTGGATGGAAGTCAGTGGCGTGGATTCGGGTGGCAGGCTGGTGTGAACACGGTAATGAACAATTGGGCTGCATCGCATGCGGGGACTATGTTAACCAGTTGAACATCTGTTAACAAATTTAATAGGAGCCATCCCGTTGTGTTATATATGAACACAGTACTTTAATTATCCGTCAGTAAACACAACACATATCATAAAAAATGACACTATTTAGTTGTTAACAGGGCGACATGTTTCGGCTATTTTTAGCCATCTTCAGGCCCAATAAGGAACCAGAGTTCAGGTAATAAAATGCGCACCTATAATTCTAATATTTACATACTTAATGGTGACATGTCAGAAACCTCGCATGATACATTTAATTGGGCCTAATTTTACAGTATTTTGCTATATTAAATTATGAATTATCTTGTAAACATAATGGGATACCATTAGATGCTCATTTTGTTTACCTTAACTCTGGTTCCTTATTGGGCCTGAAGATGGCTAAAAAATAGCCGAAACATGTCGCCCTGTTAACAACTAAATTGTGTCATTTTTTATGATATTTGTTGTGTTTATTTACGGATAATTAAAGTACTGTATGAACAACTGTTAGCTTATTAGAAAGGATTGTGCCCCATATAGTCAGTGCGCGTAAGTATGTAGGGTCTCCCTCGGCGGTTCCCGTGCAGCATAGTTACGGAATTGAAATGTGTTCGCCTTTGTGGTCTGCCGAGAGTGTCGGTCTGGTGCCGTCGGTGTATTGCAGTAAATATTGCTAGTACGTTCCTTGTTTAAGTGAATTATTAACAAGACAGGCAGTGTACATATAGCGTGGTATTGAGACGCGTTCGTGCAACCATTGTTGCAGTGGAAAAGCAGTAATACATATTGTGAGTGTGTGTTTGTAGCCTTAGATATCTAGACTGCAATGCGCATGCGCCATATTGTCGTCTGTGGCCTACCCGGCTCTAAAATATTCTTCTACATTATCTTATAAATAGCACGATTTTCGGGGGGGGGAGTTCTTGAACATAAAATGTGTGTTTTGATTTTCTCTATAACTTCGTCTGAAACATTTCTTATTCTCAGAACTGAGCGCGATATGATCAAAAATGTATATCGGTTTTCGTGTAAAGTACCCGTTATTCTTGTCAGATATTAAAGAAACTTTAAATTTCTCAACAGATTTTTGTAAAAATGCTTATATCAAATTTCATGAAAATCCTTCCAGTGAGATCAGAGTTGTTCTCTGCGAGCGGACGGACGGACGGATCGACAAACGTACATGAAGAAGTTAATAGTAACTTTTCGCAGTTTTGCGTACGCGTCTAAAGCATATCACTTTGTAAGTCCTTTCCAAAGTTAAAATTTGTTCTTGCCATCCATACTGTGAGTTAGGGATGTTGATTGGTCACTTTGCGCGCGGTAAGTGTGCCCAGAAGTATAAATCAGCACACACACACACACACACACACAAACACGGACGAACCTGTAGGAAAATTTTGAGTGGGCCTCCTTGTTTGTGTGATGACTAATTGTGTTGGCACAGGCGACTTTAGTATGTATTGTAAGAGCACCACGTTGGCAGTACTTGCAACTAATTCGAACCGCATGTGGCCCACGACTCGTGGTTTGCTGATGTCGCTGTGGTAGTAATTTGCTGCAGGCGCTGATTTTAGCAACTGGCGACGACGAAAATGAAAACAGACTCACTGCCTGTCCTGTCGTAGGGATGAGACGTCTTGAGTAAGGCTTAATTTCCGCGTCCCTTACTAATGGGACATAAGGCCTACCATTCGTCGAGGAGCTGACTTGTAATCAGGCCTGCGCCCTGTGTGTTGTAGCTTGCGGCTCCGGCCATGTGGCAGCAGCAGCTGTAGGCTGTCGGCCTACATGCGTAGCGTGCGTTGCAGCACCTCTGAGCGTCATTTTAAGCGCTTTTACAAAATTGCGGAAAGCAACTGTTAGCTTTGTCACGTCTGTCTCTGTCTGTCTGTCTGTCTGTCCGTCCGTCCGCATGCAACAGTTCTGCTCCCACTGGACGGATTTTTGTTAAATTTGATATTTGAATATTTTTTGAAAATCTGTCGAGAAAATACAAGTTTCAATATGATCTGACAAGAATAACGGGTACGTTACATGAAGACCAATTTACTTTTTTGATCATATCTTGCTCACTTCTTCATAGAATGAGAAATGTTTCAGATAAAAGTTGTAGAGAAAATCAAAACACATTTTGTGTTTAATACCCCCCCTCCCCCCCGAAAATCGTGCCGTTTATGAGATAATGTGGAAAAATGGTGGAGGGAGGCCACAGGTTACAGTATGGTTCATGCGCATTACATGCTGGATACCCAGGGCTACAAACACACACTCAAAATATGTAATACTCATTGCTTTTCCACTGCAACAATGGTTGCACGAACGCGCCTCAATGTTACGTTACACGTACAGTGCCTGTCTTTGTAGGCGTTCTGTAACGAAGCAGAAGGAAAGAACACCCGTGTCCGTACGTTTCTCTGTCTGCCTGTGATTTTGTTTCAGCGACTTAGGTGTTTGTAGAATTTTCATGAAATTCCGTATAAAAGTTGTTGAGCAAGCGCGAGTTTTATGAAAATCTGCACAGTGATATTGCGTCCTTTAGTTAGGAGCGTTAGTGAATATCGCCTTCGTCGTACTGGTGATCTGCACAGAAGGTCGCTGCAGATTTGTGGATGTCGATGCAGTGACAGCCGCTTTTTGGCTAAGAAGTTCAGTGTTATTTTTGCCAGAATTTTGTTCACATTTCATCCGATTTG
>JGI20166J26741_11798917_pt1 | contig 20884 bp, 16 predicted proteins | sample TergutCu122P5_FD_26741 | JGI IMG/M metagenome (IMG submission 26741)
ATGAAAGTTGTTAAATAATATATTTGATTTGAGTGCTTATTGCACACATGTAGAATATGGGTTTACCCACACTATATATCGCCATATTATAATGGCATGTTAGAACATGATGCCCAATTGATAACAATTTCTAACCCCACCGTACACTATTCCGTCAATTTTCATGCAGGATAATGTACTTCATCCCTGTTACACAACTCTATGTATGTATGTATGTATGTATGTATGTATGTATGTATGTATGTATGTATGTATGTATGTATGTAGGTAGGTATGTATGTATGTATGTATATATGTATGTATATGTGTATGTATAAATATATATGTATGTATGTAACATACTACAGAGTGGTTCACAAAATTCAATTCAGAGAAGTGAATAGTGATCTGATATATGTTTATTTAGTGCTTGGGTGGAACTGGGTTCAGGCAAGCACTGTGCTTCATTCTGTACTCCTCAGAATGCTGCAGTGAAGAAGAAGTAGTATTGTTTAAACAGTTAACATTATTTGTTCATTACTTCAAAAATAATAATGATTTTTGAATGAACCATAGTACATTTAACAGTACATATTACAGGACTTGTTAATTTCATGCCAGTAATAAATTTCTGAATCAACACTCACTCAATGTCGTCCCACTAAACAGCACTCTGTTTATTTCTACATTGTAGACAATGTGTTATTTGTGTTGACACTGTTACATCCCTAACAACTTACACAGTGTACTGTTGGTGCTGACACTGTTACATTCCTAACAACTGCACACAGTATAATGTTGGTGCTGACACTGTGACATCCCTAACATCTGTACACAGTGCACTGTTGGTGCTGACACTTTTACATTCCTAACAACTGCACACAATGTACTGCTGGTGCTGACTCTGTTACATTCCTAACAACTGTTCTTATTTTACTCTTGGTTCTGGCTCTTTTACATTCGTAACAACTATACAGAGTATACTGTTTGTGCTGACACTGTTACATTTGTATCAACTCTACACAGTACTCTTAGTGCTGACCTTCTTTCATTCCTAACAACTCTACACGGTGTACTCTTGGTGCTGACAATGTTAATTCTTAACGACTGAACAAATGTAGCTTTGGTGCTGATATTATTCCACTATCTAAAACAAAATTGCTTTCTACGCATAATAACTTTAATCAAGATATTTTATTTATAAATTAATAAATGATTGTTTAATATTTATTATGTGTAGCAATTGAAATATTGTAGTGCACATTACATTTTGAAAATGGTGAAACCTGGAATGTTTGGTATTTGCAGCGTTTGCTGGCCATGACTCGTTTGAATGTTTACCATACTTTACAGCAAAAGAAAACATATAAATAGCGCTGGCCAAAACGCGACACTTGCAAACTTCAACGCTGCTGACACAGCGCCTATTACGCGTAACTGCCGACAGCAACCTTGCTGAAGTCATGTAAATTTTGTTATTGTTATTGTATGACGTTACCGAGAGGGCCTGTATAAAACCTAGCTTTACTGAAGCAATAGGCACTCACTGGACACACGAGACCAATTGCGGTTCTCTGCAGTTTACCATAACGCACCGTGACGCGCTGTAACTTACCGTCACGCCAGTTCTACTTTCGGCGCCTACCGAAATCACTGGATCACCAGCTGGAGATATTCGAGACCACTAGGCACAGAGATGTCGTGGAGCGTCTTACTCTTTGCAGCAGGTAAGAATGTTCACTGAACGAATCAAAATTTTACATTGAGTCAGTTTCGATTTCCAAATCATTTTCCAAAATTCGCACCAACGCTAAGCCTTATAGAGGCAGACGAAGAGCTCGGTAACAAAGTATTATTGGTACCTCGTCATTGCTTGATCCTACGCCGCTTGTCTGTTATTATTTTTAATTTAGAATATATATATTGTTGAACAAAGTTGCGTTGTTTCAAATTACTGAAAACCCGAGATTCCCCGTAATTTTCACAACCGGTAGAATCCCAACAACCTACTCGCCTTTACCGCTCGAGGCTACTAAGGATAGGGAAATTCCCGCTACCGATTTCAAGAGTGTACCGACATTCGGACACCCGTTCGGGACTTAACATCCCGAACGTTACAATATCAACACCTCACATTATTACACACAATACGAAATCAAACACCAGTCCGAAGCTACGCAAGGCATATTGCATGATGAGAGAATAATTTGCTACAGTGTCTCTTTTTACTGCACAGACTTAAAATCTCTTTTCTTAGTACAAACAAATTTTCATTACGGGACGTACAATCTTGTTGTGCTGCTGAATCTCACAGTCCAACCTACTGAAATATCAGCCTACTGGGTTGCCATATACACTATTTATTTACTATCTTTTCGAAATAAGAGGGGTGCTGATAAGTCTTTAGCCCGATCTACTTCCGGATTTCATAGGACGGAATCGATAGTGTCTTTGGAAAAGGGGTCTGATCATGTGCCGTATTGCAAGTCTTTCCTTGTTACAGAGTTTGAAAGAAACAAGTCAGGCGAAGCGCGCATTTTCAACAATATCGAGACGTGAGCATTCATCAATTTATTTTTCCTGCAAGGCAAGGAGCCCAAGGAAATTTACGCCATTCTGAAAGAAACATTAGGGGAATACGCACCGTCAAACCTGCGTAGCCCTGTTTAAACTTGGTGATTTTCCCACCTCTCATGCTTCTCGTCGTGGACGACTTAAACAATGACCACTCCCTGGTTTATTTCTCTAATTCACGAGCTAATTTTGGAAGACCGCTGAATTTCAGTTAAATCAATTGCTGAGCATCTCACATGAGCGGGTTGGGTCCATAATTCATGAAGATTTGGACATGCAGAAGCTCTCCGCGAAGTGGGTCCCGAAATGCCTGAACGCGGATCAAAAACATCAACGGTGCTAATCGTCTCAACAACTTACGGAATTTTTCTTCCCGCTCCAAATAATTTCCTGTCGGGTGCGATTGGTGACCATGGACGAAACCTGTTATATCTTTATGACCCGGAGACAAAGCACCAATCAATGGAGTGGCGACAGAGCTGCTCACTGTCCCTCAAATTTCCCGAAAGCAAAAATTCGCTGGAAAAATTCTCGCCTCGATTTTTTGGGATCAAGACGGCATCCTCCTCATAGATTATCTTCCAAAGGGCCAAACTATCAACGCGGAGTATTACTCATCTCTGCTGGTGCAATTGAGGAACATTTTAAAAGAAAAACGCCACGGTTATTTCACCAAGAGTGTTTTGTTCTTGCACGACAATACCCCAGCTCACCGGGAACATGCAACCCAGAACAAACTGCATTACCTGGGTTTCCAATGACTTGATCACCCACCCTATTCCCCGGATCTGGCCCCGTCGCACTGCCACCTGTTCCCTGGACTGAAAAAGCATTTCTATGTCGCCATTTTCTTCCGACGCAGAAGTCAATTCTGCCGGCGAGAATTGTTTGGACGGACAAATTTCTGAACTTTTTTTTGTGTTGCTTGCAAGAGTTACTGCAACGGGCTAAGAAGTGTATTGAGCTTCGTGGGAATATTTTTAACAAGTTCTGATTTTGTTCGCTGTAGCCTTTTTCTTTCCTGTTCGGGCCAAGAATTTATCAGCACCCCTCATAATTCACTCGTCCCTGTTCATTCAACAAACACGGTCTTCTCACTCGGTAACAGCACATTATCTGGCACCGTCTGATGAGCTGACAGAAGGCCACTTCTTTCAGTTGTGCCTGGGCTTTGGTTAATAGTGGTGCTGCTTTACAGCTGGATGGTAATATAAGACACCCACTAGAGTGTGTTCAGAATAATGACACATGTCACGCACTAACCCCATTTAGGTGTATTCTGGTTCCCCACCCCAACTTACGAAAACGCAAAGACAGATCCCAGGGTACAATAGAGTCTCCACTGGTTTCACTGGATGCTACTCTAAGCTGGAATGTGTCGTCATTCTCTAACAGTGGCACCAAAACAAGCAATGTCTTTTATGCAATAGTTACAGTAATATGAAATGTGTCATGGTGCCTGTGTTTCTATGTTGCCCCACATTACTGACCGGTGACAGGCGGTTTTTTCTAACCGTCTTGGGCTAACGAAGAATTATTTATAATTTTCTCTACTGTTAGATTTTCTTCCGCCCACTCCTACATTTTCTGTAGCATGTCTGTGTTGTCCTCGTCTGCCGCCACGTGCCATGTGGTATGTTTTTTATGTTCTTTGGATATTAACTATTTATTATTTACTTCCTCTGTTGTTAGTTTCTCGTAAGCCCACCCCAGTATTCCCTCTAGTGCATGTATGTTGCCCCTCATTGTTGCCAATTTTCAGACTTTTGTCTTCCATCATCTTTTGCTGTAAGCAGTGCATTTACAGTGTCTGTGTGCTCTTCTGCTTGCACGCTATCCAAAAATCCGAACAGTGTTAGCATTATTGTCGTGTGTTTCCTGATATAATATTGGTACACCATCTTTCCATAACTTATGTGGCCGCACTGTTTTAAACCCTACATTGATGGATTTGTCCTTAACAATAAACCATCTATAAATATTCTTATCACCCTATAATATTTTTCCAGAAATATATCCTTCGGTACAAAATTCTGTACCGTCTGTTTTGTTTTGTTCCCCTCGGTCAAGCGGTTCACCAATAATCTGCAACAAAATACTCGGCAAGGTGCAGTGGATAAAGTGCGGTTTACCCTCGCAGTTTACCTGCACTATTCCGATTCTTGTTACCCGTTCGACTGAAAATGTACGATCGCTTTTAATTTTGATGAATTTCAATTTTTCCTCGGTGAATTGTCCCCATAAGTCAAGTATCTGATGATTTTCTTCCCACGTATCGATGCGAATTCCCACTTCTCGTTCGCAGCCAGGTTGTTCACTGGGAACTGAGAATTTTTCCTTCGATTGATACTATAATTTATCACAAGAAATCTCCCTGTGATCAAAACAAATATATCTCGAACTGAAACTTAGGCACAGGATCAGCTGACTGGTAAAATGTTTTAAATTCTTCACCAAAAGCCTCCACCAACGTCGGACACAATTTTGTATTTGTCACTTGCAAACAGAGATAATTTTTAATTAATTTTTAGCATAGATTTCTAACTTCTTTGAACTTCCTGTTCACTTTGTTCCCTCCCACAGTAAACCTGTCTTTTAGACACCACACTTTTTTTAAGAATTAAGCTTGTCTTTCTTCAGAACGATCTATAATGTGTAGGAGGGTTGTAGAAGCTTATCTTCCAATTCCTCTTTCAGACGTGGTCTAGTGGTAACCAAAGCACCTCTAAGCCTTCTGCCTTAGTTCTTGCTTTAAATAAATGAGAGTCTCTTTGTATAACGGACTGATTTTATTTAAAAAATCTAGCATTACCACTATACTTACTTTCTGCTTTTGTTCGCAACACTCTTTAAATACTTCCATTCCAAATCCAGGTTTAAACTTCAGCAGTTTCTCCGATACAAATTTATTCGCTTTCTCCTTATGAATCTGTTCTTGTTTCAGTGCCTTCAGTGTATCTGCTTGGTCATTTAAGTAAATTCTCACCACCCATTTCGCTGGAAAATTCGGTTTCATTTGCCTATACAATGATGTCAATACAGTCAATAACCATCCCTGTTGTATCAAAAATTAGCATCACTCTCTGTTGCTGTGTTTGATCAAACAGCTTGTCTAAATCGTCATTTGTATACTTGTATGTGTGAACTGACCATATCAATATATCTACATAATGTTTCTAAGCTCCCTATTGCCAAACAAGGTCCCTAACTTATTTTCTGTAACCAATGCACATTCCGTTTTTTTATCGTGTTGACGTCATTTGTCCAATTTTTGTGTAATGCTAGCCAGTAAACCGGGTAATGTTTTGTGCTTCTTTGTCATATGTCGTGTTTAATGGGTTATTGGTGAGTAATATTTCTGTCGATATAGTAATTTTCATCCTAGAAATTACTGTTATAAATCCATGCTGATATATCGCCTTTCGTAGGAAGTTTTCCTTCCAATAGTTCAGCAATTGTTAAATAAAATCTCACTGGTGTGTCAGCAGATACGAGCTAATGTAAGGCAATTTCCCTGCCTTCAAAACTGACTGCGTTTTCAAGTAATTCATCCTGTGTACTTTAAAATGTAGAACCGTTTATCTCTTGTAAGTAAGCCGTTACTAAGTGCTTCTAAACTATATCCTGCAGGAACCTAACGGCGTCATTTTCTGGATGATCGGGCAAACTAATTCTTACAGATTGCTAACGCTTCAGATTATTAAATTAGATTTCGAATATTTTAGTTTAAATTTTAAGCAGTTGATTGGTCTCGCACGACATCATTATCAGATGTGGTGCTCTTGTCCTCTCCATTAATGTTCTCAAATTCGCCAGTTTATTGACCAGTAACAAGTGTTCTAAAATCAGTACCCTCACTTAGGCGATCGGTCATGGTGGGTAATGCACTAGCAAGAGGGGGTGAAGCACTCGTTTTGCGTAGGGAATCAGGACCTTTAATACACTAGCATCTGTACACAGAATTATTTGATTTTCAATCTCAAAGCCTTGTAAATGTTTTCTGCTTATTTTTGAACCAGGTTTTTTCTCATTTCAGAAATAATTTCTCTATACTTACATAATTCAGATAACTTACATACGACGATAATCCCCCCCCTAACACTGTCATACTTCTTGACAAAATAAGATTAAACTAGTCACCCTCCCGTTATAATTTTGGTTTGATCGAAATTGGTTAGTAACATTTGATTAGGCACAACATACAACATTATTGCTTGAATTAGAATGGCCCTTCACTTGCCTATCAGTTAAACTATTTACTTCCTCATTGAGCTCAACAATAGTTCCATCTAGTTCAGTTTCCTGACTTGCTTCATCAAAAACCGTTACTAAAGAAAAGTTCCTATTACTCAGTTTTCTCTGCGTATTGATGACAAAATTTGTACTTCACGCATACAATAATACTTACACTCTATATGAACTAGGCACTGCCACCTACCATTTGTTGCGCAATTTTCCCCTTTAATTTACTAATGATGCAGCTGCATAAATACCGTTGTGATGAAGAGAGTCGTGCTAGGTGTTTGCTTGCCGTTGTCGTCACCCAATACATGACCGTTGGTGGCCTCCAGTCTCGTTCCTAGCCGTTCGGTTCCTTTTGCGATCTGTATCCACGCTGCAGCTGATACCGGTACTTACTTCATTTGTAGTCCGCTGTTCTAGTCTTGTGGAGATCTGCCTTGATTTCTACCCCTGGCCACCGTCTTCTAATATTTTGCAGAACGCAGGCGTTAGAATCGCTTTAACGTTGGTTTATTTTTAATAGTGTTATTTTAGTTGCGCTCTGTCCAGTCACTAAATTTGTTACTTGCTTCACAGTGAAGGATTTCATTCCTTTTCGAGCCCCGCAGTTGGTCACCACTTCACTGCCACTGTCCTTTGTTGCCCGTACAAAGGCCTAACTATCTCGCGCCGGTTACCATGTTCTATCTCAGGGAATATTTACGTGTAGGCTGTATCAGACGGAATTCACAGTGACAGCATTAGCTACTGATAATAGAACATTTATTTTATTTACCACGTATTTCAATTTAACATCAACTTTTATCAGCCAGCAATATGAAGTAACCATGTCGGTTATTTTTAGTTACAAGACCATCACATGACATTTACCACCCTTGCGTGCTACCGCTAACGTTGAACTCTTCTCCATCACTAACCTACCTTTCTCTTGTGATGTCCTACTCCCACGCTCGAAATGTTCATACAAATAAGACTTCTAGCAGTCAGTTATATTCTGACAGGACTAAAACAGAACAAAAATCAAGTGTCTCGTCGTGCACCCTGTTGTAAAACTGCAAAAAGTTCCTTACAAAAATGTCTCTTTGACACGCTTCCGTGGCTCCAGAAAACCCTGAATGTTATTTACGACCCCTGCTGTTAAAAAGTCAAACTAGCCTTCAAACTGACTAATCCCCCCAATTATAGTGACATCCTGAAGGACTCAAAAATCTATGCGAAGATCAATGTATAACCTTAAGTCCAGAGCGTTGAGCCTACCTCAAACGTTTAAAAGGCCCTAGGACCTGTTCCTTTTAAAATCCGGGGAGTTCTTGGACTTTCCATTTTCGTCAAAGCCATCATATGTCCAGTCATCCTTTAGGCTGGTATTGGGGACACGATCTATGTTCAAAATTGTTTCAATTGATATACCCATTGTTTTTGTTGCGGTTTCCAATCTACCATTTTGTCTCTTTTCAGTCTGTTTATGATGCTACAGTTTCTTTGGCAGTCCAGCATTGTAAATCCTATCAGCAGTCTTAAATATCTCATTTGTGACAATTCTCTAATTTTCATAATGCGGATGGGTTCCGCGTTGAAGCTTCTTACGCGCTACGCACAGGAAGGAAATGTATTTCTGTATGCCATTGTGACTGGAGGTGACACATGGTTTTTCAAAACCCTCCTGAATCGAAGCAATAATGATGAAGTGCAAGAAGAAGTCATGACGTGCTTCAAAGGGCAGGCAGCAGACTTCTATTACTTGGGGTTACAGAAGATGGTTCCAAGAATTAGTAAATATTTGGACAATGCCGGCGACTATGTTGAAAAATAAAGTTCTTTCACAGTGTCGCTTTTGTAAATTAAAAATGTTGCACATATTTAAGACCTTTGTGTCTTTACTTTCCGGACACATCTCGTTCCTTCTACCAATACGTGTTTATAATTATGTTGAAAGTTTGACTGCCCTATTTTAAAATAACCGATAATATCGTCTTGATACACAACAATAGTAGGGTCTTGATACTTTACGTCTTAATAAGCTATGAATATACTTTCAATGTACGGGCGAAGCATCACTAACATCGATTTCTGATTCAGACACTTAGGTTTCTCTTTTGAACACAGGAACTGAACCAATTACGAGTTTACTTTTCGATTTTGTTTCAAAACTTGATTTACGTTCCAGGAAAATTCCCATTTATACTATAAGAATGGAGATGGACTCCCCTTATCCTTTAGTTTTTAGGTATAAGTCTTCATGCAGAAGAAATTGCGTCCAATTATGGTAGCTATGATCTTAACTCTTTAGTGTCTTTTTGACTGGTGGTGGTGATTGAGAATGATTTTCCCACATTTCCGGAGGAATTAAAATCATACTTTGCAATTCTATTTTAATTACTATTATTAATTATCGCTCATATTACACCGGACCAAATACTAGTTAGCCTTGGAATTATAAAACCTACTTTCCGAATTAAAATTTAGTTTACTTTTGAAACTAATCTTTGGTTTGACCGACGCTCGCAAGTGATTCTCATACTTGCTTAACTTGTTCTTTTCCTCTGTAGATAATTTGTGATTTCCATTCACTTTATATATAGCACACTCGACAAAAGCTTTTATTAGGTCGTCACTTGCAGATGTAAGTACCGCGCGTCTGGCGTGTGGTTTAGAGTCTTTAAGAACGGGAAGAAAATGCAATTGTGACTTCAGTCGGCTCACTACCTTGTACAGGACAAACATCTCAGTTATTTCGTCGGGAAATATCTTTGTTCGAAACCTTTGTAAATCGTTAATTCATTGTGTCACATCCAAGAACAAATAAGCATGCTAGTCTGTACATGTGTCCAAGTACCTCTTGTGAAAAGTAGAAATGTTTTCAGGGTAAACTTCCCTGGCCAAGTACACAATTTGCGAATTGTCTCTAGGGTTCTTGAAAACAAGTATGTACTTGCTATTTAGGGAAATTACACGTGACGGCCGACCTTGTGGAATACGTTCTGTGTAACTAAAACCAGACTGATGTTACGATCATCTGATCCTTAGTAAATAATTCGCCGACTTTTGTGGAATAAACAAAGTCCATCAAATCATCCAGCACTATAAGGGTAGGATTATTTTCGGGGTTTTCCAATTCGGGTAGCCTTTAGCAAATAAAACGTTTTTTCAAGTGATATGGGGCGTTGTTGCCACTATGATGCAACACAATATTTTCATACAGTGTCACAAAGCTCTTTATTACACTCTAACAGACAAATCATAAAAGTTGACCCAACGGAAGCGTTCGGTCCTGCAGCGATTAGCGTAAATGGATGTTGAAGCTTCAGTGCCATACTATAAAATGAATTATATTGTGTGTGATGACCTCTCAATTTGTGTGTAAACAGCGCCAAGTTACTGAGCCAAAATAAATTTCTAACCCCAAGACCGAAATTGCATACACCCATAAGTAATGGAATCAAAGTTCTTCATAACCCGGCGCTCCTTTAAACAACCTTTAATTCATTTGTTTCAGGTTCTGTCATGACTACGCCACCATGTTTCTTCTTTATCTTTTTAGCGTTATGAACATGCAGCGGCATGTTATATTCTAGAATCATACTTATTAGGGCAGTGAAGTTCAAAATCTTGGAATTTTTATAATTCACTTTACATTTTGATATAGGGTTTCCGCTCGAATGGCAAAATACAGCAAGAGCATAGTTTTTGGTGCCACCCGAAACAAACTCTTCGATAAAGGATCCTGAGTCAAAGTCCCCCATTTCACTAGTGAGGTCGCCCAGAAAATACTCTGTTTCCACGTTTGATGTTTCACCTACTTTCTGAATGTAGGTTATCCAGTCTGTATCGCAATACACACAGATTCTCTCAACTCCCTCTGGTACTCGTGAAGTTTAATCGAGCTTGAGTAGTCACGTGTGCGGCAACTGCAAAGTTGACATTCTTTCTTGCGGTCACGCTCTCCTCGGAATATTTCCAGGATACCGATGCCACGTCATCGTTCGGGAATATGAGGCTTGTACCTTCAGTACCGTGACTTGTTAGGGGATCGTAAAACTGTTTCTGAGGTGACAAGGGTACTTGTCCCGCATTTTTTTTAAAATGGATGTCTTGTCTTAAGCAATTACCTCTGCGTGCCGGTAGTCTTCAATGTGTTTCTCTTTGTCGTCCTCACTTCGAATCCAAGATATATAGCCAGATGATTCCTCTTTTAATTTTAGTAACATGTTAACGTACTCTGCAAAATGGCCTCCTGAATTATTGCCTTTCTCAAAGCGCGTTACAGAATATTCCCAAAATTCAAACAACTGTACCAAATCGTACCCCATCTCTACGGCTTCGCAAACCTCATCCACTACGCATGTTCCCAATATAGAACCCTCCTCATCAGTGTGTGTAAAATCGCCTTGATTCATAGAGTCGGCAAATGCAGTACATAAAGGGAAGAACAGCTTGGAGTTGCTTTAGTACGCAAGTATTGGATGACACAGTTTCCCAGGAGGCAGAACCCTATATTTTATGGTCCCTTTCCAATTCAAGCAGTAAGGGGGGACAGTCTACACCCACGTACACTTTCGCGTGACCTAAAGGAAACTTGCCTTATCTACAAATGTAGGGGTACAAAGTCATAACACCCATATGTCGGATTTCTTCCCCTGCTTGACTCTGTACAATATCTTAGTGACTTTTGATTATAAACCCGTACAAAACTTCTCGAATATTAATGGGAGAGTTCCTCATATAGACGTACGAACTGAGTTCATTGTCGAGGCCAGGATTTTCGTGTAGTATTTTCCCAAACTCTCACTCTCCTATCGAAACAACATTATGACCTGCATCTCTGATCTTCTACAATCTCGCCATGGTTTCCTCATACCGGATCAGCAGTGTTTCTGCATTGTTGCCCGAGGGTTTGTGTCAATTGGGCAAACATGCACACTCATGCCAAAACATCCAAGGTATTCAAAGGCCTCATTTGTCTCTGAACAATACCCATCAACTTTCAGGTTTGGTACCTTTACCGAATGTACTTCCCTCCCATTACTGGCATGAGTAACATTGTATCTCGTCCGACCAATGTACACCAGCCATTGAAGAGTGTCAAGAGTCTGGCAGTCTCCCCTACGTTAATCCCCTCTTGGAATTAACGTAGAGTATCACGTTTCAGAAACATGATCCGGAATACCTTATTGAAAATGGATGATATTGTGATAGCTTGCCAAAAGGGGTCCATTTTGATCAATTTAAAAAACAAATTTAGGAAAGCACAACATGCCTGCCTCAGTACTTTGACATCGTCCGTGCAGTAAGCCATTAGCTCAACCTTACTGCGGAAAATTTTGTCTTCTTGCTCATCATACCCTTCCCAAAGCTTTATTGCTCATCACCTTAAATGTAGTCTGTCCCATAGTATTTGGTTTCGGGGTAAGGACCCACATAGTCAAAATTCTTGGTCGTGTTAAAGAAGTGAGTGTAATACTCTATTTTTCACGTGAGTTCAAATGACTTGGGCATGGTTTTTAGATTCGTAGGGAGCAAATTGATCGAATTCAGGAAATGTAGATTCTCCACACACAGACTGAGAATTTTCGTACCACCCGGTATCAATTCCGGTACCCATCTTATTTCCAGAAAACATTGCGACAGAAGCCGTGAGTCGCATCCGCGAGAGTTATGTGAAATGGCATATATCTTTTATGTAAATGGTATGGAGCGCCGGAGATATTCAATAAATATACCTACTGCATCCACCCAGAATACGTGAAAACGCTTGCCACACTGTTCAAATCGATATTCAAATCTTTCTCGGCGTCACACTTTCAACACATTTGCTAAGCGCAGAAGATTTTGCGAACGGTTAAAAGACCAATCACGCTTCCCAAGGTTTTGCGTGCACTCCGTATCAAAATAAACGTACATAAACTTGTCTGTAAGCTTGCCACATTACAAAAGTGGCCGGATGGTAGCTTCTTTTTACAATAATTACAAAATTTCATAAAATATTCGTGGTTAGAATCTGATGTTAGCACGAAATTACAATTTCGTCCTACCTGTCTCCATTGGCAAACTAGATTACTTTTCACTGTCATGGTTAAATGATTCTGAAAACACTTTTAACTGAGAAACTACCTGTTGCATGTAACACAATACCTAGGCTGATCTTCGGTACAAGGTGGTGTGACAGTACACTGGGAGCAAGCTTTTTCACGTCTATGTGTATTGTAGTACAGCGTGTCACACGCGTTACATATGTACCTTTCGCCATGGCAACTTTAATATTTGTAAATACATTATAGTGACCCATGTCTGAGTCACATAGCAAATATAATTCCTTGGCCAAATGGGAATTTCCACTAAAAATGAGACCCTTCATACTCAAACCGACATAAACAATAATTTTGTATTACGCAAGATATACTTGAAACTGTTCAAGTTCCTCAAGACTTCCGCCATTGGACAAATCAACAAAAGAAGCCTTCAAGAGTTCTTCAAAAGGTTGCTTTAAACATTTGCACCTGTATATGAAGCGTATTTTAGGTAAAAATTAACAAGTGCCATAGCAATAATTAACGCATAGCGAAAACCAAAAAAGGTTGCTCTTAAAACGACGACAATCTTCTTGATCCCAATCAGTATAACAGAAGGCAACCCTTTCGACTTCTCAGCCATTTTACCGTTAGTAGCAGGCATTCCGACGTGGTCCCAACGAACCTGGAGACGGGCAGTCAAACCAAATCTGACTTTGCTCTGAATAACCTTCCCTATCATGTCCGAGACCACATCACGTTTAAACTGCTCCCTTTGCCGCATACTAAACGACAACACTTTATCCTCCACACTCAGTGTTGCGGATTCTGAGTCCCACCAAATCCCTACCAGGCACTTCTTGAAATAGGTAATTTGTCAGTGCCAAAATGCATTCTCGGAGATACGCTGTCGTTTCTTGATCTTCACCCGGGGAGTTGAATTTAATTAACATACTACGCCCAGTCCCCTTAAATTTTGGAAAATATGTGAACATCTCATCCAAAATCTTAAAGGTAAACTGTACTGTTTTCCCTGACATCAGACAGCGTATACTGGAAGTTGCTACTTCCTACTCCGTCCGGCTTCTACTTACAGAAACAACTACAGCTTTCGGGATAGATTGCACTCTCTTTAGAAGCAGTTTCTCAGTTGTATTATATTTCAAATCTAATAGAACCACTTACTTGAAAAACAGATGTAACAGCCCAAAAAAGTTTTAAACTTTAGCAGAAGAAAATGTCGCTTCTAGTACTTATGTATGATTGGCAGGTCTTTGCAGGTGTGGGTGTTGCTGCAGCGACCTATACTCTTGTATATTATGTAAAATCAAACACACCATAAGGAAGAATGTGGATAGCATTACTCACTCTAAACGTTACGCAGGCAAAATGTAGAATATCTTTCTATTTTTCTGGAGCCCAAATTTATAGTGCTAGTTCCTGTCCTTAATGGATTTTTCAGACATGTATTGTTTTGTTCGGGCGACAGTCGGGAGTACACCTCTCCGTTATCTTAATGCATCCCTCCCCAACAAGTAACTATCACTTTTGGTGACAGTATGTCAGCTTCCATTCTTTACGGCTCCAGTAAATCGTCTGCCGTATTTCTTTTTAGGCAGTCAAGTTTAGGTTTCCACACGGTGGCGCCAAGCTGTCTGACAAAAAGGAAAACTATTTAATTTAAATATTTATTAGATAATCTTAATCATTTACATAATTATTAGATTAAGGTAATTTGCATATTATTTGCCCAGTAAAGCCCGATTTGCAAATTAATTAGATAAGTAAACCTAATTTAAAATTAATTTGTTCAATCAATTTTAATTTGCATACTAATTAAGATGTAAGGTCATTGACACCGTCGCCATTTTTGTTAACGTATGACGTCTCTAATGGCGGTGTTTGTGGGATCTATGTCCGTGCGATCGGTGTCGTTTTTCCTTCTCGGTGACTGTCAAAGTGACTTTCCCTCCATTGGGTGTGTACATATTGACCTCCTTTTTAGTACTGCCATTTCTCCATCTCTGAGAGTATGACGAGCCATCTGGATCTTTATAAGTAACCTTGTGTTCGGTAGTCTTCCCACTACTACCGCTGTAGGGTTGGGGACAACTATTAACGCTGTACAGTTGGAGATCACTACTACCGCTGTATGGTTGGGGAAAATAATTAACGCTGTACAGTTGGAGATCACTATTACCGCTGTACCCGCCGTACGGTTGGTGATTCATATTGACACTCTAGTGCTGGACACTGCTTCTGTTTACGCTGACTGACACTGTGAACAACAGAATTAACTGTATAAATGAGGCGAGAATTGAGGCTATCACAACGGTGCTGAACGTCACTGAAAATTCCTGGGACTTTGGGTCTTGCTGATTGGCAAGGAGATTAAGGGGTACTGAGGTGAAACGCTGTGATTCGGTCATCGTTTAAATTGCATACTCGAGCTAAATTATGACAAATTATTATTGTTTAATACCTGTGCAGTGAATTATTTTATTATTTTCTACAATGCCCAACCAATGCAAAATTATTTCACAAATTATCACACTCCAACTATATGTTTCAAAATTATTGGGTCATCCTCAGGGAGTTTGTATTTATTAACTTGCTAAGTTACGTATTTATGTCAATGCAGTAGTTAGTAATACGTTTTAAAACATAAAATTATTTCACATATGTTTTATGCTGTTGAAGTCTCAAAGTTTCAAATTTTAAATATTAAAATTGTACCATTTATAATAAAATGAGCTAAAATCATTTTGTTGTTATAATTCCCATACAGTTCCTCTGTGTGGTGGCATCAACATACAGATTGTGTATACAGCGAGCACACAGACGGACGGTAAAAATTTCTGAAATAATTTTGCATTGTTGTAATATTGTACAAAATAAAAAGACAAATTACTACTTAAGGACATGTAGGGTTCCCCAGTTACTGTGTCCAAACCGGTAGAAGTTGTGTGTAGAAGAATGGGAAGGATTTGTGGATGGACAGAGTGTAGGGGAACTGCAGAATAGGGTATTATCAGCTGTGGGAAACGTCAGGAGAATAAGGACAATAATTTTAAAGTGTAGCATTCATCTGGCGAATTAATATTTTACCAAAAATTATTTGCAATGAAATATAATGATTTTAATCATTGTGATTTTCATTGCTATGCATTTTGTTTCTGCGTAGTGGAATACGAAGATGTGGTCCTAACGGCAAGGCACAAATTCTTCTCTCTTTGTAAGTTTAAATTAGGTAAGTTATGCCATATGTACGGATTTTGTCTCTATATTAGGAAAGGAAAGCTGGAGTGAAACGGCAAAATTGTATCGTTGTTATTGTGATGCAGAAGTAAGTGAGGATGGTCATTCAAAGAAACAAACGTTTAAGATGAGAGATTATGGAAAATTATATATTAGAAAAATTATTGACATTGTTACGTTGGGAATGCAAAATTAAGTCTGTAGAAAATACTGAGATTTCCAGAGAGTAAGTGGCAGAATAGAGCTTTTAAGAGCTTTTTGAAATTTGACTAAGTATGGAACATTAGTTTAATGCAGCTGTGAGCTGAACTTTTAGATACGTGTAGGTGGTTTGGAATTAATTAAATCAGTTAATATTAAATAACATAGTTAACCTGCTCTAAGTTTTAAACAAATTGATTTAGTAAAAGTAATTTGACTGAATACGTCAGAGATCACATTACTGCCAATGAAACGATTAGAAATATTGGATCAGCTGTTACAAGGACAGCAACCTAATTTGACAGGCGCTTTACAGAGGCAGCCTAATTTTGTTATTTAGTCAAGAGATTTATTTTAAAGTAGAAGAATTTAGTGTGCGGAAGTTAAGAAACATTGAAGTTAGGTAACAAACGCCATTGCGATCGTCAGACTAAGTTTGAAATAAGGAATCATTTTAATTGTAGACGAAAATTTTGCCGCTGGCGATAGACGAAACTAGAAACGCCATACGTAGAATAGTATGAAATAATAGGGAGAGAAGATACAACTGTTATCATTAGCACAAAAATAACTATGGTTTAATTTTTGCTATTTGGGTTGAAAGAGTTTAAAATTAACAGAGACTGGAGGACCATGAAAGCGAGGTCAGACTGCACACAAAATTACAGAAATGTTGTCATATCCCAAATTCCAACGAGATAGTAACAATGCTGACTCAACAGACAGTAGGCTAATGCATTTGATCAAATCTAACACTGCATGTTAAGAATGTATTAAGGTTAATTCGCACAGACACAAGGAAGGTTACGAATATAGTAGGTTTATTTGCACATATATTATTTGGAATGTTAAACTCGACGATTGCTTAGATATACATAAGAGTGGATGAAGTTGATTGGTGATTGGAATGCTGTCGTGAATAAAACTTCCGTGAAGCTGTTGAGAATTAAGTGGGTTAAGAGAATTTACTGCAAGACGTTAGAAGTGTATTAATATTTGGAATATGAAAATTAAGCACGCACTGCTCCTTTACTGTTAAGTGCCCATGCTGTGCTAACACGGCCATCTATAGAAGAAGTGAGAAAATAATTTACCAAGTCTATTAATTTAAGCGTGTTTTAAGTGCAGAGATTGAGATTGTGCAGTTTTCGATATTATTGTTTAGTTATATGATTGAGATCCGGAAATTTATTCAATTAAAGTGACACGCGGTTAAGTGTCCATTGAACTGAGTGAGGCTTACACGTGTTTATTTGATATACACAAAGCTTATGTATTTTTACCCAGCATAACACAGCTTACGCATTTTTAATTGGTATAATAAAAGTTTACGCATATAAAATTATTGATGGTATAAGTGAAAGTTACACATACTTGTTGGGTAATATTATTTTAGACGTATACTATGACAGTCTCTGTAACAATATAATTGTATTTGATGTCTTCAGAATAATTTGTTTGGGATGAAGATGACGGGAGTGTAACGTGGATACAATTCCATAAAATAGATAAAGAATTGTTTTGACAGAGAGAAGTAAGAAATGTTAAAAAGCTGTGTGGTAATTGCAGGGACCCAGTCTCTATTTTAACCTTGCTATGAGGGAAATGTAGAAAAAAATGACTATTAGTTCAGGCAGAAATCCACAGACATAGAGATTAGAGATACGGAGTGCTGACATTTTAATTACATTTCACAAGTTACTGAAATTAAGCTGTAATTGAACCGCAGTAGGAAAAGAAAAATTAGGTTGGTTATCGACCAGTTGAATTACAAAGGCAGATCTTATACCCATTCAATTTTGCACATGATAGCTTTTGAGTGTCTATAGTTACAATATGGAATCATGTATAATGATATATTGAAACATAATGATGATTTAATTGGTAGAGATATTTTGATCATTACTGTTGATGAGTGGAACTTAAAGCATTTGACGAGAACCAAATTTTATTCACAGTTTTTAGCCACTGGGGATAACACTGCAGTAATATTGTTACTTTTCTGAAGATGTTACTTTCTCTTGTCAATGGTACTTTCGGGCAGGATTTAAAAGGATTATGAGATAGGAAAATTATGGTAAAAATGAGCATAACTCTATGTTATTTAGTCTCAATGTTGTAAACCGCATTCATACCTCCGGTGATGAGAACGATACAGGAGAGAAGTGAATATTAGTTTATTTACCAATGTCAAAAAACAGCAGAGGACGAAGGTTAGGTAACTGAACTTAAACCATGAACGTTATTTTCCGATAATCTCGAACCAGCAGTACGTAAAAGACAAGCAGAGCAAGATTGAACAATAATAATCCTTGCTTGCCATTCTAGCTAAAGGGGAGGTGTAGTATCCAAGGGCTCTTGGCGGCTCACTCGCCAAACGTTGCTGCTCTCAAATGACCCTACCAGCAGACATATATGCCGACATTCCTATACGCCATTTGGTTTTACCAAAATATTGTGAACAGAGGGTTTTTGTAACCTTTGTGTTTTGTGTGTGTCGGATTATAGGGAGAAGCCAACAGGAGTGAGAGTTGTGATACTTTAGCAGATTTTGGTGTAATTGGGCTTTGAGCCTCAGAGACGGCGGTGTTACTGCACTTACATGCACAACTGCGTTTCTACACTGTACAACGTGGTGGTTAATAGAAATATTAATATTACGATATTGCTGTGGGCTATCACTCTTTAAAGCGACCAACCGCCCTTCAAACTTAGTCTTCCATCTTCAGGGCAGCAAATTACTGCACGTATCTCTGCTCGCAAGGTTTCTGTCGCCAGGTGGAACAGGACCCAAGACCCCCTGGTTAAGGACGCTATAATTTATTTAATCTCTGCTGCTGTTATTCTTCTTGCATCTCATGCTTTAATGTTTCAATTTCTACTAGAGTATAACAAAGCTGGAAGGACCAATGTACTATATGGTTTGATCCTGTTGAATTTTAGGTTTTCTGGGGACTTGGCACATTGCCTGTAATGCCTCCTAGACTCAAAACCTTATTGAAAATGTATCAATGTCCACTTCTTTATCAAATGTATTAAATTTCCTCTCATCATTTAAAAGCCACCAGTTTTGTTTTCTGTGCAGATATAGTTAAACCATAATCTGTTATTATTTGATTTAATTTACACACAGCTATCTGCAAGTTGTCTTCTGGGTTGGATGTTACAAACTGTTCATCGGCAAGTAACCGTGTTAACAGGTGTTGTTTTGTTGGAAATGCTACCATAAAACATGTACGTCCATAGGCTAAAGTTAGAAATCCTACTGGTGGACTTATCCTGCTCTGGGCTCGTAATTCATTTAGAGGAAATTCTAACAAATGGCAATTCTCACAAGAAACAGCCGCACTGATTATTGAAAAATTAAGACTCGGAAATGAAAAAGTTACTGCGATTAAAATATGTAACATGGAATGTTAGAAGGCTAAGAAAAAAGGAGAAGTTCACAGGAGGTTTAAGGAAGATAAAATCAAAGTTTCTATAATTACAGGAAATAAAAATAATCCCAATATACTAAAGAGACTGAGAAATATACTGCTACTCGTATTTACAAAGAAATTAACAGTTAAACCAATGGTCTGTTGGAATTTCTTTGTTACCGTGGATAAATATGACAGAATAGTATTCCGAAATGAAAAGTCATGGAATGTTTCAGAAAACAGCTCAGTGTGCAGAAATGATGTTGAGAGGACGGTGAAAGGAAGTAAGAGTGTTTAAACTGAATCAGTATGAAAACTTTATGTGTCAGTATAAATAAGACACACGTATATAAATGCTTCAAAATAAAAAAAAATTGAAAGGACTCTTGGATTACATATACGTATTTTTTTAAATTTTTATAAGGTATAAAATATCTACTCAACTTATAGAAAAAACGTCCTGTTGCACAAATAATTTTTAACCCTGTATATTGTGTATTAATCATGAAAGGAAATGTACGTCTTTGTGATGGACACTCTCCATATACATGTCAACGATTTTACGTGTATATGCAGGATAGGTAATACAAGAACATGAACGACATTTGAACATTGGACAATACTACAATTAAGAAAATATTTAATATATTTCGAAGTCTATAGCTTTCGAAGTCTGTAGTTGTATATACAGGATATGTAGTGACAGAACATGAGGGAAATATGAATATGGGACAATATTAAAATTAATAATACAGTTAATACATTTAACAGTATGTAGCTGTATACACAGGATATGTAGTGACAGGAGAGGACAGTGTGTTATGAACTCAGATAACACAAAGGCTGTAATACGGTTATAGCGCACAGTGTTCCGAAAAAAAAAGCAAACAGTGGCAGTAATACATCTTATAGTGCACAGTGTTATGAAACCATCAGCGCTCTGTGAGTGTAATACAGCTCATAGCGCACAGTGTTTTGAACACAGCAGCATATATTGGCAGTGAAATAGCTTATAGAGCACAGTGGCACGAACACAATAACACATAGAGGCAGTGATGCAGCTTATAATGTACAGAGTTATGAACAGAACATTCCACTCTGTGCACGTGACAGGAAATCTGGTATAGTGTACATTGCTGTTAAACAGATTGCTGGTCCTACAGATATATTGCTGTGTTGTTGGTGTTAATAACGTAGCGACTG
>JGI20166J26741_11800028_pt1 | contig 20876 bp, 13 predicted proteins | sample TergutCu122P5_FD_26741 | JGI IMG/M metagenome (IMG submission 26741)
ACTGTTCCTGTTGACGAATCGACAGTTGCAGAATGTCATTGGTGTGAATACCTCGAAATTCTGTACTTCCGTGATATACATAATCATTGCCTTGCCCTACGTTAAAATAAATAATGCTTACAGAATAAATCTTTTTTATATTTTCGTATGGTTCCCCTTGCGAAATGTATTCCGTGATTGCTTTTGAAACACCGTATAATATTCGGTGGAAATAATCCAATTCCCTGTTGTTTTGGATTTCAATAATTATTAATTCTCCCTTGCTGTTTTCCGCAAGCATATCCACTCTGTTGAATTTATCGTCGGAAGTTTCCCGGTTTCCTTCGCTTTCCAACATGCGTTCAATCTTAATCTTTTCATTCAACAAGGTAGATAAAAACCCTTCCAGCACAACAAAGTTCGACTTTTGCCTTAGCAATCGCTTTGCTGCCCAATCAAAACGTATTAAACTGTCTTTCGCCATAATTATTTGTTTTTGGTAGTTTTATATTTACGGCAAATATACGTAATTTTTGGCATATTTCCTGCATAATTTTTAATAAATACTCTTCAATTTTACATACTTTCAATCATATTCAACATCTTGACGGTCGCTTTGATTGCCGCTCCGGTCTGATCGACATCCAATCCTTTGGTTTTAAATTGTTTACCTTTGAATTTCCATATAATGGTCGTTTGAACCAATGCATCGGTGCGTCCACCGGGCGGAATAGCAACATTATAATCGATTAAATCCGGTTTCGGCTTTTCCAATTGGGTATATATTTTCCAGAGCGCTTTTGAAAAAGCATGGTATTGACCGTCTCCGGGGGCAGTTTGTTCATATTCTTTCCCGTCAATTTCGATTCGTACCGTAGCGGTCGGACGTAATCCATGATTCAGCGACAACGAATAATTGATCATTTTTATCTTTTCTGTACCGGGAGTTTGTAATACATCCGAAATGATATAAGGTAAATCGTCCTGAGTAACGATTTCCTTTTTATCGCCTAATTCAATGATCCTTTCGGTAAGTTTTTTCATGGAAACTTCATCCAATTCTATACCCATTGATTCTAAATTTTTCTTAATATTGGATTTTCCCGAATTCTTACCTAAAGCGTATTCTCGGGAACGATCAAATCGTTCGGGCAATAAATCGTTATAATACAGATTATTTTTATTGTCACCGTCGGCATGAATCCCGGCGCATTGGGTAAATACATTGTCACCGATCACCGGTTTGTTGTTCGGGATGCGAACGCCTGAATAGGATTCAACGATACGACTGACTTTATTCAAGTTATGTTCAATTATATTTGTCCCGATGTTCAACTGATCGTGAAGCACGGCGATCACACTTGCTAAAGGCGCATTTCCGGCTCTTTCACCCAATCCGTTAATCGTCGTATGAATACATTTAATTCCGGCTTGAACGGCGGAAAATACATTTCCAACCGCTAAATCATAATCGTTATGTGAATGAAAATCAAACCACAGTTCGGGATAGCGTTCAATCATGGTTTTACAAAACAAGCCTGTATTTACCGGATTAAGAATTCCTAAGGTATCCGGAATCATAAAGCGTTTGATATTCTTATCTTTCAAATTATCCATCAGGAAGAAAACATGATCGGGAGAATTTAACATACCATTCGACCAATCTTCTAAGTAGATATTCATTTCAATTCCCATTTTTTCTGCATTCTCAAGAACCGAATAAATATCCTGCAGATGTTGTTCGGAAGTTTTTCGCAACTGTTCTCTGCAATGTTTCAATGAACCTTTACACAAGAGATTCATCACTTTACATCCGGCATTTTTTAACCAATTCAGAGAAATGTCACCGTCCACAAAGCCCAATACTTCAATTCGATTGATATAACCATTCGCTTCCGCCCATTTGGAAACTCGTTTTACCGTTTCAAATTCTCCCGAAGAAACTTTAGCGGAAGCTATTTCTATATGATCAACATTTAAGTCTTCGATCAGTAAACGCGCGATATGCAATTTTTCGGTAGCGGCAAATGATACGCCGGACGTTTGCTCTCCATCACGCAAAGTCGTATCCATTATCTCAATTACGCCGGCTTTCATACGCTTTAATCGTTTCTTTTTTATTCAAGAGATAGTCTATATCATCGAATCCTTGTAAAAAACACTCTTTTTTATAAGCATTGATAGCAAAATTTTCCGACTTTCCGGTTGCATTATTCGTAATTCGTTGGTTTTCCAAATCAACGGTTAAAGTCGTTTGCGGATTGTTATCGACCGAGTGAAATATTTCCGCCAAGAAATCGTCGGTTACTACTACCGGTAAGACGAAATTATTCATTGCATTGTTTTTGAATATATCGGCAAAGAAGCTGGAAACTACGATTTTAAATCCGTAGCCCGCAATCGCCCAAGCTGCATGTTCGCGACTTGAACCGCTTCCGAAATTTTTTCCGGCTACCAAAATTTCACCTTTGTATGTCGGATTATTTAATACAAAAGATTTTACCGGTCGATTGTCTTTGTCGTATCGCCAATCGCGAAACAGATTGTCGCCGAAGCCTTCTTTGGATGTAGCTTTCAGAAACCGCGCCGGAATAATCTGATCGGTATCGACATTTTCAATAGGTAACGGCACTACCGTACTTGTAATTTTTATAAACTTTTCCATATTTTTTAGTAAATATTTTGCAGAGTAAAAAAATCTTTGTATTTTTGCATCACATTAGTAATAAAAACGGCTAATAACTATTTCCGGGACGAGGAGGGTTATTGGTCGTTTTTTCTATTGCTGTGATGCAGTATTGAATATTTTGCTGACTGCCTTTCAATACCCCGACAGTCAACTTTATTTTTCCAAATGCGCGTTTATTGTATTGCATAATAATCATTTCAGAAAACCGTTTTTGATTACTGTTGTTTACTTTTGGTTTTACACGCTTCTCTACCGTTGCTTTTTCCAATATTTCAGTTAAATAAGTTACAGCCAGCGTAGATTTATAAGTAAAAGCAGCATGCTCTGCTTTTGGAATATCGATTTTACACATTTTATCAGTTATAGATTTCTATATAAAATTCCTCGGATCTGTAATTTTTCCTGTAATCGCAGCAGCGGCAGCCACCAACGGGCTTGCCAAAATCGTTCTTGCTCCCGGCCCTTGTCTGCCTTCAAAATTGCGGTTCGATGTCGATACAGCGTATTTCCCCGTTGGAACTTTGTCGTCGTTCATTGCCAAACAAGCGGAACAACCCGGCTGACGAATTTCAAAACCAGCTTCTATCAATAATTTATCCAAGCCTTCTTCATGTAATTGTTTAACAACTTTCCATGATCCTGGAACTAACCACGCAATTACATTTTCCGCTTTTTTCTTTCCTTGGACAACTTGAGCAAAGTCGCGAAAATCTTCGATTCGCCCGTTGGTGCAACTTCCCAGGAAAACATAGTCGATCGGCTTTCCAACTAATTTTTCTCCGGGTTGAAAACCCATGTATTCCAATGCTTTGAGAAATGATTGTTCTTCTGTGGAGACGTTGTGTGCAACGTCTTTACCACCGGCCAATGTCGGAATCGCTTCATTGATTCCCATACCCATGCCCGGATTGGTTCCGTAGGTAATTCTCGGTTCGATGTCGGTTGCATCAAATACAATTTCCTTGTCGAATACGGCATCTTTATCCGAAGGCAAAGTTCTCCAATAAGTTAAGGCATTATTCCATAATTCACCTTCCGGAGCAAACATACGTCCTTTGACATATTCGAAGGTTGTTTCATCGGGAGCTATCATGCCGCCGCGAGCGCCCATTTCGATGGAAAGATTACAAAGCGTCAGGCGTCCTTCCATGGAAAGGTTTCTTACAGCTTCTCCCGCATATTCCACAAAATAGCCGGTTGCGCCTCCCGACGTCATTTTCGCCAGAACATAAAGCGCCAGATCTTTTGCTGTAACCTGTGGATTCAATGAATTATTGATCGTTATCCGCATGGTCTTCGGACGGGATTGAAGCACTGATTGCGTTGCCAAAACCATTTCCACTTCACTGGTGCCGATTCCGAAAGCGATCGCTCCCAAAGCTCCGTGAGTCGATGTGTGTGAATCGCCGCAAACGATGGTCATTCCGGGTAATGAAAGCCCCGTTTCCGGACCTACTACATGTGTTATACCATTTAATTCGTGACCTACCGGAAAATATTCAAGACCAAATTCTTTGGCATTTTTATCTAAAGTCTCAACCTGTTTTCGAGAAATTGGGTCTTGAATCGGAAGTTCCTGATTGATAGTAGGAATATTGTGATCGGGCATACAGGTGATTTGCTTGGGGCGAAAAACTTTCAATCCACGTTGGCGAAGTCCTTCAAATGCCTGCGGGCTGGTTACTTCGTGAACATACATCCGGTCGATATATAGCTGTGTGGGGCCATCTTCGACTTGTGTAACGATGTGCTTGTCCCAGATTTTATCAAATAATGTTTTTCCCATATCGGTTTATTTTACAAATTTATTGATAGCATCGATATATGCTTCAACAGAGGCGGCAATAATATCGGTATTTGCCGAGAATCCGTAATAATTAACTCCGTTGTGTTCGACCTGCATGTGTACTTTTCCCACATCGTCGCTTCCTTTATTAATCGCTTGAATCAGAAATTCCTGAATAGTCATTTGTCGATGAATGATTTGTTTCAGCGCTTTGATAGCGGCATCGACCGGTCCGTTCCCTGAAGCCGCCGCTTCAAATTTCTCGCCGGCGATATTCAAACAAAGGCTTGCTACCGGCTGAATGCCCACGCCTGAAGTGACCTGAAGATATTCCAATTTAATTCTGTGCGAATCGGTACGGTCTTTTCCTGCAAGCAGAAGGATATCGTCGTCGTTTACATCTTTTTTCCGGTCGGCTAATTTAAGAAATTCTTCATATACCTGATCCAATCGTTCTTGCGAAAGATCAACTCCCAAAATGTGCAGGCGATGTTTCAGGGCGGCACGTCCGCTGCGAGCGGTAAGCGCTATGGTATTTGTATCGATTCCCACATCGGTAGGATCAATAATTTCGTAATTTTCACGGTTTTTCAAGACGCCATCCTGATGAATACCGGATGAATGTGCAAAGGCATTTCTTCCGACAATGGCTTTATTCGGCTGAACCGGCATGTTCATCAAGCTGGAAACCAAGCGGCTTGTGGAGTATATTTCTTTGGTATTTACATTGTTTTCGATACCCAATTCCTTATGGCTTTTGAGAATCATTACCACTTCTTCGAGCGAAGTATTTCCGGCTCGTTCGCCGATTCCGTTGATTGTCACTTCTGCTTGGCGAGCGCCATTGATAATTCCTGCCATCGTATTGGCGGTAGCCATTCCCAAATCGTTGTGGCAATGGGTGGAAATGACTGCTTTGTGAATACCGGTCACATTTTCCATCAGGAATTTGATTTTCTCGCCATATTCCGAGGGAAGGCAATAGCCGGTTGTATCGGGAATATTCACTACCGTAGCTCCGGCTTTGATTACTGCTTCAACCACTGTTGCCAAATATACGTTGTCGGTTCTGCCGGCGTCTTCGCAGTAAAACTCTACGTCCTCTACGTATTTCTTGGCGTATTTGACGCAGGCAATGGCTCGTGCAAGTATTTCCTCTTGCGTAGCATTAAATTTGTACTTGATGTGATAAGGGGAAGTACCGATTCCGGTATGAATTCGCTTTCGTTTAGCGAACTTGAGCGATTCGGCTGCGACGTCAATATCTTTTTCTACAGCGCGTGTAAGCGCACAAATCACAGGCCATGTGACCGCTTTTGAAATTTCCACTACCGAATTGAAATCGCCCGGGCTGGAGATGGGAAATCCCGCTTCGATAACATCTACCCCTAATTTTTCTAAAGCTTGCGCCACCTGAATTTTTTCAATGGTGTTTAATTGGCAACCCGGAACCTGTTCGCCGTCGCGCAAGGTGGTGTCGAAAATAAAAATTTTATCCATAATTTTGTATCTATTTAATGAAAAAACCTTCCCCGACCGAAGCGAGAAAGGTTTTATTACTATTATCTTCTATTTTTACATACCGTTCTCACTTCACCTTGTTTCTTGCAAGAGAATACCGATAATAGCGAGTAACAAACCGGATGTAATAAAATGATTCATTTGATAGTTTTTCAATAACCGAATTTTGCGACAAAGATAAAAACTGTTTTTCATATATCCAAATTTAAAAACAAAAAAATAATAAAAACTTCATTATTTTATACAAATGTTACCTGTTATGGTCGATTGCTATCATTCCGTTCCGAGGTTTCCTTGTATATATGCATTTTTCCCCTTGTTGTCAATCATTACTTTTCCACGCATTGTATTTTCTGAAACGATCGTGCGTTGTACATTTTCTCCGATGGAAATTTGAGGGGCTAAAGTTCCGAAGTCGCATCCGCGAACAACGATTGAACCTCCGGTTGCTTGAATTGCAGCCCTGTTTTCTTTATTTCTGTCCCATTGAACGAAGGTGCAGTCGGAAAAACCAACTGTTCCGCTACCGTCAATTTTAGCTATTTGATTGCAAGGACCCCAATAAGCACAATTAACGAAGCGGACATTCCCATGATTGGCTTTTGTCACAACAACCATAGTTGGATCTTCAGACTGCATGGCAACAAATTCTCCATTGGTAATAAGAAGACCATATGGGGCGCTTTGTTCAACTAAAACGCTAATGGCGCAATCATCAGCTCCAATACCGAGGAAGTTGCCGTTACATGCTCCGGTGCTGCCTGAACTCGCTCCGAATTTGTAACCGATTTTATATCCGAAGCAAAATGTATTAAGTACATAATGCCAATCTGTTCGTTCAAAAATAAATGCTTCACCGTTTTCTTTCTGCCATTGGAATAAAGCGGGTTTCATACTCCACCATGGATTCCAATGTACATTTTCAATTCTGCCAATATCATAAATACCATCTACAAAAATTCCTCTTCTTAGCGGTTGTCCACTGATATTGCGAATCAATGCACGTTCGTTTTTTGATGCATCGATGGCATTATAAGGATTGAGCATTTCCACGTCGAGTAGCGCCGGGTTTTTTCCTCTCATTGCAACAGCCCATGGGAAGGCTTGAGGAATTTTATCCGGGTCTTGCGCAGGCCAAAATAATAAAACACCGCGTAAGGTACTGTTTGTGTTCAATGTTATAAAAGGCGTTGCCTGTTCGTCGCCTTGTCCGCCTGTTATCAAAAAAGTGGTACCGTCATCGCCGGGTTTCGGCATGCCGGGATTACGAATACCCGTGTGGGATGGCACCGATTCAAAAGCGCCTTTTAACGTAACAGCTTGAGGGATATTCAAGCTTCCTTTGAAAAGATAAGTTCCTTTGGGAACATAAACGGTTCCGCCTGATTTTCCAAACGAATCCAAAGCTTTTTGAAACGCTTGCGTATCATCGGTCGCTCCGTCGGCTTTTGCTCCAAAGCTAAGCACAGAAACAACATCTTTTGATTCGGGATAGGGTTGTATGTTTACATTTCTTGTTTGTGCAAACAAGCTGAATGCAGCCCATACTAAAAATGAGGTAAGAATTAATTTTTTCATTTGTATATAATTTGTTTAAAAATGTAAGTTGAAATCCGCAATCGATTCATGCTTTTTGGTGCAATTATTTCAAGCGAATTTTTAAAATTTTATTTTTATTTTGTTTGAACTACTTTTTTAATGGTCCCGTCTCGATTGTAAAATAATTTATCTACACAAACCGATCGCAGCCAATCGTTGTGTTCTCCATTACGGCGAGACAATTCGCTGTTGTGATAAAAGGCATACCATTTTCCATTATATTTTACTATCGAACCATGATTGGTATAACTATCCGTTGGATCCATATAAATTCCTTGATATTTCCAAGGTCCGAGCGGACTTTTACTTGTGGCATATCTCATTCTGTTATTACCTGCTACCCCTTCTTTATCGTTGTTTTTATCATGGTTATCGGAATAAGAAAGGTAATAAACGCCCTTATTCTTATGCACCCAGGTTGCTTCATGAAAATCTTCAAGACCTGTCATAGCTTGCAGTTCGCCGTCGATTTCAATCATATTCTCTTTCAATTTGGCGCCGTAACAATGACCACCTCCACCATAATAAAAATAGGCTTGTCCATCGTCGTCAATAAATACGCAGGGGTCAATTTCACCTTTTTCCGGAAGTCCGATTAAAGGTTGATCAAGTACTTTAAAACCGGATGCAGGTTTATCGCTTACAGCAATACCGATTTTCCAGTTTTTATTCCATGGGTCTTCGCTCGGATGAGGAAAATAAAAATAATACATTCCGTTTTTAAATGCACAATCCGGTGCCCACATAAATTTGGCATCGTTGCGAAGAGGTTTGCTCCAGGGTACTTGATCGGCGCGAAGTATTTCGCCATGATCTATCCAATGAACCATATCCTTGGTTGAAAAAACATGATATTGATCCATTAAATCACATCCTCGAGGCGGAGAAATGTCGTGCGAAGCATAAACATACAGCCGTCCGTCAGCCCATACGTGCGCTGATGGATCGGCTGTGTACATGGACGTAATAAAAGGATTGTGCTGAGCAATCGATACAAATACGCTCAGCATCAAAAAAATAAATAATAGTATTGTTCTCATATATAATAAATAATTAAAATCTTTGAGTTAAACTTTTATATTTGCTTGCAAATGTTATTTCATGAATACGGGTGCTGTCACTTAGTTCGAATTCTATTACTTTTTCTTCTTCAGGTTTCAATTCAAAACGGTGAATCTCATCTTTCAACTTTCCATTAACATACATACTGATTTGCCCTGTATCCGTTAAATTTCCTTTATTACGTACAAGTATGGCAATTATCTTCCTTTGATTAATCTGACTTTTTGTCGACCCTCGATATGAAATGTCAAAATCTGCTGCAAATGAATTAGGATAATTAATTTTTTCGTTTAAGCCTTGGCCGGCGTTTTTAAATGCTATGTTATCCTTGATCCGATCGGCTGCTAAGTAAGACGGACTTCTTCCGCCTACCATGATTCTAAACTCCCCGGGTTCAACTACACGATCCATTTTATCATTTAACAGCGATAGTTGATAAGGCGTCAGTCGAAAAGTTACGTCTTTCGATTCGCCGGCAGCAAGGGTGATCCGGATGAAATCTTTCAATTCTGTTACACGGGTTTTGACGCTTGCATACAAATCGGTGACATATAATTGCGCTACTTCGTCGCCGGCTCGATTTCCCACGTTAGTTACGGTAGCTTGCACTGCAATACTCCCATCCTCATTCACAGACGTTTTCAGATTTGAATAATTGAAATTCGTATAACTCAACCCATAACCAAACGGATAGAGCGGATAATACGGCATATCGACATATTCGTAGCGGCGTCCCGAGGTTTTGAAATTATAGTAAAGCGGCAATTGAGCTGCATTTCTCGGAAAAGTTATCGGCAGGCGACCGGCGGGATTGTAATCCCCAAAGAGTACATCGGCAGTAGCATAGCCACCTTCCTGACCCGGAAGCCAATTGACCACGATTGCAGCGCAATGTTCTGCCGCATACGACAAATTGTAAGGTCTTCCTGCTTGTAAAATCAAAATCACGGGCTTTCCGGTTTCGCATAACATCTCTAACAGTTTTTGTTGATTTCCTTGCAGTTCCAAAGTAGCTAAATCGTTATTTTCTCCCGAAGTTTTAATGATTCCCCGAGCGCTTTCGCTTGTGGAACAATCACCCAAAACCAATACAGTTACATCGGCCTGTTTCGTGGCTTCCAATGCTTTTTCAGGCTCATAAGGTTGCTGTGTGACAAATTCGCAACCTTTTTCATAAATCACTTGGGTACCATTATTAACAGCAGCTTTTATACCGGTCAATATCGATTTCAGTTGTCCATTCTGCAGCTTCGGAGTATAATCGCCCGGTTGCAAATCGTCGGCGCCGGGACCGATGACAGCAATGGTTCCGATTGCTTTGGAAAGCGGAAGAAGGTTGTTCTTATTTTCCAACAGTACAATTGATTCCCGCGCTGCCTGACGTGCAAGATCGCGATGTTCCGGAGAATTCCATCCCGGATAGATTTTGTTCCAGTCCAAAGATTTGCACGGGTTGTTTTCAAAAAGTCCGTTCCGAAACATCACGCGAAGCAATGTACGGCAAACATTATTCAGATTTTCCATATTAATCTCGCCGTTATTGGCGGCTGTAATCACCTCTTTACTACTGTAAGTATCGCCACAGTTGGTTGCTATCCCGGCTGCTAAAGCTTCGTTCGCCGCTTCTGTAAGAGAAATGGCGGTATAATGTTTCAATGAAGTCATATTTTCCAAAGCTCCACAATCGCTGACAATAAAGCCATCGAAGCCCCATTCTTCGCGCAAGATTCCTTGCAACAATTCTTTGCTTTTTGCGATAGGAACTCCTAAATAATCCGAATAAGCCATCATAATGGATTGACAATGATAATTTTCAATCACATGACGGAAAGGAATTAAATGAATTTCCCTGATTTCTCGTTCCGATAATCCAATGTCGTGTGAATCGCGTCCACCCATGGTTGCGCCGTGAACTGCAAAGTGCTTTGGTGTGGCTATCAGCCCACGCGATTGAAATCCTTTGATCCAAGCGCCTCCTATTTCTGAAACCAATAGGGGATCTTCGCCGTAGGTTTCCTCACAACGTCCCCATCGCGCATCTTGTGCTACATCCAACACCGGCGACCAAGCCTGAATCGCATGGGCGCTTTTGGTTTCATCACCTATTGCTCCGGCAACTTCTTCCACTAAATGTTTATCCCATGTAGCGCCCAATCCGATGGATTGAGGAAAAATGGTTGCACCGCTCCCGTATGAAAATCCATGAATTGCTTCCACTTTTTTTATATCCGGAATGCCTAAACGAGGAATGCCGGGAATGCCCCAACTCTCGCGCAACAACTCCATTTTGTCGCTTGGAGTCATCGCTGACAACAAAAGTTCAACACGATTTTCAACAGAAAGAGCGGAATTCATCCACGGCATTGCTTCGTTTTTCTGAGAAACAATTGTTCCTGATAAACATAGGAGAAATAGGAGAAGTAAGATTCTTATGTATGTTTGCATTGTCTATTTTTAATGAAGGATTATTTTTTGGCTTATGATTTTATTTCTATCTTGAAGCTCGACAACATACATTCCCGGAGGAAATTTATCCAAAGATATTCCGTTTTTTAGTAAACGACCCGACAATACTTGATTACCTGCGATATTGAAGAGCTTAATTTGAGAATCGGCAGATAGGTTTTCGCTTCCTAAAAGATAAAGTATTTTATGGTCTATGTACACATGAATTGCGGGATCTATATTCAATGAATTGATTGATACCGAATTGAAGTCTTCTTTTTCAGCAAGATAAAACTCATGAATACTCCAATACCCGGTTTTCCCGCTACCGGTTTGTTCTATTCTTATAAAACGTTTGGTTTGCTCCGGCAGTTTAATTACAACAACGGAAGATGGTTGAGCGCCGGTTGCAATGGGGCTGCCCCAATCCGAACCGTTGTCGGAAACATACACGGCATAAGCGGCAGGCCAATCTTCGGGACTTCCGGAGGTGTCTAACAGAACGATATTAAATTTAACCGGTTGGCGTGTGTCTACGGCAAACCATTGCCCCGGATATTGCGCTCTTCCGGTCGTCCATCTTGATTCTGCAATTCCATCGATGGCATTACTCGGGCCGGAATTAACAATATTGGAAGATGCAATCCATCCGTTGCGCTGTAAAACGGCATCGAAACGAAGAATGGGAGTTAACGTTAAATTATTCTGCCATGAACGGTATCCCGACGGGGAAGAAAGTGCAACGATTGATGATTCGACCGATACCCGGTTGGTTTTACCGGTAGAAGCGAAGTTGGTGGCATTTACGCCTGCAGTTGAGATATGAATATCCGGATCGCCGGTAATTTGAAGGAATCGTTCAGATCCGAATTGTTCGAAATGCGGCATGAGAAGATTCACTTTTCCGTTACCAAAGACGCCTGCATAACGGGCATTTCCCCAATAATCGGAATTAAACAGGAACGCTTCTCCGGCAAAATCGGGAGTTGTTTCAATATATTTGGTTTCTGAATATCCATCATCGGCAATCGATACGGCTTGTGTATTAATAAGATCAAATCCTTTATTGTTATCTAAACCTTCGAAACAGATTGAACGAAGTGAAGCATCAATTCCCAAGCCCATTGAAATACCGGAAGGGGTGGTTTTATTTTTCCCAAAAGTAATACCTTTAAAAGATGCATAATGAAAATTATTATATAAAATCTGGTTTATACAGTTTTCCAAAATCATAAATTCAAGTCCTCTTTTGTTTTGATTATAAACTGCATCGATGGAAGCCTGATCATTATCGGAATTTGGCCATGCGCCGAATTTGGGGTTTTCATATCCGTAAGCCATAACAATTGGGTTGAACTGCAAATTACTGATTATCCCGTTATTTGATCTGTTACCCACCCTGATGGCATTATTGAAAACATGACCTGCAAAATAGTCAACGTAATGATTATCACATTGGTAAGTGAAAAGATCAATCCCGTTATATGTGGCACGTACGCCAACATTGACTATGTAAACATCCGGTCCGGTCACTTGCATGCAGTATGGATATTGAGGCAAAGCATCAGGATTTTTCGCATAGGAAGACCTTTGTTCCGGATAATCAAAGGTTATTCCGCGTATTCCGCTTTTTTCCGATAGTTGTAGAAAAGGAACGCCGGTCGGATTATTTTTTCCGGCAAGAATTTCAATAATACTGCCTTGTCCCATCGGAACGGATGCCATATCAGATGCTCCTTTTATTTCTACTCCGGAAGGAACGGTAAGATTTCCATTCACTCGATATTTTCCGGGAGGAAGGAAAACAATTCCACCTCCTTCGCTCCCGGCTTTATTCAAGGCTTTCTGCATGGCAGTTGTATTATCGGTGACATTATCGGCGACAGCCCCAAATTCAGAATCGGTAATTACATACAGAACGTTTCTTACCGGCTTAGTATCACGCGGTTTCAAATCCGGAAAATCAGGCAGCGGTTTGAAGGATACCGCTTGGTGGTCAATACTGCTTTCAAACAAGGAGTGATCATTTATTTCCACAGGCTTTGCAAAACGGTTTCCGGAAAGGATCATACGAGCGCCTGCGGTGGCGAATACTTGGGGCGATTCATTGTTAAAATCGCCGTCGACAGAAACATAAATACCACCGAGTATATTCACTTGCCCGGCATTAATTTTGCATTGTTGTGTCATTAATTTCAGAGGCGCCTCTTCATCAATGAGAATGGCATCACGGAGGGCCGAAATTTCGCAGTCGTAGAATTGGGCAATCGATCCGGCGCCTTTCCCAACAACTATTCCACGGTCACATTTCGAGATTATTATATTTGCAAACAGGATGCCGGCATTCGATACTGCATCCAAATGAATAGCTTCTGCGCAATTCGTGAAATTCATCCGAAAATTATGCCCGTTGGGCGTCGAAAAATCTCCGGTGACTTTAGACATACCGGCATAAAAACCGGTATGATAACCTTCTACGGAAAGATGACAGGTGTATGACCAATCATTACGTCTCATTACGATTCCGGTTGCATTTTCAAGGATGTAGCTTCTGTGTGCGCCTCCTTTTGAAGGAGCGCCCGGAAGTCCGGAAGTTGCCCAGTAGTCGGGAGAAAAATCGATCCAATCCAAACGACCGACATCGGCTATGTTGTCAATTTCGATTCCACGCGATAAAGGAGTGCCATAAAGATTGAAAATATTTGGACAACCTCCACCATTGTTTCTCGATACTACTACGCCCGAGTATGAATTGACTAAGGTTACATTCCTGACATTACAGTATTCGTTGCCCCAAACTCCTTGCCTTCCGTATAGAATGGTTGGCGGATAAGGAGTAATATAATCGGCCGATTGTTCCGGATACCAAACAGCGATATTATAAAGTCCGGTACAAGGTTCCATTGTGATACAAGCGTTTAATTCATCTTCAGTGCCTCTCCCGTTATATGCCATCAGGATAGTTCCTTCAAGCGGCGAATCTTTTTGGGGTTGTTTCCAATCGCCTCGCAAAACAACTCCTTTGGGAATCACTAATGTTCCTCCCTCAATTCTGTATTTCCCGGTAGAAAGGTATAAGGATCCGCCGCCTACGGTTTTCAGCCTATTCAGCAATTCCTGAATACCTTCACGTGAATTAGTCTTTCCTGTTTTATCAATTAAACTGTGGTCGGCATCTGTATAAGCGGCGACGCCAACATCCTCCGAGTAATAACCGGGTGGAGTTTCAATAATTTTCCAATGTGCTCCGGTTTGAGAGAAACCCGAAAAAACAAAAGAAAAGTAAAGGTAGCAAATAACAATTAATTGCTTAAAATAATACTGTTTCATACTTTTATATTTCTTACTATCCGAGTAAATCCGATTGATTTGCGTCATCTGTGTACCAATCCGTCAAGGCATAGCCACCGACGATTTCAGTTGTTTAATAAACGATTGATTATCTGATTCCAATTTTACTTTCGTTCGCCAATTCCTTGATTGTTGTTCGCTTTCGATCCCCAATAGGATATGATTCCAACCTTTTTCCAAAGGCATATTTTCGAGTTTTTTTCCGGATATTGGTATTGCTATACCATTGATATAAATATTAATATCTGTCTGTCCTTCCAGTGTCAGATTGAGTTTCGGCATATTCGGTTCTACCAGCAAGTTGACTAACGAACGAGGACTGTAAATCCAAAAACTTAGATAGACTGTTTTATCATCCCGGCTGACTCCCAAAAATCGAGACAAGTTTATAAATCCTTGTGCGTCGGCTTGCGCCGGCTCTAGATTTCCCGATTCATAAGCGGATACAAACCGGCGGTTATCCATAGACATAAGTTTGTTTTCATCCGCAGTTTTTTCGTTCAGAACGATGGCGCGTTCCAAACTGCCATCGGACGCTATTGCCCGACGCGTATTGAACGGAATATCTTTCATGGTCAGTCCGAGGTTAGCCAACAGGGTTCGCAGTAGGGTTTCGCCTTCTGATTTCAGTTGCAGTAAATCAATACTTGTCAGGTATAGTTGTCCTTTACCTATAGTTATTTTCACTAAAGCAGCGCCTCCGGGTTTAGCTTCGCGTTCGCTTCGGTAAACGGCTGCTGTTTTTAGATATTCCGGACGGGAATTCCACCGGCTCCAATCCGTATTGCAGGCTTCAAGAATTACTATTCCCTTCCGCACAATTTCTCCCGACAAACCATATTGCATCACCGGCTGCCGCGAAAGTTCAGTGAAATAGAAATCCTTGTTGTTCAAAGCGCCTATAATTGAATCAAGTATTTTTTTGATGAATGAAGTTGCTTTCCGTTCGGTTAATTCCAAAGGAAAAGGCAGTAAAGTGTTCAATTGGTTATTGTTTTCAGGCGATACTCCCCACACTACTACTGTACCTCCGTTATTGAGGCAAGCATCAATTACTTGCTTCGCCGAGATATCTGTTGGCGGATGTTTGCCATCGACTATTAACAGTAAAGGGATTGATTTTTTTGTAATTTCTCCGAAAGGAACGCCCAATTCCTGCCATTGTTCCTTCAATGAACTTTCGCTTGACAAAAGAATAGCAGCCTCTAATTTTGGCACAGATCCATCATCACCCATTGCTGTATGTTCAATAAAAATATCAAACGGAATCGTTGGGTTAGCATTGATGGCTTTTATGGCATCAAACAGGGGCCAAGGACTATAGAGAGGTAAATTGGGATCATAGCCCGGGTTGATTGTACTTGTATATGGTCCCAGCCGTTCGGGCTGCATACCGGGAATGCCTTCCCGGAAAGGCGGGAAAAAGATGCCATCGTCCGGAAGCGGAGCGCGGGTGGTATCTATTAATCCAAATTCCAAAGGTTTAAGTCCATACCATACGATGTTGAAAACGCTTGTATATGAAGCATTATATTGCTGTTGTTTTTTAATCAAATTGTAAGCTTCGATTGCAAGTCCTTCCATCCGTCCCATCTGGGATTCATAAGCGCGATTTTCGTTAATTGCCGCTATTTGGCGAGGGGTACCGTAGTATCCCATTCCTGTCTCCCCTACTCCCCAGGGTTTTCCTTCTGACGACCACTTCCTCATCGAGTTTTCATCGCCGTAATGACCGATCACCACAGGCAGGTTGGTGGGACGCATATCTTCGCCATCACCTGAAATCCAGTCGCGGGTTGGATCGGTTGCGCGAACAATTTTTACCCATTCGTTGATTTCTTCAATCTGCTTTTGTGCAATCGATTCGGGCGCACGGAAAACATTGATGATTACAGGAAGTGTCTCATTGCACACGCTCCAACCAAATACCGCCGGATGATTGCGGTCGCGCAATACCATATCTTTTACATGCTTCCTGCAATAGTTCCAATAGTCGTCGGAGTCCATTTTAGGACCTCCATCGCTCGACCAGATTCCGGTTTCATCCAACACACAGATACCCATTTCATCAGCTACGTCTAAATAGAACGAGGGATAAGGCTGAGCATGAAGCCGTACCGCATTGGCGTTGGCATCTTTCAGCATTTTGAACCATCCCCAAGCATAGCGGCGCGTCATTTGAGGAACACCCATGAAATGCCATGAATCGCCTTTCAACACAATAGGTTTACCGTTCAAAAGGAATTCCTGCCCGCGAATGGTAAATTGCCGCCATCCAAAACGGGTATATTTAGCGTCAAGCGCTTTTTTTCCGTCAGCAAGACTGACAACAGCACCGTATAAACGGGGTGTTTCCGGAGTCCAAGCGTCTAATTTTCCTCCCGTTTTGCATCCAAGGTTTATTACTATACTATCGCCTGCTTTCAGTGAAATTTTCTTGGGATAATCAATCTTCAATACTTCTTCTTTTAGAATCCCATTGGATAAAGGACCTTCGAGAACATCGTTTTTTCCCTGCTTTTCCCATTTCTTAACAGAAGCATTCAATCGGAAAGATTGGGTTTTATTCGTTTGATTTTTTATGGTTACCGACAAATTCAGATAATCATTTTTAACATCGGGCTGCACGAAAACATCGGATATGGCAAGTTCAGGAAGCGCCAGCAACCATACATCCTGCCAAATGCCGGCTATGTGTTGTCCCCAAAACGAACCTGCTACGTAGTTGCGTCGTCCGTAGGGACCGGGCACATCGGTCAAACTTGCTTTAGCTACGCCTACTATTATTTCATTCGTTCCTTCTTTTAGAAGAGAGGTTACATCCAAGCGAGTTGGGAAAAAAATGTCTAAGTTTTCGCCGGCTAATTGACCGTTAACATAGATTTTAGCAAATCCGGCAATGGCTTCAAACCGGAGGATTATTCGTTTCGCTTTCCATGCGGCCGGCAATGTAAATTCTTTGCGCATCCAACCCATAGTTGCTTTTTCCCATTCTTTTGGATAGGAAGGATACGTTACAAAATCACCGCCATCGCCCTGAGCAAACGAATTGACATTCCATGGGCTTGGTATCTTGATGGCCGTCGTTTCCCAACGAAAGGTTTGAGGTTGCACAAACTTCGCAATATCGGTTTCATACACCGGCATAAATTGCCATGATCCGTTGAGGCAGAAATCCTCCCGTAAAGGTTTTTCTGTATTATCTACAAAATTGCCTACCGGATTAAATACATGAGGATATTGAATTTGCGAATGTTTATCGTTTCTAAGAGGTTTATTTACACTATATCCGGGCATTCCATGAAACCATCGTGTTGCTTCTCCGACTAACCATAAGTAATAATCTGAGCCCAATCCCGCTTCGATACCCACAAATCGTTTTTCTCCGAATAACGGAAGTTTGCCTTCTTCAGCGCATTTGTAAATGGCTGTTCCTTCATCGATTTCGTCAAACATAGCCACATTGAGTGATTTTGCGCCGGCAGCTTTTGCGCCGGCTACCTGTTGCCAAAGGAAATTACCTTTCAATCGGGGTATTTGGTTATATATATTGGTATTTCTTCTTAGATTACCCCAACTGAATCCGGGGAAGACAAGCGGGACGTAATCTAGGTTGTTTTCACGACACCACCGGATGTCTTCGGGCAATTCCGCTGCAACCGAAGCATAGGTATTGTTATCGTATCGTCCTACCGCCCAGGGCATAACAATATCTATATCGGTTTTAATCAATGCATGGAGTAAAGGATTGTTTTCGGTATCTTTGCTTAAAGTTCGCCAAAAATAAGGTACACCCAACATGATCGACAGTTTATTATCCTGTTTCAGGTGAAAAATCATTTGTTGTACATCTTCTACCGAATATTTTCTATTGTCGTTGAAACCTACGCCCCAAATTGTCAGCAACGGACGGTTGTTGTGCCATATATAGGTAGGATTTTTTTCCCGGTCAGTTAATGCGAACAAGGTTTGCAATTCTTTCCAATCGTCTTCCAATACTTTCATATCTTCCGGACGACACCCGCTCAGATCGTACATTACACCGATGGCTCGATTGTACTTGCGAGCAGATTTCAAAGCATTTTCCAGTACTTTGTTGAAATGTCGTTTGCCCGCAGTTCCTTTTATTTCAGTCACAAACCGTTGCATGAACACTCCGTCGATACCGTACTCTTTCATCCAGCGAAAATGCAGGTCAACGCTTTCCTCGTCATAAGCGCTATAAAGATAAGCATCAGAGCCATCAGGCATTTTAAAGGGCGCCACGTATTTTTTGGTATATTCAGTTATATCCGGCCAAAAGTCTACCGAAGCATTGTCGCCTCGAAATCCGTAGTGATACCATCCGCGATTCGATTCATCGCCTTCTGTGGCAAACCATCCCTGATAACCGGCCATTACCAATCCCTGATAGGAATCGTAGCGTTTGACAAGGCTTAATTGTTGAGCAAATAATTGTCCAATCAGCAATATACCGGCGATTAAGCATTCTATTTTTTTCATGATTATTTACTCCAAAGTGATTTTATTGTTTCTTCCTGTGAATAGCCAATGGGGCAAGCATCGCTACGCGTGTTGGCGCGGTAGCTTCCATTGGATTCGTTGGGACAGGTGATCATTCGGCATCCGGGCATTTCGAGATGACCGTTAGGATCGTTATTTTTAAGCCATTGATAAGCATATCGAATAAATTCGTTACGGTAGTCTTCGGGTTGAAGCGATAACCAGGAGATTTCATCCCAACCCCAAATAAAAAAACTATGGAGAGTTGGAATATTGGTTTCTTTGTTTTTCCCGAAATTATCAAATTCGACTAAATAAGGCAGACTTTCACATTTCCAACCGCTTGGGGTAATACCACCTTTGCTTTTCAGGTACAAACCATCCAAGTAGTTGACTTCCAATTTACCATGATAGGGTTCCTCCGGTATTTCTTTAATACGCAAAGGGAATGAATTAAAATCGAGCAAGCTGATCCCATCTTTTAACATTCCTCCGTAAGGAACGTGAGCGTCTATGATCACCCAATGTCGACGAGCGTTTTTGCATGCGTATTCCCTCATTTTGGATAGGATGGCAGCCCAATGCGTTCTATCGGGGTCATTCATTCCTATCAATTCTACTTGTCCGATATGAAATGCTTCACATCCGATAGTAATATAGGTTCCGGCTAAGAAGTAAAACCAAAGCCGGGTTTCTAATTTGCTGATGTCCGGAACACTGCTGTTTTCTCGCCAATGATTAACAAATTTACCATTACCGGCCAACATATCTTTGTATGAAAATGTTCTTTTCTCCACCGGTAAGCCGAAATCTTTGAATACCCAACCGGGGATTGGCACTTTGTTTACATCTGTTGTTACAATTTCAAACAGGCATGCTTGAAAAACAATATCCGGATCATATTTATGCATCATTTTGATTTTTTTCGCGGCATTCTTTAAAAAGTCCGGATCATTGACGCGGCTTTCGCTCCCCCAGCGATAAATTGAACGTCCGATGAATTTCGCTCCCATATTTTTAATCATACGAACATCATCGTCGGAATAGGGATAAATGCGTTTGGCTTCCGGAATGTCGGGACAAAGAAAATAAACCATTGTGATTGATTTCTCCAAGTAATTTTCCAACACTGCACTTGAAATACCGTTTTTATCAAAATGATACATTTCCTTTTTGCTTTGGCCTGCACCAATACCGGCAAATGAAGAAAAGAGTAATACGGTAAAAAATATTTGAATTTTCATGGTTTTTTATCTTAACTATTTTGTATATCCCTATCAAATGAATGCCTTCTCCTGCAACTGCTTTTATCAACGCCTCACAGGTAAACCAACTGTCAACCAATACGTAATTTATTCTTAAACAGCGATAAACCGCCGTATAGAACATCTTCAACATCATCTCTATCTTGATGGAAAAATCCAATGGTGCAGATGATATTCCATCCCAATATAGCATAAACAACACCTTGAATCCAAGTACACCGCGTTGCTTTACATGATACCGGACTCGACCTATGTATTCCATCTATCTTTTTAATATCTTTGTCCCGTAGCATATTTTTATGATTTTGAAATTCACCGCTAAATTAGTCATTTTCAATGACATTAGCAAAAAAATATGTTACTTTTTTTAATCTTTATTCCTCTTTTTACAGGGAATTATGAAGTGCGAAACATTAGTTAGTAAAGTTATTAATAGGATTCGATTTTCATTATTTCACCGTCAGATTGTAAACAAAATCGTTAATTACGACATCCTCTTTAGTGATTTTTCTCCCGGCAATCACAACATTGTCGATCAGTACATTATTGATAGCATGGTCTTTATCGTAGCCGAGTAATTCTATTCCTTTTTCAAGAGAACGCCCTGAATTATTTACCGTAATATCCTTAAATACTACATTTTCTATATGTCCGCGCTCGGAATCGGAAGTCCAAT
>JGI20166J26741_11801140_pt1 | contig 20873 bp, 15 predicted proteins | sample TergutCu122P5_FD_26741 | JGI IMG/M metagenome (IMG submission 26741)
AACCTCTAAAAATCTGAGTTCAGCCTGCCAGTGTCCCAGGTATGGTTCACACCAAACACCTTCTGTATACTAGCTAGAAACATTACAACTTGAGCAAACTGTCCTGGGCGCCGGACATTGTACTTAACGTATAAAGCTTATTCAAGGATCCAAATAATGTTCATACAAATTACAGTTTCAGAGTTTGCATTTAAAAAGAATTTACAGATATTTTTTTCCAAACATAAGTACAATAACATTCATTTTACATGTTAGTTTTAAAAATGTATGCCTTCTCTTATGACAGCATGAATATGGGATGTGTAGAGCATAGAAATGGAAAGACAGATCCTTCTACTGTGTTGTTGCATTGCAAACATTATTGTTCTTCATTTAATGTGGTACAGGATGTCCAGTTTTTGTATTCATGACTTTTAGAATTAGTAAATGAACGTCTGCATAGATATACCATAAAAGACTCTCTTGAATTGTTTTACGGTGATGTTATTGTATTGCAATCCTCCACCAAGTCAAATACCTTGGACAGGTAAGTTAGATTCATGATCACCTGTAAGTATGCCACATCTCATAGGTATCTTACTTTGGTACTTGTTTTATGTTTCAGAATGGATGAAACAGAGAATGTTCCAAAACCACGTTTTGGAGGAACAAGAGGAGAGGAATTTGAGAATATATGTGAAAAGGTAGAGATGACATTTTCAGAAAATTTACAAGCTGTCAGAGATGTCCAGCAAAATATATTAGATGTGAGAGCTGCTGCATGGTATGATGACATTCTGCGGTAAGGAATTTAAATAGGTTATTCTTGTTTAATGAATTTTAACAGAAGCAAAATAATTATAATGTTTATTTTGATGGATTTGATTAGTGGCATACTTGTGAAGTTCTGTAGTTCTGTTTCTTGTTATGAGAGGAGCAGGAACAAATTGAATTACAGGGTTTGAAAGTTAAATTGAATGGTAAGTGGTTCAAAGACTTGATTTTATGAAACAGGGTGGTGTATGAACTGAAAAGTAACTGTGCTTTATATGCTATGGCAGTTATTAATACTAGACTGTATTTAGCATGTTTTCCTTGTTCAAGGGAAGAAGTTAGTGTTATGAGGTTACCATGCTGTCTGCCACGCTCCTCAGTAACACCATATCATTGTATTTCTGGCTGCACTTGTAACCACCTTCATTGTTTACCCAAAGAGTGCAACAGCTATGAGTTTGTTGTCTACAACAGTTTTATAACAGTAATGTTAATTTAATATTATGTATGTTTCCTGCAGTAAGATAATTTTACAGTGTTTATTCCAACAAGTGCAGAATAATTAGATACAAAAGTATACAATCATATACTTATTTCAGCCATCATCAGGAAGGTAGTCAACAAAAAAAAACACAACATTGGCTAATTATGTCATAGATATGCAATTGTAGATAAAAAATAGATGATTAAATTTCATAAAAAGATTAATGTATATAGTGCAGATTGCATGTAAGTATATCATAATATTTATAATTGATTACAAACAAATGGCTATCATGGAATGTCATCTTTGTTTTCAGGGATTTGTCCCTGTGTCTCCTGTAGTTGGTTATGTCACAGTGGATGGATGAGCCAAAAAGGCCAAAACATGTAGGATGCTTACTATATGATTGTATACATTTGTATCTAATTATTGTGGCGTTGTTGGAATAACAGTGTTAAAAAAATGGAAACATGTTTAGATTTTCCATTCTTGCAATCCAACATATCTATTATCTGGCTAAATCAATCTGTTTGTTCCCATTGCATGTCTGTGTTGTAATTTCTTTTCTTTTCTAAGAGTGGCTCATTGCTCTCTTATTGCCTTTCTTTTTCCTTACTCCATGATGATGACTTTCTGAGATTTGATGTTTTCATGGTGGTAAAGATTTATATTGTTTCTACAGTGTTTCATTTTTAAAGCTGATCCATCTCCTGGGTTCTGGCACCGTATGTTCCTCCAAAACATTATCAACACAGCCCACTTCCACATGATGTTACATAGTGTTACCACTTAGCAGAAGACTTCGTGCCATACCCACAATATAAATGTTGTGTTTTGGTTTGTGACAGTATTTTTCTAGTCTTTTACGGCAAATGTTTGTACCATGCACCTACAGTAGGTTTGAAGATAAAATATTTATTGCATTTATCATTAATTATTTTGACTGTAATGTGCTGATATTTCCAAGGAATGTGCTGTCTTTAGCACAGAGAAGTAAAAGAAATCCATATGTGATTGATTGATTGATTGGATGTCCTCATTATTTGTTTTATTACTGATATTACAACAGTACTGCTTTTTCATATTACTCAACGTGGGCTGTGTTGTTTATTAATTGTAAACTGTTATGTAGACTCAGTCCGGCTTGTGAATCTGGCCACTGTTTATAGTATTGTACCTGACAGACAGTGAGTTCTAAGGTCTGGAAAGAAGGTGCAACAGTTTGGAATGCAGTCTGTTTATTACCTGGAGATTTGTGCTAAAGTAATATACCAATTACCCAGCACAATAAGTGTGCCCTGAATTTTGAGGGTTTGGTGAACTTTATGGCTAAGTAACGATTAAACAATGTCTGTGTAAGTGCTGGACATAACAGGAAAATTCTTGCATCTAAGAAACTGTGCACTAATATGTACTTGATGGTGTCTTCATCAATGCTTATCGTAATGTGCATTTAATTTGTTTTGTAAAAGGTTTCGAGGGCAGATGAAAGATATTGAAGTGATACTGGGAAATCTTATGGTATCTGTGTTTGAGCAAGTAGAAAATTTGGAGGAGGGACTTCATGCTCTGCAAGCATTTTACCATTATTCCAAACGAGATGCTCTGCGGCCCTTGTATGACCAAAAAGTTGCTGCTGTGAGTTATCTTACATATTGTTTTTATGTCTGCATACTGTCACATGCTGTACTTCAGCTGTAACCTGGTGTGATAGGCACTGATAATCACTATTTATGATTTCTGATACTAGTTAGTGGCTGTACATATGCTGAAATTTCTAAGGAGTCATACACTTAAACAAAAATTTTAATTTTTTTCACTGTCCAGCTGAAAATGTTGTTGTCAATAAAAGCTTACCTCCATTATTCAGGAAATTGTAAGTGAAGTTTACCGTTTAAGAGCTTAAAGAGGAAAGGCAGGGGGAAATGTTCATAGTTTATACTGTTGGAAACTTCATGTGATACCTGCAAATGTGATGTTTCATTCATGAAGAAACTGTTTTGTGTAATTATGTGGAATCCTGTTCAATATCAGTCATTAGAGAGAAGCTTCTGCATTGGGCTCTACTTCAGTGGGGCAAATATCCCAGATACCAGATCACCTGGGCAGCTAAATTTTGTATGGTGGTGCGAAATACTGGTATTTATGGCTATGCAAAATAGAAATTTCTTCATATCACCTTACTGACATGTATAATTTTGAGGTTTCCCATAGGTTCTGGGAAGACTGGTACACCCCTACCCTACTTCACTGCCATATATTTGTGTTGACTGTCTGAAGATGTCTTAAGAAATGATACAGCATGGTGTAGATTGGGAATCTGGAAGTTGAGGGGTTTAAGGAGGGGAGTGGTAAGAGGTAATGTCCTCATGCAGTGGGAAGACATGACGCTACTCTGAAATGTTGGGAAATGCAAAAATGGAGAGGAGAACTTCTGAACAGTGTGTGGATAAATGTAAACAAGGAAATAAAACTTAAAACAAATACTTAGCTGTTAACTGTCCAAAGATCATAGAACTGAGAAAAGGAGGAAAAATTTTATAAGATACAATATAAGAAGGAATACCAAAGGAAGAAAATGGCACATAGGGCTGTGAAAGAGAGGGGAAACTATTGCAAAAGGAGCTGACAGATTAAAGACCATACCGTGAATGATAAGGGCTGGAGTAGCATGGTCAATATAGCGATTAGGCTGTGGGCTAAATGGTCCAGCTTTCAAATCTTGGTAGAAGAAAAAGTCTTTCTCGTCTCCAAAATGTCCAGACCAGCTCTGGGGCACATCCAGCCTCCTATTCTATGAGTACTTCCTTATTTCCTGGGCGTAAAGTAGCTGGGGTGTGGCATGGAGTTAAACACTTGCCAATATCTCCTGCCAAGTTTAAGAATGAGTAGAGCAATACCTCTATCCTACCTATATACCTTCATGGTGTGGACAGGAAAACTATTTTTACTGTGAATGACATTGATCATATGGTATGCCTACAGTGGAAAAGCTGGGCTCAGCATTCACAGCCATGTCTTATATGTATACATACTTGAGACTCAAAAGATATCTGCATACATGTAAGAACTAGTGTACGTATGTTTGCCTGGGAGGCCAACGTGCAAAAATGCCCATACAAGTCATGTTACATGTTTGCAGTTGCGACTAGATCTGTGCAAGTGCTAAAAAATCATGACATTCCTATGCGTGTGTGTTTTATTGCAGACACTTTTGTGTTCCTTCATGGCCGTATTAAAAGCTGAGTGGTATATATACTGTTTATATTGCATTTAGTCTGTAAACTACAACAGTTTAATTGTATAAAACAGGGGAGACTTTATGTTGAATTTTTGGTGGGTATTGCTCTAGTATCTGATATTTGCCGTGAGCCTTAAAGCATTTGTCCCTTTTTAGGATCTGTTGGTTTAACTGGAACAAACGTTTGTTAATTCTGCGAATATTTACCATATTTTAGGATATTATTAATGCATTCGTTGGTATTTTGTAAGTAGGTGTATCAGCTATTTAAAGCAGAAATTCAAGAGGCAAAGAAACATTTGGTGGAAGAAAAATCTTGCTGTCTTGCGGGACTACCCCAGTTTGCTGGTCAAGCTTTAATGATTCGTTTGAAGAAGAGACATCTGACAAAACTGATGAAGGTATACAGCATTCTTATTAGTGATGTAAGCGAGAGTTTGAATTACATCAGATTTTATGTAGAGATATGAATTGCTGTTTGCTGTCAGTGTAACAGAAACTGTATCAACATACATGAACGTTGATATTGTCCACATCATCTGAAGAATCATGATTAATATTATTAATTAAGCATTCATTTTTTTTTGTCAGATACTAGATGATGCTCAGTGGATGCCTCCCTGTGCTATGGGGGATGAAATACGTGTAGACTATGAGAAGCTTATAGTATCAATGGATGATATAGTGAGAGACCTGTATCAGAAATGGAATGATAGCATGGATACAAACATCAGTGCAACACTAGATAGACCACTGATGATTAGAAGTCATACAAGGCCAGGGCTTTTGGAACCTAATTTTGACAGGTAGGGTTGTCATTATGATAAGACAGTGAAATATGGTTACCACATTTTCTGTATTATTCTGCTGTATCATATAATTACTAACCTTTCTTGTTCATATCTTGTTTTCTCATGTGAGGGTCATCTGTATAATAAAAGAATGTGTCTTCATGTCTGTCTGGGGCACCTGTAACTCATGAGAAAATAAAGATGAGAGTTGGAAATTTTGGCAGTAGTTTTTGAATAATTATAAGATGTGCCATGCCATAGGGAGACAAAATCAGTCCAGGATGGAGTATCTATTCTAGGTAATGATTGGTTAAAATTTAAGTATAGCAAAATATGTTACGATGTGCCACATTTGAAATGTATATAGTATATGCAAAGTAAAAGTAGCTTTCTCCTTGGGAGTAAAGTAGCCAGAGTGCATGAATAATAACAAGTGAATTCCGATCAAGGCTAGAGGAATCCAGATGTACCATTGCTGGGATATGGGAAGATGAATGATGGTGGGTTGAACTACAAGAGAATAAAGGAGAAAGGGGGATAGGCTGTATAAATATGGAAGGGATAATGGAAAAGGAGGAAGAAGCATCACACAGGCAAATTGAGGTTGCTACTGAAAGGATGATATATTTGGCTCACAAAAAAGCATTGAAGCAACTTAGTACTTTCCTATTTCAGCATTCTGGCCAACATTAAGTAACTACAGGGTTACTAGCATCCTGCTTTGAGATGGACTTCTATGTCACATTATTGGCATAATAAATTTTATTACCATTTTCATGACCTGTTTTTTAATAATCTGACATTTTTACAGGATTATTTTAAATGTTTGTTATGAAGCAAGATTTTGGGAGAGACTGAACTATGAGGTTCCTACTGTAATCCAGTCAGTTTATAACAAATGGGATCAACTAAAATTGAAGTATGAGACTGTTCTCACTATTTTGGTGGATTATAACAAAGTAATTGAAGGTAAAATCTATTTGAATATGCATTACATGCATATGTGTGTATTGCCCATTTAACACACTTATACAGATTTGTGTGTGTGTGTGTGCCGCATGCAGATTGTCCCACTTCAATGTCAACAAAAATTCAAAAGATTGTTGGGTGGGTAATTTGAGTTGAAAATGTTGTATGAACATGTATTTGGCTGTTACACATTTCAGAGCTGAACTGATGGACAGTTACAAGCAGGTTTGAAGGATTGCACTCTGCAGCGACAAATAGAAATAAAAGATAACTCTTAAAACACTGTGTATATATAAAATGCATATTTTGTATACTTCATTTTATGTTACACAGTTTATGGGGCGTGTCATTGTTGTGTCTGTAGGTTCACACTACAAGTTAAACACCACCATTTGCTGTTCACTGTATTGTGTGGCTATTTTCCAACTCTGCCGTCAGCTTCCCCACACAAGCTGCGTGCTTTTGAGTCTAGAAAGTTCTTTCTGAAGTGCCCCAAACATAAATGGACATTACTGAATGTACTACGGTACCACAGAATCGTTCAAAAGCCGCAGAAGTCCCTACAGTCATAATCTGTACCTTTGGTTGTCTGAGATTAAATGGCACCCTTGTACATAATACATATACATGATACTCTCAGAGATTAGTGAAATTTTTTGCAGAAATACGGTGTTTACCAATTTACACAACGTAACATCGTAGAAGACTACCTTGTAGAATCTTCAACCACAACCACTTTGTGTTTTGATGAGAGTCTAATTAAATTTTGTAACATTTTTGGGTGTTCCCTGTTAGGTGCACAGCAGGTGATGAGGCTATTATGTATTTATATGTAATATATGTGCTACATGATGTGATTAGAACGTAGTATACCAACCTCATTTCTAAGTTTGCTGACAAATATTTTTACCTTTTGGATTAAATAATTATGTGGTTACCATATGCATCTCTGGGGAATATTCCACCTTAGATGTTGCAACACACCTTTCCACAGAAAACTTAAGAATAACACTGATTATTCATACTGTCAGACTGAGGTGGATGTGAAAGTCATGTGCATGTAGAGTACTGCACTCAACAAAGTATTGCTCCACACAAATTGACATTAATTTTTCCTTCCAACTTTAGCACTATCAGATGAGGAGAGGGTATTGTTCAGGGAGTTGATCAAGGTCTGTGATAAGAAAGTAAACCCTGGATTGCTGAAAATTAAATGGACTGCTGATGTCTCACAGCTCTATATTTCTGATTGCTTGTTGTGTATATCTGAGGTAAGAATAAAATTCAGTTATATTGATAATTTGTTATTTTCTTACTATCATGATGGTTCTAATGTGTGTCATCCCCACTGTGTCTACCGATATGTACCAATAAAAACAATCAGTCCATACATGGTACTGTATTCAGGGGATCTAGAGAGATACATGCTTCATATTGTAGAAGGGCGTAAAGAAGGAGCTCATATAGCGGTAGCTATACATTCAACAAAAAACTACAGACAAGATCTCTTCCTTATGTAAAATATTTTTAGAAATCTGTGATTGGAAGTGATCCACTCTGTACACTGTGAACACTGTGTCATATTATATTTGATGAAGTTACCTTGAATTTCAACAAAACTATATAGAGTGACACATCAACATAATTTCCAATACGAATTACTCTTCTCACTTTCCTTACCCCTTACATTTTCTTATATATAATATTTTATCATAGTACACTCTCTAATTACAGATACCAATACATTATTGTGTCTCCAATGGACTATCGGCTCATCACTTTTGTTTTTTTATCACTCATGTGGTGTACCAGCTATGAATTCTGAAAATTTTATTGTGGATTCATTTCCAATTTAAAGAATTTTATGTCTTTTTCCTAACTTATAATATTTTACAATACTTTTACATATTGTATAAATATTTCCAACATGTGATTTCTACAAATATTTTATGTGAGGATGAGATCTTGCCTCTAAATTTTATTATCGAATGTAGGGATATAGCTATATGATTTCCTTGTTTATGCATTTCTGAAATATGAATTCTGATAATGGTTGTTTTACACAACTGAAACATGTAGCTTTTTTGATCACCTTCATAAAGTTTTTTGTATGGATTGATTGTAATTATTGTTACATAGTGGTTCTTTTCATGGACACTACACTATCTCTGCAGCTAACAGTGTAATCAAATAAGTTGTTACTGACGGAAAACAGGTTACAAGGTTACCAGTTTTTTTAAGTATGAGATACAGCCGCTGTTTTGGCACTGAAAGGAAATTATTTTTTTTGTCCACCACGTTTATACCTTAATGCCTGATGAGTGCCAGTCTATAACATTTCATTGTGTTATTCACTTAAAGAGTTTTACAGGTACCCTCAAAACCTAGTAAACACTACACACACAAGAGAGAGGTAAGTATGTGAGTACAAAGCATGTCAAGAAATTATAAATGCTATGCATTGTAGTTATACCACCAATTTGATACATAAAGCTGAAGTATTCTTTTAGACTTGATTCTCCATCAACCCTTTTTTGAGAACCTCAAATATTGTGTCTTAAAGACTTGTTTATGAACCTACAGAACTTGAAGCCAAATTTTTATTGCAACTGGAATGGAGGTTTGAATAGGGTATAAGATGTATAGGTTTTACAGTTACTGTGCAATGAAGTTATTTTAGGTATTCTGCCTAGTGAAGATGGATTTCATTGCCATCATTTCTAGGACTGTGTCTCCATCATTAGGGAGTTCAGTGATGAATGATGGTTTCATTTATATTTAGGGTGATTTTTTGGAGCGCAGTCTCCTGTCTAAGTGTGCCCTCAGACTGGATGCGGGGCTATGACAATGTTTGATCTGTACTTGTTGCTATAAAATTACTGATTGCTGGAAACACCATAATTGCATGATGTGAATAGTAAGAGGTGTATGTGACTTCGGGAACCTTGTTTTAGATACAGAAAACAAATTGACAGCTCAATCTTCAAGGATGGTGGGGGGGAAAGGGGGGGAGGGGGGTAGTGGTTGTGGTGGTGGTGGTAATGTGGGTAAGGGTGATTAGTGAATGTGAAATGGTATATGAGAGGAGGTTATTGTGACTGTATTTTTCATTACATATAAAATTGGTGTGTTTGTTATTTTAACACATTCATTTTGTAACAAAATGGGTATATGGTACATTTCTGTTGCAGTTGCATGATTTTGTGAATGATTTCAAGAATTGCAATCTGGAGATTGTTAGTATTTGTGAGGCAATATGTGACATACCATTAATTTCTGTGGATACTACTCATGTGTACGAGTTTAAGGAACTGGAAAACCATTTGAGAAAATTCAGGTGAGAAATTGAAATGGAAAATGTACTGGATGTAAATGCTTAACAGGCTACTCTCATGACACATGCTTTTGATATCCACCTTTCTTGATATCTGCAGGTTTATTTTAGCCCTCCTCCTTTTCTTCTACCATTTGAGTCATCTAATGTTGATGCTGCAGCTGGCCATTCTCTCCTCCAGCCAGGAACCTTAAGATGGATCTAGCCCCTTACCTAGTTAAGACTTACTAATTTAAAAAAAATGCATTGTTTTTATGTTTTTTTTATATACATATATACATACATACATAATATGTACATTCATACATACACACGCACAAACGCGCATGTTTTTTTCTGCTTGATTATTCATACCTGTGAAAATTAAGCACATTTATGTTTACTTTAATGTGGAAATGCTGCACCTAATGGGTGTCCCTACTGCTCCTATTTTTTACATTGTAGATTACCTGTTTTATGCATTTTCAGTATATGCAGAGATTTTCAGGAACTTTACCCCTTGTTTTATAAGAGTTACCAATGTGCCTAGGAGCATTTTATCTTGAAAAATAACTTCTTGATTTCATTTTGTATGTGCACATGCACATTATTTTTAATACTGTAAACATGTTGTGCCTCTAGGTTCTCACTACCAGTTAAACACCACTGTTGTGCTTCTGTATTTCTCACAGCACCACTAGTTAACACCACTGTTACATTTGCACCATCACAAATACACAACCACTCGTTTCTCACTTCATTGAGTGGGAGCTATTTCCCAAATCACTCTGCAGCTTCCCCACGCTTGCCGCATGCTTGTGAGTCTATAAGGTTCCATCTGAAGTGCTAAGAACATAAACGGACATTACTGAATGTACTGTGGGACCATGGAAACGTTCAAGAGCCGCAGGATTCCCAACAAAACACAAACTGGGATAGCTTAGCTGTTATAGTGACTTGGCTATGGGCTGGAAAATTGAGAATTATGTTTTTCTTCCTGGCAGGAACAAGAGACTTTTCTTTTCTCTGAACCACCCAGACTGATTCCAGGGCTTCCTGTTTAGTGGCTAGCAGGGACCCTTTGTGTGTGTGTGTGTGTGTGTGTGTGTGTGCGTGCGCGCGCGTGCGCGTGCGTGTGTTGATCTGCATTAATACCAAGGCTAAGGATTTTTGCAGCTGTATCTGCTCTCCCCCATATGTTTTCACAGCATGCATAGGGACAACATTACTTTTATAAAATGATTGTAATAGTATGAATATGCATATTAAGAGCATATTACGCAGTTGTCAATTTTGTAATGTCTTTATGGACTGGATTATTGGTTTTATTAGGAAGGACACTGTAGGAACATCTAGAAGTATTACAAATTACTGGAAATATTATTGACAGAACTGAAATTACTGGTATAAGAATGGGAGTTTGTAGTGTGGGCTTCATGGTATTGAAAATTTATTTTAAAATATAAAGTCAGCTTACACCAGTAATGCTGTAAGAACATAAGGGAGTAATTTTGAAAGTCCAGTTTTGCAATTTAACCATTTTGAAAATGAGAATTGTTGGTTATCCTGTACATAAGAGGCATGTAATTTTTTTTTTAGTGACATACTTAGTTTCATGGAGTTTTATACAGGACATTCCTAAATTAGTTACACAAAATCTGCTGCCATAACTTCTGAAGTAGAAGTAAAAATTTGGTCAGGTACTTTACAAATGTTGTGCCTAGTCCTCAAGTTTTCACTTAAACTGCCAGATGGCATTCCACCCATGCAGAGCTTAATAGAAATCTTCGTACCTCCATTGCACAGTGGTTGCTTGGATTGGATGTGGTGGAAAGGTAGCTTTGCCCCCCCTTTTGCCTGTTTTAACACCCCTGGACTTTTCTGTGTGGGGATACGTTAAACACAAAGTTTTTTTCCTCCTCTTCCTGAAAGTATGGAAGAACTATGGGCACTGATAACAGAAGCAGTTGTGACTAGAGATGTAGAAATTTTCATAGGCTTTGGGACGAAATCACTTACAGATGGGACATCTGCCACATGACATGAGGAAACCACATTGAACACCTTTGAATCTCAGTAGATAAAACTTAAACATATACTGCATTTTATAATATATATCATAATACTGTAAGTTTTCTACCTCCCGTGTTATCACACCTTAGTTTTGTATAACTAATTTAAGAATGTCCTCTATATACTGCATATTTATTGTTGTTTTACTTTCAGGGATGAAGCAGTGGCTAAAATACTGACTCACTATGAACGTATTATACAGTGTTTAGTGACTGTGTATGATGGATTTGAACAGTACATACCACTGGTGAGTTAGCTCTTTTCAGTTACTTATATTTATACTCTCTATGCTGGGTGTAATTAATTTCTTAACCATTCTTCCTCTCTGACACAATTGAGTTACACAAATCCCACACCATGATTAAGAGCCCATACTAGATGGCAGGTCCGCTTTTTCAACTATTATCATTAACTTTGTCTTCGCTGTCATCCCATCATCATGGGGTAAAATTGTAACCTTGGCATGTGGTTTCTAAAATTAGGATTACGACATTTATCTTTTCTAGCTGGGCAATAACCACATTGATCAGTACTTGTAGAAAACAAGTGTGACCATGCATTTGACTTTAATGTACGGTGCTCGTATGGCTGAACAATGAAACACACATTAATATTCTCATTTTAAACTGTGTGGACCCTTTCCCATCCAGATTTTTCAAATGTTACTGTACCCTGCAGACTGGGTTTTTAGCAAGAACATCTAAATTACTACTTCCTTTCTTGTCATCCTCTTGATATTTTCTGAAAGGGAGTTTACATCTTTTTCCACTTACTCTTTGAACGTCTGCAAAATATAAACATATGTAATTAGTGTTGGTGTGAAGGAAAAATAGAACAAATTTGAGATGAGTGTATATGTCATTTGCCCAGCAACCTCATTAGATAAGCATAAATATATTTGCAATTGTTCCTGAGAGGACTAAAAGTCTTTACTGTGCAATTAAGTCATAAAATTAATCACTGTGAGCTGACATGTCACCATGCTGTGTGCTGGTATTCACCATCTTGTAAACAGGAGTTCTTAAAGTCATGGGTTGCACAGCATGTTTGGTTGACAATGAAAAATTAACTATGTTTTGTATGTTTCTATCACAGATCTGCAAAAACATGCTCTTTTTGGTCATTAAATTCATATTTGTATCTGTTGTCCTTTGCATGTTGTGTATAATATATTTATCCAATAACCACTGGTGTACACTAACAGACTCATTAATATGGGTGGTGAATTTCAAAAATATAATTTATGTTACCTCTTGCCACACAGTATGAAAGAACATTAATGAAATTGTTTTCTTAGATGGGCAAACACTGGGATCTCTACATTTGTAAAATGGATGGTGTTACTGGAGAGGCTTTAAAACAATGTGTAAGGTCATCTCTCCGGATCATGTTGGATGCCTTGCATGGGGATGGTACTACTGGTCCTACACAAATTCTCAAACTCTCAGCCTCTATCAAGAACCGTGCAGTAAGTAGAAAAGAATCTGTGCCTTTAAACCTATGATGAGTAATCCCAAGACATTAAAATTAACCAGACTACTCTTTCTCTGCAGAACTTGGTGACACTAGTAAGATGGTGCTTGTTGCATTATATGATTAAAACAAAGTGGGGGAATGCTGATCACTTAGGAATGGCCCCACACATTAAAATATGGAAATTGCGAAAAAGGCAGGCACATAATAAATTCATTATGTAAATAAATTGCTGCAAAGTCCAGTGATAAAAAGAACAGAATCTTGAAGTGGTATGCCTAAAAATGGCAACCCAAATACTTTCTGCATTTGGACACAATTGTCCTGAATGTGAGTAATTTTTATTAGCTATTAAAAATCATGGGTCATGTGTGACCGGCAAATGTGACACAAGGACAAGGGTAGTTGTATGCTGTTGAGGAGCATTTATCTCTTTTTTAGTTAACAACAAGATTCAAGAACACAATTTTTAGCAGAGTTGTAGGTGCTGCATGTAACATGGGCCCAACCAGAAAGTATACCTCTACCAAAACTTGTTGTCTTATCCTTTGTCAGCATATGAAAGGCAAATGTCATTGTACAAAATTCCTGGCTTATTGTCCTTACACTGAACAGTACTATAATAACGACAGCCTGTGATCAGAATTATGCCTCACTGACATAGTAAGAACTAAGGGAGGACATATATTCTCAATTGATGTGCTATGTTTTAAACGTATGCTGTATATTCATTACATATCATGGATTTACATTCTGTGAATATCCATAGAATTCAGAGATAAAGTGCATTCATCTGATAACTGGTGCTGATTTCTTGATAGAAAATGAAGAAAAAACTGAAATTAACCAACTACTCTCATTGCATTGTGTCTTTGTGACTTCTGCCACTACTTGCCTGCAGAAATTAAGATTTTTGGACACTTTCCATTTCTGAAAAACAGCAGTGTTTGGAATTACCCAGTGATCAGAATTCCCCCACTTTGCGTTACATATTTTAGCAGTTTGGTGTTAAATAATCATTGGGGGTTGAGGTATTAGAACATGTTTTAAGGGCACAGTGTTCAGTTTATTTGCTTGTTTATTTGTTTGTCTCTATGTCTTTCAGACACATTGTTAATAAATTTTTAGGATGGAGAACCAAAGTGAGAAATTGAAATTACAGAAAAATGTTATTAGCAATAAATAAGATAGGCATTGTACATATTACACAACATTGTGGCATGTTTGTATAATATTTGTACCTTAGCCATCATAATCGCTTGATGCCATTTCACTAGAATAGGAAGCTTTTTTGGTAACTTAATATAACCCACTTAGTAAACTGTACATAGTCACTCATGTAAAGTGCCTGATGTTTTTGCCCAGTATTAACCAAATGTGGATTGCAACAGATTCTCATAAATTTCCCCAACATCAAGTTTCATGGACATCTGTCGAGTTGGAGCTTCACTCATACATGTGGACAGAGAGACAGACAGAAAGATGGACGGACATAATGAAGCTGCATTTTTTGTGACTGTGCAAATGCACATGCAAAGGTTACAAAAAGTTCTGGGAGAGGGACACTGAGGATAACACAGGTTTCTGCGTGGTTTAAGTGGCAAGTTTCTTGGCCTTCTTGCCACTGAACTGTTGTTTAAGGCTGTATATTAAAAGAAAGCTGACATTTAATATTGTAATAGTTTTACATGGCAGGTCAAAGACTGAATGGTAATTTTTCATCTATACTGTGCCCTTTGTTAGCTTCATAGACAACTACACATCTAAGTTCAAGCCATAAATCTTGAACATTATACACAACACTAGAATTCACCTTGCTACTGGAACCTTCCCTACCAACTTTCCTCAGAGATTGTATGTGAAATCTGGTGAACTTCCACTATTGTGGATGATTATTCTCCTCCTGTAGTTATGCAAGGATGATGACAGTACTACGATATCACATCTCTTATGGTGCAATTTTTAAATATTCCCACCACCACACCAGGCAATGGCTGAGGCAGTTAATCACCAGCTTCTTACTGCAGGGCATGTGTTCCATTCCATGCCAGTCAATTTGGGATGTGTTGCACAGTGTAGCACTGAGATGGGGTTTCCTTTGATTACTTCATTTTCCCCCTCTCTTTGTCATTCCACTACTGTTCCAGAGTCATATATTATTCATCCACCATTGATACTGTAATGTTCTCTACTGACATTGTTGGTAAATAACATGCCTCTCTTTCCCTAACATACCCACCAGACAAAGTATGAGTTTAAAAATGGATCTCATAACCTTTGTGTTCCATTGGTAAATTTTGTAATGAATTGGGATATGATTTCTCCCTGTTCTTTGTAATAGATATTGTCTGATTTCACTGTGGAATATCATTCATTTACCCTGTGACTTTCAGCATGTCTCACACACATGATGTGTAATATCTGCCTCATCTGTTACCACTGTCTTATGGAACTCTTTTATGCTTATCAGGACTACATGACTGTGTATACTGGCAATTTAAATAGAATGTATAGGTTATCTTGCAAACTATTATTATTATTATTATTATTATTATTAGATTACATAATTTTAACAATAATGCTATGTGGTCCTGGAAAAAAAAACATATTTCAACCTAAGTAGATCATTTTTAGGGTTTTTTCCATGACAATGAGGTTCACTTTATTTGTGCTGCAATGAGATTCAGTTTATTTTTGTATGCATGTTGTTTGAAGGACCATATAGCATTCTTGTTATAATTATTGTATTCTATACGTAATAATAATAATAAAAGATTGTTTGTGCAAGATAACCTATATTTTCTATTTCAATACTTCATATAGCACAGTGTGATGCAAATGATAAGAGCTGACAAATTATTTCTTTAATGTTTAACTTGTGTATTATCTGTGAAAACCAGACTTTCTCCCCCTTTTACTACAGTTCAATGGTATTTATTTACCCAAATGCCATATTTTATATTAAGTTTTTCTTTACTTCTGGCATGAACCTTGGTATTGCCACCTCCTGCAGATTCTGTGTGGTCACATGTTGGACAATCCTCTTTTTGTCAAGATGTAAATATTTAGTCCATCAGTGAATGCTCAGTAGTTTAAATAAAAGTATAATGCATTGACATTCATCATCGTTTTCAAAATTTGGCTAATTGTTTGATACATCTGAAAGGACTTGATTATGTCTGTGATACATTTTTGCCATCTGACCCACTGTTGAACGTCTTGTTAGGTTATTGTTTAGTTGTAACTGGCCAGGGTCCGTAGTTCAAATCTCGGACTAGGCATCAAAAAGATGAGAAGATAAACTGGTTGTCCAGCTGTTAGCCAGTTTAAATTAAATCAAAATTTGTTATATTCAAAGTTTTGGAGTGCATGGAGGGGTTTAGCAGTTCATACCTGTAATTGCAGTCCACATTTAAGTCTTGCAGGTCACTAGAGTGGGTAGAGGTCTAACACACCTCATTTCCATCGGAGGCTTAAATTCGTTTTCTTGTTACAGTAGCTGAATGCAGATGTTCCTTTGCTCGAAACTTTATTTTCTTTCGGGTTTGTGTGCAGGCTACCTGTTTTCTTGACAAGGGGAGAGATTTTCCAGAATGGGAATTGAATGTTAGACTTCACAAAGGAAGGAGACATTGAGCAGTGGACATACATCCTAACAGCATTTGTCTCAGTCAGTCTTTAAGTTTTTCAGTAATTGAGGAGAGTGTGGTTGTGTAGATTTATAACAATGATTAATCAGAGTGGCTGCTATCCTGCCGTATATTCCTTGGGATGGATTCATACTTACCAATGAGTTTATGAAGTATTGTAACTGAGAGCTGGGTAGCTTAAAGCAGATGGTTACATTATGTAGATAGTGTAGATATATTGTGATTTATATTTTTCTCCACCTGTCACTGTTGAGCCTGGTTCTGGTGTCCATCCAACCTCATATTCAGTGGGTACAAGGGGCTCTGAAAGTGACCAGAATATGAATTGCTCACTCGTCTCCTTCAAGTCTGAGGTTAAAACGCATGGAGCTATACTTCCACTCCTGTACATGTCTTCATGGCATAGTGTTTGATTAAGCATGGGGATAAGTTATCAATGGCACAGTTCTTTTTAGAGTCCCACTACATTCCAAAGTACTTTCAAAATATTAATATATGCATTCATTTTTCAGGTGAGCTTTGAGCCTTCCCTTAGAGATGTAACAAATTTGGTTGCACATACACTGCATGATATAGTAGATTGTATCGTGTCAATTCCACGTCTTGTTGAGAAATTTGATTGTACATCCAACAGTATGCAGGCCTTCTGGGCGATTGTAGAGGAAGATGATGAGTGCAAACAACTGCAGGATTTAATAATGCAAGGTGAGTTTAACTTTGTCATAATATGCCTCAGAGTTCAACACTGTTGATACTGAAGTCCACTGTAGGATACTCTCCTTTTTGTATGGAAACAAGAAAGGAAACATCATCTAAATGTCAACTGGTTTTGGAAACGGATGGATATATAAATGGACAGACACTGCAAAATAGTAACGCATTAATTTCATGTACAATGTGAAGAACATGTATCAAGGAAATTAAAAATTTTTTATGCTGGCACATGACATAGTAATGGAGTTGAGATGGCTTTTTATTTCTGTGGTTTTAAAACTGCAAACTAAGAAGCTGAGTGTCATAGTTAACTTGGATTGCATTTGTCAGTTGTTGTTGTCATGTTTGATGGTGACTTGCTTTAAGGGATATCAGTTGAAGATGAAAAGTTGTTAATGGTAGAAGCAGTTCTAGTTGCAACTGAAAGGTAACTTTCCCCAACAGTTTCTAAATGAAACTACGATCTTTAACAAGAGACCATTCATGTACACCTACTGTACTATTTTCTGAAATGAGTTCTTTGTTTTTAGTATTGTTGTCTTTTATTGTGAAAGAAAATTGTTAACTTTAAATGAGATAGTCAAGTTGTTATTAAGAAGAACAAATACATTATTTTTAATTAGGGAAAGTTAGAAGGACAACTTTGAAAATTAAACATTTTACTATTTTAATAAGGAATGTGAGCTGTTATGCCTGATTTTATTTGCTTTAATATTTTTAACATATGTCATATTCAGAAAGAAAGCAGCTGTTGACATAATTTTGTTTCAGGAAAAACATAAAATTATCAGTATTTTAAACTGCATGAACAACTTTCTAATGTCCTATCTATTAAGATGATTACAGGCACCTGGAAAAGCAGCATCATTTGTTTCATTGACAAAAATCTGAACAGGGCACTTCCAGCCTCTGCTAAATTTTGATACAGTTAAAATTCAAAATTTGTTGTTGCAATTTCAGTATGAAATGCCACATGATAATGACATTGGAGGGAGTTTTTTATGAGGACTGTGTTTTATGTACTGTCACCAGAATATAAGTATATGGAACACATTACAGGGCTAATTGTGTTTTTCTGCTAAGGTTACTGTTGTCTATTTACAAGCTTGTTCTTCTTGGAAATATTTTTATTTTCTTAAAACAAGAACATAAGCATGTGCTGGGAAGATAGGTTTTCTCGATAGGTTAACAGTTTTTATCTTCTTTTACTTCCTTCTTAATATTCCACGTGTTAAAATGTTTAATGTAACATGGATCTGGAAAGTAAGGATGAAAAAATGTACTGTTTGTAACAGAACATTATTTTGTATCAAATAATGGTTATCATTTGTGTTTGTGCACTGTGTCAGAACAAAACCCAAAAGAAGATTATAATTTGATAGGGAACTGCCTTGAAAACCTGCAAACTTATATTTTATATCACTTCAACTGTAGTAACAAAATCTCATTTCAAGATTAATAATTCCATTTTTTAAAAACATTTCTTCAAAAACAGTTGAGTTGTAAATTTTCTTTGGGAAATAATTGCAACTACAATGATATGAAACCCTGCTCTGATGGTACCTTCTTTCTTTCATGATGTATGCAGAGATGGCCACGAATGTGAGTCAAATACACAACTATCTGAAAATCTGGGAGCAGTTCAGAGACTTATGGGAAGTGAACACAGACATATTTATAACAAAATATGAGGACTTGAAGCCATCAGCTTCTTCTTTTGATAGAGATATAGGGAGGTAAGTTGTATGAAGAAGGCAGACTATGAATTCCACTTCCACCAATAGTCAGTCACATTTGTCACTTATCAAGGAAAAATTTCACCCAGAAGTACTATGGAAATTATTCCATTGTAGCTGTAATTGTTTGTTTTGTCACTTGTTGGTAATGTAGACTAGACTTACATGTATGTGTTGTTATCCAAATTAAATAACAGTGAAATTTAGCACAAGTATTTAGGCACACTGCAGGTAGACGACAGCACCAGCTATATTATTTTACTTAACAGTTTCTCAGCCAGGCCTTATTTAATTAAGCTTACTTTAAAAAGTTCACAGCTTGTGGAATGTACCTGGTGCTATCTTATATCATCAGTCTTCTATCTGAGCTATATCAACTGTTGCTTCTAATTCTTATCTGTAATAAACTTAATTGTTTGTCATACTTTTTTTTTTTTGCTCTACTTGATCAATCTTTGATTGATTGTTTGTAGAATGAAGGGTTTGTAGGTGCATTTGCGTAGTTGTGAAAAGCACTTGTTAGTTTTGTTGTGTCTACCTGCCTGTCTGTCTGAGAGATTTCTGTGAAATTTGATATTGGGGACTTCAATGAAACTCTATTCTGACATTCCAAATTTGGTTATGATGAAGTAAAAATATCAGGCACTTTACATGCATACCTAAGAACATTTTATTGTTGCTGACAACATTAAATCACCATAAAAGTGCACTCTTCGAGTGAAATGTTATCAGGCTTTTAGGTTAGCTGAGGAGTTATAAGCATTAAACAAAAACATCACAATATTACATTATACATTCTTTATCTTGTTAATCCTTCTTCAGCATCAGTATAAATTCAAATGCTCTGATAACCAGTCAAACATGACCTTTCCAAAGCATATGATGTAATTAATCACAATAGATTACTTGATAAATTAGATTCATATGGAATTAGAGGTTCTGTGAATAAGTGGTTTTCAATCTTACTTGACAAACAGAACACAATTTTTTTTAAATATCTCAAACAGATAGAAATAAATATACCCAACACAGATTTCAATCTTCATCAAGGGCAATTTCATATGGTGTACAACAGGGCTCAATTTTGGGACCCCTTTTGTTTTTAATATATATCAATGACCTACCATTAAATATTCAAGGAGCAAAATTGTTTCTATATGCAGATGATACGAATGTATTGGTCATCGACAGAAATGAAGAAGCCCTGCAAACTAAATTATCCTTAGTCATGCAGCAATTGGAAAATTGGTTTCTTAAAAATGATCTTTTTATAAATACTACTAAAACAGCTGTTATGTCATTCCATCTTTGTTGCTCAAAGCCTCCCTTCAAACCACGCATTCTGTTACAAAACACTGAAGTTAAATATATGCCCGAAGTAAAATTTTTAGGAATGCGCATTACAGAAAATCTAAGCTGGCATGCTCATATCTGCTCTCTGTGTCACAGTTTGAGTAAAAACCTTTTTCATTATTAAATCTGTAAAAAGTACTCTAAATAGCCATGTGCTTTGGAAAATTTACTTCACCCACTTTCATTCGCGACTTAGGTATGGCATTATACTTTGCTGGGGGGACTAAAGAAAGCATAAAGGCATTGCATATTCAAAAAAAGGTGATTAGATTAATCACAGGAATAAATAAATATGAATCTTGTAGACAGAAATTCAAGGAAAA
>JGI20166J26741_11802251_pt1 | contig 20857 bp, 10 predicted proteins | sample TergutCu122P5_FD_26741 | JGI IMG/M metagenome (IMG submission 26741)
TCGGGGATCATAAACTTTGACTCCGCCATGAGAGCCCCGTCGGGATTCATCATGCCTTTCTGGAGGTAATAGGTGGTATTGGCGGACGCGGGCGCGGTTTTCATCCCCAGCAGACCGTGCGACATATCCTGGTTCGCGGGATAATTCGTGTTCCATCTGTCGATCGAAGCGCTGGAAGCGCCCGCCGAGTTGGCAAAATTGTCGTACCAGACGCTGCCGTGGTCGAGGCTCATTTGGTTCAAAGCCACACCGGGCTGGACCGGAACGCCGTTCAGACTGGTGACCAAGGCCGGCGGCAGAGGCCCTGTAGCAGGGATCTTGGTATAGTTCGGAGGAAGCACGCTCGAATAGACTACGCCGACGGTCACGGGCGCGGGGCTTACCCCCTGGAGGCTTACGGTCACGCTGACCGCGCCGCTTTGGGTTATCCCGGAGACGGCGAGAGTATACTGCGTGTCGGAGACTTTGGCCAGAGCCCCCATGACCGCGCCGGTGGCTTGGCCGTTGAGCGAGACGTCCGCCGCCTTAAGCATCGGCACAGGCTCGCTGAAAGTCAGGGTTATTTTGTTCGTGGATATCATCGCGGCGTCGCCGTTGGCCGCGGCGGTATAGGTTATGTCGGCCGCCGGGTCGGCGCAGGCTATCGTTACGCCGTGGGCGGCGCCGTCGACGCCCGGGTTCGTCACCGTCACGGAGACGGGTCCCGCCCTGCGCACATTGGAGATGCCTATCCTGTACGTATTGCCGGAAATCCGCGTCAAACCCGCCATGACCGCGCCGGTGAGGCCGCCGTCCAAAGCGGCTTCGGAGGCGTCTATCAGCACGTCTTTTTCGAGCGTGAGCGTGAGTGACGGCGTCGTGCTCCCGGCGTCGGCCGTCACGGTATACGCTGCCGGCGGAGCGACGTACCTGGTCGTCAGAACATACTGGGGCCTGATGTTGGCCGCGGCCGGCAGGGGCGAGAACTGATGCGTCGACTGAAGCGTATGGGTATGCGCCAGGACGAACGCGACCTTCGTGTTTCCGGCGGCAAGCTGCGCCCTGACATACGCGGTCACGTCGAAATTATAAAAACCGGTCGACGAATAATCCACGACGTTGGAGGCCGGGACCGGGCGCCATCCGGCGGCCTGGCCGGTGCCGAACGCCGCCTGGCCGGCGATGACGTTGCTGTACGTCGCCGTATACTGCGTCTGGCTCGTGTCCGCGCAGGGATAGAGCGCCATATGGGCCGCCCCGCCGAGCGTCGGGTCCTGAGAGAAGTCCGCGGCGGCGATGTTGATCCTGACCGTCAGATCCACGAGGGAATCGGCCGTCAGATCCGCGTAGGACGACAGATCCAGCTTGATGTACCCGGCCCTGGTGTACTGCATGGTGATCAGCGGGTCCGTCTTGAAGTTGGCCCAGTTGTTATTTCCCAAATTCACCGACGCGTTCGCCGGTGTGCCCCCGCCGCCGTCCAGGCTGACCGCCGCGTCGCCGCGGGCCGCGTCGAAGAGCGCCGTGACCGGCAGGTTTATATCGGGGTTCGCGGCGTTGACGGCGGCCCCGAGGGCCGTCTGAACGGCGGCTTTACTGGCGTAAGGCGCCCCGTCGATCATCTTCTGCGCCGCAACGAGCTTATCCGCCGCGCTTAACGCGTTGTAGGCGTTGAGGTTAAGGCCGAAATCGGCGTTAGTAAGCGCGGCGGCCATGTCGGCGGCCGTCGCCGCCCCGTTCACGGCGGCGAGGAGCTGGTCCTGATAGCGCGCGGCGACGGCCGTATTGAGCGTTTTCTGGATGTCCGCGGCGGCCGCGTAGCCGTTGGCCGGCCTTACGCTTATCACGTCGCCCGACGCCAGGAGCAGGTAGGTTGCGGTCAGCTTGTTGAACGCCGTCAGATCCAGCCCCAGGGCCGGGTTCGTGAGCGCGGCAAGCATGGCCTCGTTCGTCTGCGCCGCGTTGACCGCCTTGATCTCCGGGGGCATACTGTCCGCCAGGGCCGCGATTATTTCGTCGCGTATCGCGCGCTTGTCGGCGTAGCCGCCGGCCGGCGCGTTGTCGATGAGGTACTGGCTGACGCGGAGCCTCGTGCTCTGGCCCGCCGCCGTCTGATAGGTATAGACGTCCGAGAAACCGTAGACGAATATGCCGAGGGCGTTCGGGACGTAGCTGGCCGCGGTCATGTTGGCCTTGGGCCCGAGATTCACGTTAAGGGCGGCGAGGACCTGTTCTTTTGTGACGCCGCTAGTCTTTATCAGCGCGTTGAACTCTTTGACAGCCTCGACGGCGACCGCGCCGGCGAGGGCCGCCTGTATGTCGGCCTTAAAGACGTATTTAGCGCCGCCGGCGACAAGCCCGTACATCGTTTGCGCCACGGCGTTCCGGCCGGCCGCGCTAAGCCCGTCGTACTGGAAGAGCACGAGCCCCAGAAGCGGGTCCTCGAGGGCCGCCTTCATCTGCGCGACGCTTCCGGCGTTATTGACGGCGTCGATCTTTGCGACGGGTCTGTCGATGACGTTGTCCCAGACGTCTATCGTGTACATGATAAGGCCCGGGGCAGTCGGCCTTGTTTCGTTCGGCCTGAAAAATCCCTTGTGGTATCCCTGGTAGCCGATGTCCGCTTTATAGAGGAAGTCCTCCATGCCGGCGACCGTCTGAACGACCATGTCGGAATAATCGGCGATCGGAATGCCGGCCACCGCGGTTCCGTCGGAATTGAGGCCGTCAAACGAGAAGAGCATATAGAAAGCGTTGACCACGGCCGGCAGGCCCTCCGAAACGTAGCCCACGGAGCTTCGCGCGCCGCTGGCCGCCTTGTCCGGGCCGCCGTTATTGGGATCGCCCCCGTCGCTCGTGTCAAATTCCGCCTGCATCCCCGGCGCTCCGAGGTTCGGGAAGTTCAGCAGCGCGTCGCCGACGTCGTCCAGGAATCCCGGATAGCCGAACGGACGGTATATGGAGGTGCTGGCGTTATAGGGAGGATAGCTCTGGACAAGCGGGGCGAGGCTCGGCTTGACCGTGTCCGCCCCGTACGGGCGTATGGGCCCGCCGGTCAGGCTGACCGTGATGAACTGATTGAGCCACTGTCCCATTTCGTCCATAGAGTAGCCGTAGTATTTATATCCGCCGGTGTAGACGGAGCTGCTGCGGGTCCTCGTCTGAAGGTTGATCTGCGCGAGGGATCCCGACGCCGCGTTCCCGGCGTTGCCGAAGATCGCGTACACGTTGGTCAGTCCGGCGTCCAGCAGTTCCTGCCTGAACGCGTCGTAGTCGAAGGTCGAGAGCACGTTGTTGCAATACGCGCTGCCTCCGTCCGCGCCGCCGAAGTAGTAATAGGCCGCCACGGCGGTCAGCACTCCTATGCGGTGGTTCAGGTTCCATTCCCTGTCATAGTTGCCGGTTTGGTCGACGCCGGTCGTCGCGGCGGGTAGGTCGGTTCTGTACGCCCAAAGCACCGGGGCGGGAGAGAGGCCGACGCCGTTGTATTTGAAGTTCGCGTCCGCGCTCGCGTAGTGCGCGCCTATCAGAGTGGCTTCCATCAGCAGGTCGATTTTCGCCTTCTCCGCGGCGGTGAGTTTGTTCCATGTGGCCGGAGCCTGGAGCTTGACGATCGTAAGCCCTATCACCGCCGGGCTGTAGCCCTGCGCGCTAAGGCCGGTGCCCGAGCAGCCCCATTCATTGCCGCCGGCGATAATGGAACGGATGTGCTGGAGCACGCGCTCCTCGACGGTCGTCCCGTCGGGGGCCATAAAGTCCGGCGCCACGGAGCAGACTGACGCCAGATACTGGAACGCCTCGCTCGAGGACTTGCCGGCCTGGCCCCATTCGCCCATCGCGTATTGCGGGGCGGGAACGCCGTCAACGACGGGATTCGGAGTAGGGTTGGTGAAATAGCCCTGCGCGTTGTACGCCTGCAGATAGAATTTCACGGGCGGCTGTTTCAGAGCCGAAACCACCAGGTTGGTATCGAAGGGCATAAACGGCTTGTCTCCCGAGGTCACCGTAAAGCCCGCCGACCAGTCGGAGTAGAGGCCGACGATGCTCCTGGCCCTGACGGCGTAGGTGTACTCGGTGTTCGCCTCAAGGCCCGAGTCGGAGGAGTTGGACGCGCTCGAGCCGTACACCGTCGAAATCAGCGCGTAGTTATTAGGGTCAAAGACGGGGCCGACGCTCCGTCCGACCTCGTAGAGGTCGATGGCCGCGCCGTCCGGCGAAAGCGCCCAGGTGATCGTGGCCTGGTTGGTTTTCGGATACAGATCCACGTTGAGATTGGAAGGCGGAGCCGGATTCTGCGTCCTAGCGCGGACTAGCCGCTCAAACGCGTAGCGTATCGCGATGTCGTCCGGATAGGGCGCCTGCGCGAGCATGGCCGCGATGACCTCGTCCTTTGACGCCTGGCTCAGCGGTTTGTAAAGGGCCATGGACAAACCGAGCGACGTGGACTGCAGCGCCGCTTCCATCCCGGCCGCGTCCGCGCCGTTGACGGCGGCTACGGCCGCCTGCAGCTGATCCCCGTAGAGCATCAAGGCGTTGGACATGATCCCAGTCCCGTCCGACGCGTCTATCATAAGCTGGTTGACGTTGTTCCCGGGGCTGGTGGTGTCGCTCGACGTCCTGCCCCTGAAGTTGTTTGCGACCCGGACGGTATTGCCGGCCTGGCTCCCGGCCATGGGCGTGACCCACATGTCGTACGTCTTGGTCGCCTGGTGGAGCGCCAGTTTGATGTGGTACGGGGTGTCGGCGGTCACCGGTATGCCGGACGCGGCGTAGCCGGTTCCGTTATACGGTATGATGCTGCTTCCGGCCGTATGGAATATGTACCTTATGTTGCCGTAGGCCGTGATGTTCACCGCGCCGTCCACCAAGCCGATGGCGCAGTCGAGCGACGCCGGCGACACGGCGAGGTCAAATTCATACACCGTTTCGGCGGCCGTGTTGTCGGACTCCAGCTGATGGCAGAACGCGGGATAGATGCTCGTGTTTACGCCGGTGTACGAGGAAATGAACGAGCTTTGTATCAGCCGCGCGCCCGTGACAGCCGCGCCGCCGACTACGTACACCCCGCCGACGTCGACCAGTTCAGTGCCCGGGGCGATAGGGTTGTCCGCCGTCACGCGCTGCGGCGTCCCGCCGGGCACGCTGAAATCGGCGCTGCCGTTGAACTGTTCGGTCACGTAGACGTCGTATGTACCCGCCGGCAGGTTGATCATGACCTTGAAATGATAGGTCTTGCCGGAAACGGCGGCCGAAAACGGTTGCGTCGCAACCGGGCCGTAAAAATAGCCGCCTTGGATCCTGATCGAGATCGCGAAGCCGTCCTTGTTCGTGTCGGCGATGCCGATCACCGAACCGTCCGCGGCCGCGTCGGGCGTGACGTTGAACTCCACGACGCGGATGCTTCCGCCGTTGTCCGTGTTAAAAGCCGCGACCTGGACCGCGCCCTCCGGCCATACGGCCGAAGAGGCCGGCGCGGGGATCCCGTCCGAAGCCGGGGCCGGCCCGGCGGCGGCATTCGCGGCGGCGGAAGCCGGCATCGCGAAGGCCGTGACGAACAGCACGCTTACCGCCAGCGCGAGGAAGCGTTTCGCTGTCTTACGCATGGATCATACCTCCCTTATGTGCGTTGTTTGCCTTGATGATATACAAATTAGCATATTCTGCCAAATAATGCAACAGGCTTGGCAACGTAATCAACATGTCATATCAAATAAGTAAAAAAGGAACCGGCGGCGCGCTGACCCGCGCCCCCGGCTCCTGTTTCCCTTTTAACCCTGTTATTCTCAATAAAACCCCGACGGGTTCCGGTTGAGGTTTATGATGATGCTCTTCATCTGCGTGTAGCTGTCGAGAATGACCTTGTCGGTCTCGCGGCCGTAGCCGGACTTCTTGTAGCCGCCGAACGGCGCGCCCGCCGGGACGTTGTCGTACATGTTCACCCAGATGCGCCCCGCCTCGATAGCCCTGGACACGCGGACCGCGCGGTTGATGTCCTGCGTCCAGACGCCGCCGGCCAGGCCGTATATCGAGTCGTTGGCCATTTTTATGACGTCTTCCTCGTCCTTGAACTTGATGACGCAGGCGACCGGGCCGAAGATCTCCTCCTGGGCCACTCGCATGTCGTTCGTGACGTCTGTCAGCAAGGTCGGCCGCATGAAGAAGCCTTTGTCCAGGCCGTTGTCCGTGATCCTGGTCCCGCCGCAAGCCACCTTCGCGCCCTCTTTCTTGCCGATCTCGATGTAGTTCAGCACGTCGTTCAGGTGCGACTCGTAGATCAGCGCGCCCATCTGCGTCGTCATCTCGAACGGGTCGCCGACGACGATTTTGTTGAACGCCTCGACCGCCTTGGCGACAAACTCGTCGTATATGCCCTCCTGGACGAACACGCGCGAACCGGCGGCGCAGACCTGACCCTGATTGTAGAGGATGCCGAGCTGGAGGCCGTCGAACGCCAGGTCCATGTTGCAGTCGTTGAAGTAGATGTTGGCCGATTTGCCGCCCAGTTCCAGCGTCGCCGGGATCAGCTTCTTCGCCGCCTCGTTGGCGACGGTGCAGCCGACCTCCGTCGAGCCGGTGAACGCGAACTTGGCGAAGCCCTCGTGCTCCAGCATGTAGTTGCCGGCTTTCGTGCCGGAACCGGTGATCACGTTGAACACGCCCGGCGGCAGGACGTTTTGGATAAGCTCCGCGAGGGCGAGGATGCTAAGCGACGTGTGGCAGGAGGGCTTGAAGACCGTGCAGCAGCCGCTTGCCAGCGCCGGCGCGAGTTTCCACGAGCCGATCAAAAGCGGGAAGTTCCACGGCACGATCTGGCCGACGACGCCGATGGGCTCGCGGAGCACCAGGCTCAGCATCGTCTCGTCGAGCATGACGGCGCGGCCTTCCTCGGCGCGGATAGCTCCCGCGAAATAGCGGAAATGATCGGCGGACACCGGAACGTCGATGAAGGTCGTCTCGCGGATAGGCTTGCCGTTGTCCGCCGTTTCGACGGCGGCCAGATAGTCGCGGTTGGCGTCGATGGCGTCGGCGATTTTGGTCAGCAGGATCTGCCGCTCGGCGGGGCTGGTCTTGGACCAGGAGGGGAACGCGGCCTTCGCGGCGCGCACGGCCTCGTCCACGTCCGCGGCCGTCGCCTGGGCGCAGGAGGTGAGCTTCGCGCCGGTCGCCGGCGAGATCACGTCGAACGTCGCCCCGTCGGAAGCGTCCTTCCATTGGCCGCCGATGAAGAGTTTATAGGCGTTTTTTAATTCAGGTTTCATCCTGTTTCTGCTCCTTTTCTTGTTTTTTGGGTTGGCTGCCGGGGTGATTTTCGAGCTGTTTTTCCCGTGCCAAGCGCTCGCGCGGCCTTAGCACGTGCGTGATGTAATAGAGCTCATTCTCGGTGGCCATTACCTTTTCCACCGGCACGGCTTTGAAAACGGGTATCTTCATACGGTATTTGATCCACAGGAACGAGTAGACGCCCAGCACGACGAACGCGACGCCGGCGACGATATACGTCGAGGGATTGGTGCTGACGTTGAATATCATGTATACCGAGCCAGCTATCCCGACGAAAATCAGGACGGTCGGCGCTCTGAAGCTGCGCGGCGCTTTTGGAAGCTGCCGGCGGAGCTTGAGCACGTTGACATGGGTCAGAAGGTACGAGATCATCCAAAACACCGAACCCGTCAGCACAAGGAAGGAGATGTCGCCCGCGGTCGGATTGTTGGCCGAAGCGATGCCTATGAACAGCTGAATGAAAAATATCGCCCCGCCGAAAGTCAGAACTCCCCACACGCACGCGTTCTTTTTGTTCGTCTTCAGAAAGAACGCGGGCAGCATGTTCAACTTGGCCATGCCGTAACATATCTGCGAAAGGCTGTTGATAACGGTGTTTAAGGTGCTTATCGACGCGCAGACGGCGACTATCGCCATCCATATCAGGCCGAGAGTGCCCAGCGTGTTGATCCCGTACAATAAGTGGGGCGTCGTGGACGCCGCCAGATCGACCCACGGGACATAATTGTGGAAGCCCAGCGCCAAAAGCGACTGGAGTATGAAGATTATCCCGAGGCTCAAAAACAGGCTTTGCGGTACGTGCTTCCTGGGATTTTTCATGTCCTTGGCAATCGGTATGACGAATTCGACGCCGATGAACAGCCAGAACGCCATTGCCGTGAACGGGAGAATGTCCTTGAGATTTGTAAGCACGAACAGCGGTTGGGCGACCTTTGCGCTTGTCCCCAAGCCGAGCGCCCCGATGATGCCCATAAGTCCCATCGAGCCTATCAGGCCGATCGCCACGATATTCTGCACTTTGGCGAACATATCGACCCCGTTCAGGCAGACTATAATAAGAATAACGGTTATAACAAGGGAACAGACGGTCGAGTTGATGCCTGTAACGGCGTGGACGGCGGTGCCGAACACCACGCCCTCGGCGCTGGCGGTCAGGCTGTTGCAGAACAGATACCCGCCGATCATCGAGACCAGCGAGGGGAACGGGCCCATCCCCGCGAGGGTGTACTGGGCCAGCCCTCCGGTCAGATTCGGCATCAGTCCGTTCAGCTCGCAGATCGACGCGGCGGTGATCATATTCAGCCCGACGGCCAGAGCCATCGGCAATATAAACGACACGCCGGCGACCCCCGTGCCCTGCCCCAGCATGATCAGGCAGCTTGTCGCGATAATCAGCCCGACGCCCGTCGAGACGGCGCTGCCCAGGCCAAGTGTACCTTTAGCGTTCACAGAGTTTCCCCTTCGCTATTTTTTTTGCTTGAGCGCGTCGGCCCCTTCGTCTCCCGTGCGTATGCGCACGGCGTTCTCCACGTCGGACACGAATATCTTCCCGTCGCCGATGTGGCCGGTGTACAGCTCCTTCTTGACGGCCTCGACGATCTTGCCGACGGCGTCCTCTGTCGTAAAAATCGTGAACATCTGCTTCGGCCTGAGCTCGAGCTCCAGATTCTCGTCGCTGGCGTACTCCGGCGTGCCTTTCTGTACGCCGCAGCCCAGCACCTGCGTGACCGTCATGCCGGGCACGTTCTGTTTGCTGAGAACCAGCCTGGTCTCGTTGTATTTCGTGATGGGGACTATGATCTCGATGCGTTTCATTTTCATTAATAACCCTCCGGGCTTAGTATTATTTGCTGGTGTGTTCGATCGCGGCCTTTATGCACTCCTCGAACGAACGCAGCGCGTAGTCGATATCCTCATAGGAGACCACCAGCGGCGGCAGGAAGCGGAACACCGCCGGGTTGTTGAGCACGTGGTTCACCTGGACGCGGAACCTGTCCACGAGGTCGTTGTTGATCGGGTCCGCGAAATAGTCGCCGTAGCCCTCTTTGTATTTGTCCGGGATCTCGTGGGTCTCCAGGCCGATCATCAGCCCGCGCCCGCGCACTTCCTTGATGATCGTCGGATATTTCCGCTGGAGTTCCTTCAGCTTGCCGATGAAGTAAGCGCCCTTTTCGGCCGCCGCCTTGATCAGGCCGTTCTCGAGTATGAATTCCAGCGACGCGAGGCCGGCGGTGGCGCTAAGGCCGTTCTCCTGATAGGTGGCCGTGTGGTGCCAGCACGTCTCCACGCTGCCGTAGGCCGCCTCGTAGACGCCCTCCTTGCAGATATAGCCGCCGAACGGCACGATGCCGCCCGAGAAGCCCTTCGCGAACACCAGCACGTCCGGAACAACGCCCTCGTGGTCGACGGCCCACATATAGCCCGTGCGTCCGCATCCCGCCTGTATCTCGTCGACGACCATGATCGCGTCGTATTTGGTGCACAGCTCGCGGGCCTTCGTCAGATACCCGTCCGGCGGGACGATTATGCCGCCCTCGCCCTGGATGGGCTCGGTGAAGAAAGCCATATAGTTGCCCTTGGACAGCGCATCCTCCAGCGCCTTGGAGTCGCCGTAGGGCACCCAGTCGACGTTCTCCAGCAGCGGATGCTGGTACATCCTCCACTTTTCCTTGCCGCCGACGGAAACCGCGCCGCTCGTCTTACCGTGGAACGCGCCCTCGCACGAGAGTATGCGGTCTTTGCCCTTTTTGTCCCGGCAGGCCAGCTTGACGAGTTTTATCGCGCTTTCGATGGCTTCCGCGCCGCCCGTGGCCGTGCCCATCTTCGACAGGGCCCCTCCGGGGGACAGCAGCATCATGTTGTGGGCGAAGGCCGCCGCGAGGCTGTGGTAGGCAATTGCGCCCATCATGTACGTCTTGCTCTTGAAGGCCTTGTCCAGCTCGCTCCAGATGAAGTCGTTGTTGTTCCCGACGCTCGCCACGCCCACGGCGCCGATCATGTCCAGATGCGTGTTGCCCTCGTGGTCGGTGAACTTAGTCCCCTCGGCCCTGACGAAATACTTGCTGTCGCCGGTGATGGTGCGCCATTTGTTCAGGTGCGTCAGCTGCAGGTCGCGCGTCGTCTCAAAGTCCATCGCCAACGCGTCGTCCACGGTGTAGAACCCCTTGACCAGATCCTTTGCGCTTGCCATAAAATCGCCTCCTGTTTTATTATTTTCTTCACTCTATCATCACGGAGTTATAAATAATAGGAAAAATCGGAACAATACCGTCAATTTCTATTGCTTTACAAAGATATTTATCGTAAAATGGGGTAAAAATCAACAGAAGAAACGTCAGGCGGGTGAGCGTATGTCCGCGGCGCCGGTTTACATGGAAATCGACACCATTCAGCCGTTTTTTGTGCGATGCGCCGATACGCATTTAAAAATGACGCTGCGCAACTCGCCCGTGGCCCATTTCTATTCGTTTACCGCGGACATGGGCGTCCGGGGGACGATCGCGGTGCCCGACGGCTGCGTGGACATATTGTTCGCGTGCGGCCCGTCCGACGCCGAATCCGCGGTCTGCGGGACGGTAACCGCCCCCACGGACGTGCCCATAACGCCCGGGGCCACGTATTTCGGCGTCAGGTACCACCCCGGCGTGACGCCCTACGGCATCGGTTTGGCCGCCGCCGAACTTGTCGACAACAGGTTCCGGCTGTCCGACGCGCCGGAATGGAGGCGGCTGGCGGAGCTGATCGCCGGCGAGCCTGTTTTCCGCAGGAAAGCGGATCTGTTTCTGAAAATCAAGGGCCGCGCCGGCGGCGTCAGCACGGACGGCGTGTGCTCCCGCCTGTCCGCCCGGATACTCGGCCTTATCCTCGAAAAGCGCGGGGCGGTGAGCGTAAGCGAGATGGAGGCCGAAACCGGCTACTCCGCCCGCTATATAGACAAGGCTTTCTGCGCGTCCATGGGCGTGAGCCCCAAGACCTACTGCAGATTCATCCGTTTTCAGACGCTCCTGCGCGTCATAAACGGCCGCGGGGGCGGTTCCCTGATGAGTTTCGCCGTGGATTCCGGCTTTTACGACCATTCGCACATGCTGAGGGATTTCAAGGCGTTCACGTCGTTCAACCCCAGCGAATACATGAGCGCCGTCGATCTGCCGGCCTACAGGAGCAAGATCATCGACGTGGAGAGCGTTTGACGCGTAAACATGCGATACTTATCCCGGATCGGGTGGAAAATGCGGACGAAAAACAGATATACGGTTTTGGCCGGGGGCATGGCCGTCCAGCTTTGCGCCGGCATCATCTACGGGTGGAGCGTGTTCAAGGGGCCTGTCGCGGCGTACCTTAACTGGGCCGCCCCGTCGGCGTCGCTCACGTCGTCCGTCATGCTGGCCGCGTTTGTGCTGGGCATCATCCTGGGCGGCCGCGCGCAGGACAGGCTGGGACCCCGCAAGGTCACGCTGGCCGGCGGCGTCCTTATCGGCGCGGGCATGGCGTGCACGTCTTTCGTCGGAAGAGGCGCGCCCTGGCTTGTCTATGTCACATACGGCGTCGCCGCCGGCCTGGGCGTGGGGGCCGTGTACACCTCCACCATAGCTGCGTCGCAGAAATGGTTCCCGGACAGGCGGGGCTTCGCGTCGGGCATGACGGTCTGCGCGTTCGGCTTTTCGCTGGTCGTTTTCGCCCCTCTGGCGAAATCCATGCTCGCCGGGCTGGGCGTTCCGTCCACGTTCCTGATCTTCGGGGCTGGTTTTTTCGCGGTATGCGCGTCCTGTTCCCTTTTCATCCAAAACCCGCCGGAAGGCTTCCGGCCGGCAGGCGGCGCTTTTTCGCGGGCCGCCGGCGCTGGGCGGCAGTATTCGCCGGCGGAGATAATCCGGACGAGGCAGTTTTATTTATTGGCGGGCGCTGTATTTTTCTCGCTTCCGGCGTATTTCATACTCAATCCGGTTTTTATGTCTCTGGGGACCGAAAGGGGCCTGTCCGAGGGCGCGGCGCTCATAGGCGTCACGGTCACGGGGATAAGCAGCGCGGCGGGCAGACTGGCCGTGTCCTGGATATCCGACAGGACGGGCAGGAAGGCGGCCATGATTTCGGTCGCGGTTTTGATCCTGTGCGCGGCGCTGGTCATGACGGCCGCGCGGGGCGCGCTGTTCCTTATATGCATCGTGCTCGTCTCCTTCGGTTTCGGCGGATCGGCCAGCGTATACGCCGCCATGACGGCGGAGAGCTTCGGGACCAGATACGGAGGCGAGAACTACGGGCTCGTCATGATCGGTTTCGGCGCGTCGGCGCTGGTTTTCCAGCTTATTTCCAATAAGCTCGCCGCCGGGGGGAGCTACGCGGCTTCATTCATACTGGCCGCCGCGACATGCGCGGCCGCCATAGTTCTGGTGTGCATGATGAAAAATCCCGGAAGGGAAAAAAGACGGGGTGAAACGACATGACGATCGATCTGGAAAAGATCAGGGCACATTTTCTGAAAGACCGGTTTGCCACGGGAAACGGCGTGGTGATCGATTCCGTGACGGAAGACTGCGTGGTCTGCGGCATGGAGATTTCGGACGGGCACAGGAATTCCGTTGACGGCGTCCAGGGCGGCGCGATCTTCACCCTGGCGGATCTGGCTTTCGCGGTCCACAGCAATCTGGAGATGGTCTGCGGAGAGGACTTCGGCGTCACGCTGGGCCAGTCGTGCAGCATTTCGTTCCTAAAAGGCACGAAAGGCAGCCGCCTGACCGCTACATCCGTCCGCCTTTCCAAAGGCCGGAACATATCCGTGTATCTGATAAAGGTCGAGGACGACCTGGGCCAGCCGATAGCAGAAATGCTGGCAAACGGGTTCACGACGGCGAAGCGGTAGGCTTTTCGTTTATACCTTACAAGAATGTAAACATTACCCAGCGTTTATATGAACATATGCGATATTTCATACAAAAAACAGGGCGTCAAGCCCGTGTTTTCCGTAATATTGCCTGGTTTGGCCTCCGGTTTGAAAAATTCCGCTTGTATTTTCACAAGATGTGTAATATACTATAAAAATGTCAATGTTTTCGCGATCCGGTACAGGTTCGGGGGGAGAGAAATGGGCAGCACGGCACGTGAAAAATGGGCCGCAAGGCATACGTTTATTTTGGTTTCCGCCGCCGCGGTAGCGGCCACGCTGTTTTTTTCCTGGTCGCAGGTCACGGTCAGGGCGCTGTTCGGCAGGGGCGCGGTCGGCTTCAGCCTGATCAGCGTTTTCGGCGGCATGGATAAGATAGGCGCTCTTGTGGACTATGTCAAGGGCCCGCTCACGATAGGCGAAACGAGGCTGATCTTCTTCCTGCTTTTGGCGGTCGTCCTGGCGGCCTTGGTTTTCATGGCCCTCGCGCTGATTTTCCGGAAGCGCAAAGTCAGCGAGCTGCTGGCCTGCGCCGGGTTCCTGATCTCCGGAATTATGGCCGCGGCGTCCATCGTCCTGGCTTCCGCCGCCCGCGACGCGATCAACACGGCCGGGAAATCCAGCTCCGCCGCCGTGATAACCATCTTTCCCTACCTCATGCTCATTTTCTCGGCGATAGCCGTGATCATCCTGATCACCCTGATGATCCGCCGCTTCGACCGGTTCTACTTTTTTCTGAACAAGTACAAATTCCTGTACGTCCTTGTGGTCCCCGCCTATGTTTTCACGATAGTGTTCGCCTTCCTGCCGATGGCCGGGCTCGTCGTCGCCTTCAAGGACTACGCCATTATGAAAGGCATCTTCGCCAGCCCCTGGGCCGGCAATTTCGGCTTCGCCCATTTCAAGGAACTCTTCACGATGAAGCCCGTCATAGACTCGATCAGCACCACCGTCATAGTCAGCCTGCTGAACATGGCGATAAGTTTCCCGGCTCCGATCATCTTCGCCTTGCTCCTGAACGAGATAAGGGCCGGTATTTTCAAGAAAGTGACCCAGACGATCAGCTATATGCCGAACTTTTTGTCCTGGATCTCGGTCATCGGCCTGTGCGTCGTGTTCTTCAACGATTACGGCCCGCTCAACGACCTGCTCCGCCTGTTCAACCCCGACAAGGCGCGCGTCCTGTTCCTGTCCCAGCAGCGGGATTTCCTGCCGTTCCTGCTCATTCTTAACCTCTGGAAGACCATGGGCTTTCAGGCGATCATTTTCCTGGCCGCGATAACCGGCGTGGACACGCAGCTTTTCGAGGCCGCCTCCATAGACGGCGCAGGGCGGTTCAAGCAGGTCTGGCATATCACGATCCCGGCCATCATGCCGACGATCATGGTGATGTTCATCCTGGGCATCGGCGGGATACTTTCCAGCAACTTCGAGCTGGTCTGGGGACTGAAAAACCCGTACATCAATTTTGAGACGATAGACACGATCGTGTATCAGTACGGCATACAGCAGCGCGGCTATTCGCTGACCACGGCTCTCGGCTTAACTCGCGGCGTTCTGGCTTTGGGGCTGACCATCTTCGTCAATCAGATTTCCCGGAGGGTCGCGGATATTTCGGTGTTTTAGGCGTTTCGGCGGGCGGACGCGGGATTCTTCGGCTTTATATACCGGATGTAGAAAACATTTGCCGACGACGCAGACAGAGAAGGCTAATGTTTTCGCACTTCGGTATAATAACGCGCCGCATATGTAGGGCGAGGGCTTGCCCCCGCCGCGCGAAACCGGAACTTCCGGCGGGGGCAAGCCCCCGCCCTACCGTATGTTAGATTTTTTGGCAGTTCAACCTTATTTCCGGCTAATGTCATCATTTTCGGCATTTCTGCGGCATTGCGAAGGGAGCGGCGGCAAATGGCGGCAAAACCAAACGCGGGGCGGGTCTCCGGGAACCCTTTCAGGGACGACAGGCCTCTTTTGAAGGACAGAGATTTCTGGCTGATGCTGGCGGGTCTGGCCGCGGTCGTCGTTTGCGCGGCGTTTTCCTGGGTCGGGATCAACGCCCCGGGCCTGTTCGGGAACGAGCGGCCCGCCGTAAATATAGTGAACCTGATCGCCAGGCGCGCCGACGTCGCGGCGGTGCTGGGGCTCTGTTTCGCGCACGCCTCCGCCCTGACGGCTGTCTTTACCTCCGTCATACTGGTTTTTGGGCTGGCCGGCCTCGCGATGGCGCTGCTTTCACTCGTCCTGAGGCGCTCCGCGTCCGTCACGGCGCTTCGGGCGGCTGGCTTTGGGCTCCTGGCGCTTTCCGCCGCCGTGTTCGCGGTGCTGTTCCTGGCCGTGAACCTCCGGGTCTCCAACCAGAGCGCCCTTAACGGCGTCACGGTGGACGTTGGGGCGAAGCTCGCGCCGTACCCGTTCGTGGCGTTTCTGCTGGCCTTTGTCATGTTCATGGTCGCGATAAGCAAGATGGTCGCGTACAGGATATTCTACAAATTCAACGCCCTGTTCATGGTCCTCGTCTGCGTGCTGATTCTGTATCCGTATATCAACGTCCTGGCGGTGGCTTTGAACGACAACTCCTCGACGGTCACGACGGGGCTGATGCTGATCCCGAGGAAGTTCACGCTGGTCAATTTCAAGATGCTGCTGTCCAATAGCCAGATCTGGGTCGCCGTGAAAAACACGCTGCTGAGGATCGTTATCGGCGTGCCGCTGGGCCTTTTCGTGAATTTTACGGCGTCCTACGCACTGTCCAAGAGCTATCTCCCCGCGCGGAAGACTTTGGTGTTCATACTTATGATCCCCGGGTATATAAGCGCGGGCTTGATCCCGACGTATATCCTGTACCACAATCTGGGCCTCCAGAACAGCTTCTGGGTCTACGTGCTGCCCGTGGGGTTCGCGTTCTTCAACTTCATTTTGCTGCGGACATATATGTACACCATCTCCAACAGCCTGGAGGAATCCGCGAAAATAGACGGGGCGAGCGATTTTACGGTAATGGCGCGGATATATCTGCCGCTGTGTATGCCTATTATCGCCACGCTGATCCTGTTCTCCACCGTCGGGCACTGGAACGACTGGACCACGACCTTGTATTTCGTGACGGACGTAAAGCTGAGCACCTTGGCCTTCGAGCTGCAGCGGGTGCTCAAGGAGCAGGACAGGATAGCGAAGATGATAGAGGAGGCCCTCAAGATGGGGCTGATCCCGTCCGTTAAGGCCTCCGGGACCGGGTCCGGCCTTCGGAACGCCCAGATCATCGTCACCACGCTGCCGATCATCATGATATACCCGTTCTTGCAAAGATATTTCATTCATGGTATGCTGGTCGGGAGCGTAAAGGAATAGGGAACGGGTTATTGATTCACAATAATGGTATATGACGGAAGCGTTGTTATACCCGAGGGCGAATGGATTTGCCAAGATGTCACCCTGAGCGAAGCGAAGGGTCTAAAGATTCTTCGCTCCGCTCAGAATGACAGAAGTGTTGCGGATGTAAAATGACAAAAGTGTTGCGGATATCGAATGGCAGAAATGTTGCGGATGTCAAATGACAATAGGAAAAGACAGAAATGCCTGCTATGACGGAAAAGACGGAAATGCAGGAAAAGACGAAATTTGTAGGGAACGGTCTTGACCGTTCCCCACTGCCAAGCTCGGGATGGTCAAAAGGTCAGGATGGTCAAGACCATTCCCTACAAAATCGTTTTCACAGCATCGACGGAAGCGTTGTCAGATGTCGAATGGCAATAGGAAATGACGGCTGATCCCTCAGCCTTCATATATTTTTCACCTACGGTGAAGAAAGGGGCATTATAGCATGGTAACAAAGAAACGTATAGGCGCGTTGCTGCTCGTTTTTATCTTTATGGCGGGCGCCGCCCTGACCGCATGCAGCAAGAACGTGGCGGCCCCGACGGAAAAGCCCGCTCAGACGCAAGCGCCGACCGCCACCCCCGCGCCAACCGAAGCGCCCACCGAGGCGCCCACGGCCACCGAAGCGCCGACAGAGGCGCCCACGCCCGTCGATCCGATGTCGGTCGACTTCGACACGCTGACCGACGTGTCCGACCTTCCGGACTGGACGGGACCGCAACTTGACCTGACTGTCTGGCAGGGGCACGGGACCGGCGACGCCAGGCGCGTCACGCCGTCGAACGACATCATCTCCCCGGAGGTCAAGCGCGCGTTCGGCCTGGTCTTCGACCATGACAAAAGCTATGACAACGCCGGCCAGGACATCAAGTCCAAGCTCGCCGTGCTGGCGGCCACTAACGATTTCCCGGAGATCGGCTACAACTGCATCGACGACGACCTGATCTCGTCCGGCAAGCTGTATGACCTGACGGACCTGATCCCGGTCTACGCGCCGCATTACTACGCGTTCATGCAGCAATTCGGGCCGACGCTGTACAAAAACGGCTATCTGAATACCGGAAAACAGTACCAGGTGTTCATGAACGTGTACAACACCGCGGACGCTATGGCCACGATGTTCCCCAACCTGGATATCAAACGCTATTCGTCGATATCCATGCCGACGGACACGATGGGTTCCCTGAGCAACATGTGGGTGCGCGACGATATCCTTAAGCTGGCCTATCCCCAGGCGAAGACCCAGAAGGAAATCGAGGACATGTACGTGGCGAACGGTTCCTTCACCCGCGATCAGATCTACGATGTTCCGCTGAAATCCAGGCAGGATGTCATAGATTTCTTCTACAAGCTGAGGGATACCATCACCGCCAACAACATCACCGAGAACGGCCAGCCCGTCTACGCCACCTTCCTCAACGCCGGCCAGGACAACTGGGCGCTTCTGGCGTGGCTTAGGAACCAGCTGGACGGCAAGTCGGGCTGGAACTATTTCACCTACTACGATCTGTCGAAAAAGACCATCGAGATCGGCTTCCTTCAGGATTGGTTCAAGGAGGACGTCAGGATGTTCGGCAAGTTCATCACGGACGGGGTCGCGCCGGAGTCCTGCCTGATCGACGACAACGCGATTTTCTCGGATAAGCTAAACAACGGCCAGTACGCCGTGTCTTACGCGTGGCTCCAGCCGGATTTCGCGAAAATCCAGGCGGCCGGCAAGCCCTGGAGTTTCCGCAAGGTTTATATCGACATTCCGCAGGATCTCAACACGACCGTTATACCGCGCGGCGAGATCAAGGGCGCCGACGCGTTCTCGATTTTCAAGGATAAGGTCGACGAGGCTGACCTGCCGCAGATTCTTCGCTATCTGGATTTCATGTACACCGACGCCGGCTCCAAGTTCGCCGCGTGGGGCCCGCGCACGGCCGGCGTATGGCAGGACACCGCCGACGGACGTCGCTTCACGAACAAGGAGATTGAGGACTGCCTCGTTTACGGCGCGACCAACGGCGCGAACGAGAAATACAACCTGCCGCTGCCCGATCCCGGAGACTACGCCAAGATTCAAGGCTACCCCGGAACATATATCGGCATCATGGGCGGCGGGATCAACGCTCCCAGGTATGTGTACAACGTGACTACCGGAGAGCGCACCCCCGGCAACGCGAATAACGCGTTTTCGAGCGGCGCAATTCAGCCCTTGAAAACGTCCAAAAACATTATAGTCATGTCCTGCGACGCCTGGACTTTCACTAACGCTATCGACGGAATGAAGCGCTTCTGGGAGGTCAAGGGCACCGGGTATGAGCCGCTTTTGACCAAGTGCCTGGCGGCCAAGACGGACGCGGATTTTGAGGCCGCCTATAAGGCGATGATCGATTTTGCCGCGGTCAACGGTTTCACGACGGATACGGTCGCGGAGTGCATCAAGTATATGCAGGATAATTACCCGAACGACTGGGCGAATTACGCGGTAGGGTATTAATTATACCGGATGCTGAAAACATTTGCCGACGAAGCAGACAGAGAAGCTAATGTTTTCGCGCTCCGGAATCCGCCGCGCACGGGGGCGCGCGCCGCGCGTCCGCCGGTTTCGGCAATAAAATGAGGAAATAACGCGCATAACCGCTTACCGGTTCCACTTCGGAACAACGGGGGCGGTTATGCTTATGTTGCAGGGAACGGTCTTGACCGTTCCGGCGTTGCAGGGAACGGTCAAGACCGTTCCCTACGGGGGTATCCGTCGCCTTCATATTTTGGGATGATCCAGGAGGAACCCATGACTGAAAAATGGCTGCCTGTCCTGACGCGCTGCCGCGTCGACAAAAACTATATAACCCCCGGGGAATCCGTGTTTGTCACGGCCTATTTCCGGAGCGGGGAAACCCGCGCCCCTGAGGATTACACCTTCGCGCTGGACATTATTTACGGGCACCAGCGCACGGTGGAGAACAAACAGTACGACTACCGCGTGACCGCCCGGTCGATGCCGCCGGTCACGTCCTGGAAAGCCGGAAACGAATACGCCGTGACCTTCCGCTGGGAATACCCGCGCGGTTGGGGCGGGACATATCACTTTTTCATGTCGATAACGGACAGGCGCGGCGCGCCGCAGGAGTTCACCGGGAAAGACGGCGTGACCCTCCGCGAGAAGGCCGGCGAGACGGACGTCGGATGGGGCTTCGGCAGCCCGTGGGTTTTGGATAACCGCGAGGCCGTGGAGTACGCGGTCGCCGGGGAGCCGCCCGGCGCCGGAAACGCTCCCGGCGTATGCGGCGGCGCGGAAACGCGCCTTAGGAACCGTGAAATATTAACTTGCGAAAATTCGCAAGTTAATGTTGAACGGTTCCTTAGCTCCGAACGCCCCATAGCCAGCCTGTGGAAACCGGACGCCGGCGAGCTGTTCCTGGAGGGCGAGGCAAAGTGTTACGGGGAATACGCCGAAAAATCGGCGGGGTCGGCTTTTGTCCGGCTGTTCTGCCGGGGAGAAGCCGCGGCGGAGTACGACCTTATACGCGAAACCGACGGGAACGTCCAAAGGATAAGGATCGAAAATGTCCGTGAGTACAACGGATACGACCTGCTGGACGTCCGCTTCCCGGCCCTGGCGGAGCTTTCGGACGGGTATCTGCTGGACTTTTTCGGCTCCGGGCGGCTCGTGCCGATAGCGGACGCCGTCCCGGTCTTCTTCCGGAAGACCTATGACATACGGAACGCCGCCGTCCTTTATAACGCGGAGCGTATGCTGATAGTGGAGTCCGCGCACATCGACAGCCGGATCATCACGGGCATAACCTGCGTGAACAGCCAAAACAAAGGCTTCATCGGCGGGGAGATAGTCCTGAAGATACGCGGGAACAAAAATATCCGCAGCATCCCCGTCAAAAACCCGCCCGTTTTCACCGTCGAGGAGATCGCGGCAGACGGCGCGGACAGGCCGCTTGACTGGCAGTACGCCGCGCTGCTCCTGCGCCGGGGCGTATCGCGCAATTTCGCGCACGCCGAATACGACGGGATAAGTTTCTACAAGCAGCTGACCACCTACGGGCTCTACCCCGACGAGAAATACCGCCGGGACGAATCGCCTACGGTCCAGTGGCTGTTTAAGACGGTCTCCTTTGAGCAGGTCGCCGACAACGTCCGCAAATTCGCCAACATAACGGACAACGTCAAACAGGTCATGTATGTGACAGGCTGGCAGAAGGGCGGCTTCGACAACGCTTACCCATTTGCCCTGGAGGCGGAGGAGCGCTGCGGCGGCACGGAGGGCCTGCGCCGCTGCCTGACGGAAATGCGATGTTACAACGCCCTGACGGGTATGCACGACAATTTTGACGACGTCTC
>JGI20166J26741_11803362_pt1 | contig 20854 bp, 18 predicted proteins | sample TergutCu122P5_FD_26741 | JGI IMG/M metagenome (IMG submission 26741)
GGGGAAGTGTCCTATTAAGGTACACCTCTGATGTTGCACTGTTTACTATTATTACACATGCTATAAGTTTGCTCTTTTTTCTAGCATCCATGCTACAATGGACCATGACAACTACAAATCTCTTGCTAGGATGCAGAGAAAACTTTTTTTTTGGGGGGGGGGCATAAAACGTTGAAAGATGCGATTTAAGTGACTGAATATGTCAGTATATTGCATGAAATCATCCATATTGTTATTTTTAAAAGAGCATTAAGAGTTACCTTTACAAAGTGAAAATCAAGAAGCAGTAACAGAGTGAATATGCCAGAACTTTTATGATGCGCACATGTTTTCCAGCTTGCGTGGGGTAGGACTTTTTTTTGTAATCTTATCTCTTTTTGATGTGCACACCTTCAGCTATGTAATAGCAAGGCATGTTTTTACAAGTGAGAAGTGCTATGCAGGAAAGGCTGAATACATGATTTTCAACTATGAATTATAAATCGATATCATCGTCTGTTTCAGGTAACAACTTACGTAGGCAAGGCAGCACAGTGTTGACTGGACTGATGCAATTACTGTTGAATGGCAGGCAACTACCCAGCTCAGTTTGTTATTTTCAGATGGTAAATGAATCACATATAACTTGTACTCTGCACATTGATACTGGTAACTTTGATTGTTTTATAAGGATGCAAGTGCAAAACTTTTCAGTGTGAAATATAATTAAAAATTCAAAACTATAAGTTTTATGATATATATATGTTATAGGAATTATATATATTATATAAATTTTAAAGCCTTCAGTAATTACAAGTATTGTAATCATGGTTTCCCTGAAGGTGCTGTGCTATGGATATGTAAGAAGTGTATTGTTAGTAAATAAATGAAAGTTTAGTGTATCTTCAGTAGTACAATGATTATATCTTATTTAATATTATCATTGTTCTGTCATTTCATGATCTAGTGCCAGTATTCAAGAAGTCAGTAATGCATTTGTGTATGATAAATAATATTTTCAGACTCTGCCTTGCAAGGAAGGAACATAAAATTGAATCTGTTATAAGTAATATTGAATGAAGTAAGAACATGCATGTTACTTGTGTTAATTCTGCAAGAGTATAGATTGCATCTCTGACTGTTCTTTCCCATCTTATTATGGCAATAACAGGGCCAGCCACAAGCAGTTCTTTTGCTGGTGCATCATAGGAATTCACCGTAGAGCCTAGTTTTGTATCAGAGAGTTGTTCTTACTCAATTCTTAACCCAATGTGTTTGAATTTTCCAGTGGTGTATGGATAAGAGAAGTGTGTTTTAGATGTAGTCTGCTGACTAATTTGACATTGGTTGTATTAGGTATACTTCAGTGTACATCACATGCCTGCATACTGCAAAAAGTTTTAAGTCAGTATCATGTTCAAAATGAGATATTAGTTTTCAGGCTGTTACTTCAGCATGACAAAGAGTTTCTATTTCAATTTTGTCTATACACTAGGCTGTTGCTGTGACAAGAAGAGCAATAAACTGTCTGCAACTTGAAGATGATCATGCAGATGCAGTTTTGAGGATTATTCAGACCTTGTGTAGAAATCATTCTGGTGATCATGAAGCATCTGTTATCATTCAGGAGCTTCTGTGTGGTATGTATGATTATGTAAGCTGATACAAATTCAGAAAATGCTGCCATTGCTCAGTTTCAGTAATAAAACAGAGGATAGTTTGGGAGCCACTGACCGAAGTCATTTGCAGTATCTGTTGCCATTAAATTCATTGAAAACTTAGTCCAAGAGCTTCATGGTGGTAACAAAGGAAGAAACTGACAATCTGTACAGAGGACAGTTCCACAAATACTACTAAATTATTACTTTGTATTCAAACTTTTCTTTGTTTCTGTATTTCAATTTTAGGTCTGTTCAGACATTTACAAGATGCGGTATCAAGAGACAATTCATTGGTGTTATTGAAGGCTTACCAGAAGAATGTGGATAGTAAGAAGAAGTATGGTCCTGAAGTTAGCGTTCAGTATGTCAAGTGTCTGGGTGAGCTGGCAATGGTATGTGCATGACTTGTCATAATAGATGATTTCTAGGATTGATAGTTTTAATATTTGAGTTTAGGTAACTTTGTTACAACATTAAATACTGTCAAAAGCTGTTTTTAAAAACATTTATTTTGCTCATATTTATAAAGAGAGGCAGTAAACTGGATATGGATATTTAATTGTCAAATTAAAAATATTCTACAGAGAGTAATAGTGCCCCTGTGCATGGAAAAATATGAACTTTGCCTGCAAAGGTGACTTGATGTCACTAAGGACATTTATTCAGTGTATGTGAGAAATGTTGAATGAAGTGTACTTGTGCAGTACTGTTGCATGGTGGCTTGGTTTGCTTTAAATTGGAGGTTAAACAGCCAGTATACCAGATAGTGGTGTTCCAGAATTCCCTTGCAGTTCATGAAGTTGCTATACATGTTGAAGTCGGATTCCTGGGTGCACTGAGTGAACAAAGGATCATGGGGTCCATGATTGTTTAAGAAAGAATAAATTTGTACTGCTGCCTTTTGTTAATTGTGACACAATTCTTCAGACATTTAACAGAGGAAAAAAAATGTGCAGCTGCTTCATGCAGGAAGTGCCATGGCCCACAGAGCAAACTTCTTGGTGACTGCCCCAGAATAGTTACCATATTTTCTCGAATGCAAGATGAGGTTTTTTCCTTCAATTTGGTGCTTAAATGTGTGAGGTAATCTTAAATTTGCCTATGAAGCATCAAAACGGCCTATGCCAAAACAGATCACTCTGATCTGTACCATGCAGAGCCAAACTAAGGCCTGTATTGCCAAATCATCATGTGAGATGTGCACTCTTCTGAGATATTACGCAGCGTCCAGTGGTAATTCCTTACCAACATTGCAGGACAACCCATCAGTCCCATCTTCATGGGTCAAAAAATCCAAAGAGAGAACAGAGCATGACTGAAGTTAACTGACACACTCTCCTGGTTTGGGACTTGTCCATCATCCAGTTTTTTAAAGAAGCTCACTGTTTCAGAAGCCGGCTCTGTTTCCATTTTCAGGCAAAGAAGTACCTAACCCGGTGGACCCCTTAGATGTAGGTATTCTTCATCAGTGGGCATCACAGAAACCATAACTTGTTAAGATATGGACCTGAGAATGGATCTGGTCCAAGGGTAGTAACAGCAAAATGGCTATTGAAAAATTAAAAATTAACTACAAGGCTCAAAAATAAAACCTGGACTAATCCACAAATTAAAAACAACAAAAAGAGCCATGAGCTCAGTGTGATCAGACAACAGACATGACACAAAAAATCCAGAACATATGTATTTAAATTCTAAACACCACTAACACCATCTGTGGAAAAAATTGTGGTCTTCATGGGTTCAAAAAAGTTTATAAACCAAAAAATTGTGGATCATAATGAACTGTATTATTTAGACAATGTGGATCGTAATGGCATGGCAGAGCATCTCACCAGAAGTGACTGTGAAGGGTTTTAAGAAGTGCTGTATATCCAGTGCAGTGGATGGAATCAATGGTATGCTGTGGAATGACAGTGAAGAGGATGGGGATGTTAGGGGTGTGTGTGAGGATAATTAACGCACTTTCTGTTAACATGGAGACAGTGACACTGATGGGCAAAGATAGAATCTCCCATGCTTTTTGTATTATCCCTTGGCAGACGGGGGCTCAGATTAGAGTTGTCTTGCATTTGGGTAAATATGGTATTTGACATATGCTTGATAACTGGCATGTTGTGGCCTCCTGGATCTCCATATTTGAACCTTTGTGCTAATATTATTCATGGGGGACACTGAAAGGTAGATTGTGTGAACATTCAGCATTCTTTGCAAGAAATGAAAGATAATTTATGTAACATCATCCTATTGTGCTAGTTGATTAATAGCAATGCAAATCCCTCAACACATCTGAACACTATGCATTTTATTGTTATTATTATTATTATTTCTCTGTGACATGTTGCAATCGTTCATTCGATGATCATCAAGTGGAATAACAAGTACATAAAGGAAAAGTGTGCTGTAGAAGAGGCCTCCCTTTCACAATCATCCTAGAACGATACAATAAATATTTCCCACGTATTTTATTTGCAGATGTTGTGTGCACTTGTGTCTGATTTTCAGTGCATAATTAGTGTGTGGAATTTGTAGGTATATTTCCAATCTGTAATCATACCATGTTTCATATGCTTCACTAATGTGGTGTATCAGTTATTGGTTACAGTGCAGACGAATGTACAGATTCTGCATGATTGAACTGTTACAGAAAAGTACATTTAGATTCTGCACAGTTGCTGTGTTGTCACATATTGTCTGCAGTTAGTAGTGAATGGGCATTATGTTTTCTGTTTGAATAACCTCATTTGGTATAACATGTAAATCTTACTGTTTTTGACAAAACAAAATACAAATGTTACTGGTGCTTGTAAGTTCACAGTCACCGTCTTTCAAATTTGCACAACTGTGACAAGGATGACAACAGTATTTACTGTGTTGTAGGTTGATCCTAATTTTGAATGGGCCACATGGAATTCTGCAACACCAGTTGATTTCAATGATGTAGTAAGTGCAGAAACTCCAGTTGCAGAAGAAGTGTTACTTCATGTAAGGAGCCCATTCCATGAAGTGAGGATGGCAGCAGCGAATTACATTAGTACACTCTTTGACCACCCGAATGGTGCAAGCCTTACTGCTGGTCATATTGAGTGGCAAAAGAGAATATTTAAAAAATTGTGTGTTATCATTATGTCGTCCTTTACCGTTGAGGTACAGTATGCCCAAATGATTCTATTTTTAATTTGTTCCCTGTTTGGCATTTTCTAATTTCTGAAATAGTGGTGGATATGCAATAAAATTAAAGTACAATAGTGCCAGATGTCTGATGTTTCTTTCCTTTCCCTCATCAATACACATGGTACTTGATGTGTTAAAATTCTCATTTTGACAGTTGATACAGTGGGTTTGAGGAAAATAACTAAACACCAAGTTTTCATTAATGTTCATTCTATAGGAATAGAAGTACACTGTGTGGTGAGGTTTTAAGTGGGGCTTTTAACTGGCAGTAGTATTAGTACTAAAAAGTTTATTTCTTTGGAAGTATGCCTGTTCAAGTGTTTGAAAGAAAATGCATTGGGAAATTCTGTTTGCCTGGTGGGGACCAAGGGATAGTCATTCTGTTGCTGAGATTCGAATGTGAGAACTGGATATAAGCAGAAATGCTGCCCATTTGACTGCAACATTCAGTACTGCAGCAGTGCAGTGCTGTTAGATTCATTAGGAAACAGCATATTTTTCGACCATGTTCTTATCCTCTGACTAACTGAATAGCTTTCCCTTTTGACACAGCCTATCTGCTGCCTGTAATTTTTAACAGTGATAAATTTTGTAACTTTCCCACATTCATTAGAATAGCTGCCTTCTGCTATGGTTTATGCATATTTGTAAATATGTATACATTTTGCTTATCTTACCAAATTGTTTCTATGAAGTTACATCTTACCCTAGCATGTATGTCATCTGGATTCAATTTTAGTGTATTATTGTCAAAGCCCCAGGCATCCTTTAACTGTTTTATGTGATAATTATTCAGCAGCTGCTGAGAATATTGTCCATGTAAAATTTGCAATCTTCCTCATCCACTCTCCTCTTGATATATTTTACAATCCCACTTTTAGGTATCATCATCAGTGTTTCATTTTGCTTGTCTTTTTCCAAGTGATAGTGACAATGTTCTGGCGTACAGCTGGCTGGTCAGTGGGTATACCATCTTAATGTGATTCCCAGCCAGCTGGACAGTGGTTATATCATTAATAGTGTCATATGCAGCCAACTGGATGGTAGGTATACCATCACAATAGTGTGATATGCAGGCAGCTGGGCAGTGGTTATACCATCACAGTATTGTGATATGCAGCTAACTGGGTGGTGGTGTAATGTCACAATAGTGTGATATACAGCCAGCTGGGCAGTGGATGTATCTTCTCAATAGTGTGCTGAATGTTGAAAACAAAGATGTTCTTTGAAACATTGGGAACCACTCACCCAGTGATACAGTGCCACATCCAAGAAGACCTGAATTCTTCTGACTATACAGGTTAATTTACAAGACTGGTTAAAAATACAGTTACCAAACTTACGAAAAGGAAGTTCTTGAAAATAAAACAAACACTGAGAAATGACTGAGTATTTACTTTATTCAGTAATAGTTATAATCCTGTTCATCTTTGTATTTATTCTGTGAATAGTGTTGTATAAAATCTGTTGCTGTTGGAATTTGAATGTTGTCATTTCTTTTGTAGTTATAAAGTGTGTTGCCTGCTATTTATGTCATAACTGTATTTCAGCTGATACAAATGTTTTTTGATGGTTTGTTACAGTGTTTTTAATGCAAAGTTTGCTTCTTTTGGATTATTTTCATTTCAGTACCATTACTTCATTGTGTTGCTAGGTCAAGTATCATTTTGTTGTTGCTAATCTGTGGTTGTGATTGCTTTAATGTGTCTTTTCTGTTCACTGTACAGGGTGATTTAACAATGGAGGAGAAGGTTGATGAAAGTGCAAACCGAACTGCTAGTGCATTGCATTGTTTCGCTGCGCTTATTGTTGTGAGTCCCCTGTGCCGCAAGAAGGCACTATTTGCTCTGCTTCAACTTGTGAAGGAGAAGAACTTGAATACTGGTGAGAGATGCTATTATGCAGCAATATTCCAAGCATAACTGATTATTTGTGTTTTTCAGCCAGAGTGTTTCTTTAGTGAAGGGATAAGTCAAAATAGAATTACATCATTAAGGACAGTTTTAAACAAGGCTTGGATCTTACAGATCTTCTGTACTCAAAGTAAAGCGGTGAAGGCCATCAATAGAACTAAGTTTTATGTTGTATTATTCTATTTATATTCTTGTATAATAATATAACATAAAACGTTGTTGTATTTGACTTCCTTCATGCCCTTACTTTGTTTATCTTCATCACAGCAAAATGTTTATCCTAAAGAAATTGTTTGCAGAGTGAAGAAATTGGTTTCATTCTTGGCAAGGCTTTCTAAGATGGGATCATATACTGGGGGATTTGGCAATGGATGTGGTTTTTACAAGTAACAAAGGAGGTGTAATTATTGTTTGTAATTTGAACTTGCTGTATGTCATTCAGTGAGCAAAATCATTAGGATTATATGAAATTGTTTATAATTAATATGCGGAGAAGTTCCAAGTCTGGTTTGTGACTAGTTGTCAGCAGTGTATATGACTTGTACAATGAACCGGAGTACACAGTTTTCTTTTGTCAGTGAAGTGAATATTGTGCATATGTAAAACTCCAATGTGGAATCTTGGTCATTCTGATTCTGGACCTTGACAGGTGAACGTGATTCTTTTCGTGGTATTTGATGGTTGATTATACATTCAGGTATTGGTCTGTGATAGATAGAACAATATATAGTCAAACACAACTCAATTAATGATTTTATTGAGGTGTATTTCTTATATTGTTTCGTTCAACGACATGCTTCAGCTCTAGTTGTGAGTCATCTTCAGGTTGATTACTTTTCTTAGTAAGGTAAGGAGAAGGAGAATATATATTTCTGAATTTTAATTTCCGCACATGAACATATAATGTCTGTATAATTCTTTTTGAGGAGCAGAAAATGCAGTTAATTATTTGGTTGCACATAAAAAAACTAAGCCCAAATTCAAGGTAATTAAACTACTAAAACTGTGAAAATAACCTTTGACTCTAAAGGTAACATAATGTTTCATTGTAACTGAACTGTTTGTGTACATTGTGACATGACATTGTTCATCCTTATAAGTGTCAACTGCAATTAAGTATTATATACCAATTTGCCATACAACAAAGTGTGACATGTGATTGTTCCGTTTAATGCCATAAATGGCCAACGGTATCCTCAGTGTTTCAGTTTCGCTGCTGAATATTGCTGGAGGTAAGTCTCATTTTCCTGACTGGACATGTCTGCATTAAAGCTAGATGGGATGACTACACCTGTACTTCCAGATATGGGAGTGTGTTTCAGTATAAAGTTTAACTTACTGGAATTTTTCTTTGCCCATTTTAATATGTTTCTGATGAATGTGTGGCAATTGTCATAGCAGAGGATGAAAGATACTAATAAGTCTGTTCCTCTGATTTGTATTTATTGGATACAAAGTAATATATATTTTAATTTTCTTTTAGAACTGGTTCATAAAGTACTTGTGCTAGTGGGTAAGAATCTGAAGTTACCTAAGATCACTAAGCTGATGGAGAGCAACCTAAACTACATCTTAGTTCGCTGGATGCAACAACACTATGCACTTCAGGTACTATAAAAAATGTATTGTAAACTTGATATTGCAACTTTTTCTGTAGTCCTGTGTTGGTTTCCATCGACAGTGTATTAAGTTTTCTGCACAAGTTTGCAGCGTAATGACTGATCTTCACAACTCTTGTTTCGGATTTCACTGTGACATATAGTGCTAATATGTGCAAGAGGAAGGTAATTTTAATGCAATCATTAAAGAGGTATTGTGTTATTTTGTGACACTGTCAGTAATACAAGTTGTATAGAGTTGAATGTTGGATGATTCAGGAATGACAAATTTGAAAGGAGCTAGAAGGAAATGGTCATGGATTAATCAAGGCACTGTTCTAGTATTGTTGTAGAAGTCCTGAAGAAAACCTTGATCAGGATATTCAGTGACCTGGTGCAAATTTGAATTAGGCATCTTCCAAATGCAAGTCTGTAGCATTACTGTTATACTGACCCATTAAGTTTTTGGATAGAATAGTGTTCATGGTATTTTTCTCAAATGTTTTGCATGTACAAGTAACTGGAACTACATTTTCATGAACATCTTTATCACAGCAAGTACCTGGTAGTGGCAGTGCCATAGTTCAGGTGGTGAATTACCCTCTTCTTACTGCAGAGGGCCAGGTTTGATTCCAGGGCAGTCTGTGTGGGAGTTTAGGTGGTCAAAGTGGCACTGGGACATGTTCTCTGAATACTGAAGCCTTCCTATGTCACTGTTCTATTAATGCTGAACTCTAATTCCTCCATGTACCATTGACACTATGTAATCTTAGTGATTTCCAACCTTGCAAAATGAAACATGTAAAGAAGCTTGTCAGCATTTTGTGTTACAGGATTTCCCTTGGACACTTTTGGATTGCATGTCAGATACTGAGTTTTTGACCAGATATCAAGAGGTGATTTTTCCAATTTTACTGCAAAGGGAGGAAGCCGATTCTCTGGAGTTAGTGTCTCGTAAAATTGGCAGGTCAATTCAAGACTTAGTCGAAACATGTTTTGCCCGTATCATTGCTTGTGTAAGGACATGTCTTGCTGCTTTTCAACCTGATCGTCTCGAAGATGAAGAAGTGCGAAGTGCCAAACGTCTCAGTACCAGGATGACAGAAATTATTTCTGAGAACAGAGTTACTTACCTCTTGAACCATCAACTGGATAGAGTTATTGTCAGTATAATGAGACTACTCTTTGATCCACAACATTTTGATGAGCTGTGTGGAGTTAGCAGAGAGACCTTATGTGACCCAGATCCACCATACTTCAGGATCTCTACAGTTCTGAACAGTCTGACTTCTCTGCAGGTAGGCTAAACTGTGTTTCACTGCCTTGTGTGTTTGTGTCACTAACCCCAGTGACACAGGGTCTGTATTGAAGTGTTAGCAGTCACTCAACTGCGTAGGCATAAATTTGCCAATAACAATGGGAGGAGGGGGGGCCATAGATATTGTGGAGTCAGTTAGAAAGAGGGGGAAGATTGGTTTGAACCATTCCTTTCCCCACTCTCACCCAACCTTATTTTTATTTGCCCCTCTTCAGCTCAGTAGCCAGAAGAATTATTCTTAGATAGAAAAAATATTGGAGGTGCATTTGCCCCCCTTAAGTTACACCAGTGCTCAACTGGTTAAGGAATTCTGTGCTTTTACTAAGCCTGAATGCTCATTGCTGTGTTCATAAAAGTCCATCATTGAACAATATCATGCACTATATGAATCCAATCTGCACTATTTTTACCCTTTTTCTTGGAGATCCATTTTATTATTTTCCCCATTTGCATTTAAGTCTGCCAAGTAGTGTCTGTTCTTTAAGTTTTGTAGCCAAAACTTTGTATACATTTATTACTAGATGTTTTATTGGAAATGCCAAAACTTTTCTACGTCTTTCTTAATCCTAGTAGAACTTGTATTATTCAAAGCCGCATTGCGTGCCTGGAATAAAAATTCTTATTACTCATTACCCACTTCATACAGCAACCTAACAATATTAGGCAAAAACTATGAAGTTAGTTGAGTAACATTTCATAATGTGCTAGCTTTTTTATGGTGAAAAGTGTTAGTTCAGTTCCCAGTTTGCAGACTGGAAGACTTGTCTGTTGTCAGCTACCCACTGCTGTTTATTCATGTGTTTTCAGGGACCCTTTAAATGTGGAGGTTATCTCCAGCTACAGCCTGAGGTCGTGCTATACTGTTGTCACAAAGAACCCATTAACCATGGTCCATACTTCTACATACATCATTGTTGGCAGTTTTTAGTCTCTTAACCCGTTGGGGAAGCCAGATATGAACAATCATATGACAAGTTTATTTTATGAGTAGCATGGCTGTAAGGATAACAAACATAACTTTAGTTCATGCATTATTTTTAATTGGGGAGTTAACTTGATACTGAAGTTCTTGTTTGTCTGTTATGGGATCAAGTGATAAATGGGGCATCAGTTTTTCCATTAATTAATTGTCCCTTTCATCAACCTAACATTATTTAGATTTGGACTGTTATGTGAAAGTGTATGTGGAAGTGATACCTCATATAATTATTTACTCTTTTGTAGCAGCAGCTTCCTGGGCAACAGTCACTCCCACTTGTTGTGTATTTGTCTAACAAAAGGCCAGACTGCATACAGAAGATTCTTCTGAGCCTTGCAGTTGATATTCATCAAGCACCAACACTTCAAGATAAACTGAAGTCCTTCCATGATTATGCTGCATTTGCTCATATCTTGGCCCAAGAACTGAGTGTCAGAAAGGATGGACTTGGAGACATGACCACATTTATTATTAGAGATGTTTCACATACTCTTATTCACCTTATGAAACACAGCTACCAGAAGGAGGAATTTCCATTGGTTATTGCATCATGTCACTTCTACAAGTTGTTTTGCAGTAAATGTTTCCCATTGCGTGCCTCAGTTGTAGAGGAATTTCTTATTGTGATTGTGAGTACTCTTGTGCCCTTTGCCAAGTTGAGTGGTGATTTGGGTGCTGAGAGTCGAGCACTACTCCGGTTTCTTGTTGTTGAAAACAGTGAGCACTTATCATCTGCCATTACGATGTTGGACCCATTCCCATCAGATACCATATTTGAAGAAATGCATGTTGTATACACCAGAATAGTAAATGTGAAGAAGAGGGATAGCCTTGAGGAGAGTATTAAGCATTTCCTGAATGCTGGAAATAAGAATCTTGGCTGTAGAGCTGAAGGTCTGAAGTATCTGAGAACTCAGGTATTGTTAGTTAAGGCATTTGTTAATCTTAATCCTTTCCACTTTACATCCTATTATGTATTGTTACCTACTACAGCATTGTTTCTGGTGTTATTATTATCATTAATGGTAGTTATATTTCTTCTATTTCTTTTCTTTGTCATAATTTTCTAGGTAACACTTGTTGGTTACATCAGGTTGCCAAAAGTGGATAGTATTCTGAAATATTCCATGAAAAATAATGATTGAAAAGTAAGAATGTGATGTAATTACCATGTGTAGTTTAATCTGTTTATAAATGCTGAGGTTCAAATTACTAGGTTCATTTCATATCGCTTTGTCTCGCCTGGAAGTGGCAAACTGTGTATATTTGATGATACATCATCTCTGATGTAATACCTTTTTCTATGCATGAACTTTTGTTAGTACTCACATGTGCATGCCTGCATGCGCACACATGCACACACACACACACACACACATGCGCGTGTGCGTGCGGTTACCTCTATCATAATCGTTTATTGAAAATGGTTCTTAGCAATACTGCAAAGAGCAAGAAGTGTATGAAATTTATTTAAACCTTTGGTTTAGTGGCAGTAAATAATGCATTGCTGGAGTTAGCAGACTCATTTTGATAGATGGCTTGCATTTTACTCTGGCTGCAACTCTCTTAGGATTAAAGACCTGACAGAAGCAAGATCAGGTGCAATGTTCAGATTCGGTGAGCCTCCAGGTGCATTTTTTTATTTGCTTAATTGTTACAATTACAGCCATGATTAATTATTATTATGTGATTTTTTTTATAAATATATGCATATTTTTGCTAACTTATTACGATCTTGAAACTTTGTTTGATGAATTGGCATTTTCTTGTGGTTGGGGTTATGAGGTTTGGAATTGTGACAGTGGGGTCATGGTTGGAAAAAAATGGTTGAGAACTCATTGCTGTAGTGCTTATAATTCAGAATACTTCACTTTGTGTGCCTGCAGTGTCTTGGATAGCTGAGCATGTTAGTAATTCAGGCTGTGAGGTAACAGACACAGTTGCACAGAATGCTGAAGTCAGTGACACTTGGATATTCATTGTACATGCAAAGATGCTGATAATTTTTGTTTAAGTGGCAGTCCTAATTATCAGACTGATTTGAAGAGCTGAAGTGAAGCATAAGAATCCAGCAGTCTTCTTTCTGCTTGCCAGAGAGAAGTGCTGGACTATACAATTTCCCCCTCCCCACCCCCCACCCCCCCTAATTCTCCTCACAAAGAATGTCTCAGTGTATCAACTTAAAATATTACATCTTACAAATTAATGAATTACATAATTAAATTTATTGTAATGTCAAATGAACAAGCAGAATTTATTCTACCCTTTGAAGACTGACCTATATTTTATATATTCATGTGTGTGTGTGTGTGCACGCACGTGCGCCACACAGATAATTAGGTGTTCTTCCAGGAGAAAGGTTAATCAGTTAATGCTGTATTGGATGATAATGGCTGTTTATTATTAACAGTAATATGGAACATGTAACCAAACTGTGCTGGTAAAATTTACAGCTTTTTGTGTTACATCTGTCAGTACATATACCAATCACTAGGCTTTAAAGAGCTGTTTGTAATTATTGTACAGCTGTGTGTTTAATTGATACGTATAATTTGTTGAAGCTGTCAGAAAAAAAGCAAGATTTGAGCATACTGTACAAGAAACTGAATGACAAAAGAGGATTTTCTGAGGACTGTGCTGAGAGTCTGCTGCATCAGCTAATATGTATGTTGGTTGAACTGACATCTGTACCAGATTCAAGAGTGAGTAGGACAGTGATGGTTTTGTATTTTTATGATTTCTAGATGAAGCATGTCATGGTACTGAAGTGTGTAGTAGATACATATGATCTCAGAAAAATATGCTGAAAACTTAGCTTCCTTAGGAAGATGTGGTTTCTGGATTTTATTTGTCATTTCTTGTTTAGAAAAGGACACACAGTTTTCAAAACTGGATCTGTTTCCATCCTCAGGTGACAGGGAGACACCTGCTTACTTAGGGGTAACAGAAAGAGGTATTCTTAATCACTGAAGAACCTAAATCTGTTAATTACCTCTGTATTTCCTTTTAGAAGCAGTAATTGTCAGTTGTCAAAAAGAAAATATACATATAATTAAAAATTGTGGGAATTCCCACAAATGCCTAAAACTACAACTTTTTATTATAATTTGTATTATTTTATTCATCTCCAAATGACAAATGTTAAACCTAGGTAGATGTGTTGAGGTAGATAATTGTTCTTTGTTCATTGACAGAGAATAGCTTTTTCTGTCAGACTTAACTGAGTAGGTTCCTTTTCACCCTCTAGTATGAGGACAGGAAGAGATCCAGTTTCTGAAATGTGTATCCTTTTGAATATGATGCATTGAACAAAATAAAGAAAATATATCACTCTGATTGCAATATGCCATTGTCAGAAACTTCTAGAATTTACTTGCACATTCTTATTGACTGTGAAAATCTTGTCATTGCTGTAATGGAAAGAGCTGTGCATTTGAAAACTAATGGGATAAGCTGTATGGGATATACAGCATAAGTAGGAGAGTTGAGAGAACATACAAAATTTTGGTAAGGAAACCAGAAGGGAAGAGAGAGGCCTTGACATAGATTGGAGGGTAATGTTAACAAGTTCAGTGGGAAATAGCATGTGACAGTATGAACTGGATTTATTGAGGCTCAGGGGTCCATTTACAGGCTGCTGTGAATAACAGAATAATGGACAATTGGGTTCCATGAGGCAGTATACTTCTAGAATAATTGTGTGACTGTTGACTTCTCAAGAAGGGCTCTGGTTCTCTGAGTTAGTTGATGTATATGAGGGCCTATTTCCTATTATCTACTAAAGCTAGATTATCACTCTTACACATCTTTCAGGTAGTGTAATAAACAGTGAAGTGATTTTTCCTATGTGTATGTGTCACATTGAAATGTTGAACTTTGTAAAACTATGCCAGTTGTCAGTGTAACTGCTGGAATTATGGTCTGAGCACTTCACTATTAACCATCAGGGTGCATTTTTAATAACTGTTAATGCTTTTGATGGTCAGACCTTTTATGAATTTGGAAAACTTTCATCAACTTCAGCTTGATTGTATTTGACTGTTCATGTTTATATGATTACTGTGTAGGAGGGTCTGGATTGTTTATTCAGTTTGCAGAATATGGATAAAGAAATAATCATTTGTTCCCTTATTCATCATAATCATGCAATGATCATTGGCGTTCCTCAGTGGGCAGATCCAATTACTCTGGTATCCACTGAGGGAATTGCCAAGATTGTTTCTGTCATGTGACTGGCTGGAGAACTGCAAGAGTTGTATGGCAATAAAATTATATATAACCTATATTTTCCATGAGGATTTAGCTGTTTTGGGTTGTTCTGCTGAGTAGCATGTTTATGGATTCCCACTGTTTGAAAGGTTCATACTGCCTTCAACTTTGAGGGCTAACGAAGACTTAGATTTTCAGTAATTTATTTATACTAAAGTTGAAAGCTGAAAGCATTACTCTGGAGATGCTACTATGCTGAACAATATCAATGCAACTACTGGCATCTGTAATGGAGTTAGGTACAGTCCAGGGATTTTGCTCTGCATAACCCCTATGCTTGCTAATGCTCAATTTGTAGATCAGACTAGAAGCATCCCGGTGCTTGGGTGAGCTTGGCCCTGCTGATCTGACCACAATGATACTGAAGCCAGAACAAAGCCAGGAGTTCCAAGGGAATGAGTTCCAAAACAATCCCATCCTCATGTTCACATCTCATGTTTTGAGAGCCACAGTTGACTGTCTTGTTGATGAGAGCATCAGCGTGGTGGAAGCAGCTAGTGCAGCCCTGTATAAGATCCTTGCCTCTCGGGAAGGTCAACAGGTTATAGGTAACACTTTTATGTTTTGTAAGGATTGGATGTAAAAAAGGAATCAGGTGGAAATTTAATAATAGTGTTTGGTGAACTAGGTATGTCCATAGCCGTTATTTTGCTGTGCTATGGCAAGACCTGCAAAGTCATACTGTGGTACCGTTATTTGTTTCACAGATACAACACTGTAAAGATTAGTGCCATTCTGTATTGTAGAGCTGTAATGTTATCTGAATTGTACAGTGGTGTGCTGGCTTCTACATTTTTAAACAATAAAATTCAGTTCCATTTTGAGTACCCCTTCCTTATGAGGACTTAATCTCTTCATATATGTATAGAATTGAACTTTTTTAAATATTATTATGTAGTTTCATGTGTGTGAAATTTGGTCTCTTGCTTGGAGAGAAAAACATACGAGGTCCGACACACAAAAAAAAAGGGAGAGACTGTGCCTGTAACTCTTTCTGTTTAACAAATTCAGGAAATCAACTATGATCGCCTTCAAAATAGTTCCCTTCTGAGTAGACACACAGCTGCATACAATGCTGTCAATGTTCAAAGCAATTCCCCAGGTCATGTTCTGTAAGGCTGTTGAGGATTTCCACCGTTTTTGCTTTCACATTTTCTACTGACACAAAATGGGTTCCTTTGAGCACTGACTTGAACTTTGGGAAGAGGTAGAAGTCACAGGGAGTGAGGTCTGGCAAGTAGGGTGGGTGCTCAAGCACACTGATGTTCACAGACAATGTGTTGTGGGCTGGCGTGTTGTCCTGGTGCAAAATCCACCTGTTTCTCCATACTTCCGGTTGTTTCCTTCTCACACGTTCACGCACTTTCGTGAAGACTTCAGTGTAATACTGCTGATTTACTGTCTGGCCGCTGGGTACCCACTCTGCCATCACAATACCCTGGATGTCAAAGAAAACAATCAATATGGCCTTGAACTTCGAACAACTCATGCGTGCTTTTTTTGGTCTTGGAGATGATGTTGACTTCCACTGCATTGACTGTCGCTTGGTTTCCGGATCATATGTAAATACTGAAGTTTCATCACAAGTAATTATCGAATTCAACAAATCTAGTACATTCTCAGTGCGTTGCAAAAGGTCCAAACACAATTCCTTGCAAAGTTCTTTTGTTCATCTGACAGCACTTTTGGAACCATTTTTGCACGAACCTTTCTCATGTTCAATTCTTCCCTTTTACCCTGTCCAAATTGACTTCCTCAGCTACTGCTCTAACACCCAACCTTCGGTCTTTTCGAATCACATCTCGCACTTTTTCAATGTTGTCATCAGTAACAGCTGTGCGTGGACAGCCTGGGTGATCATCATCTTTCACGCTTTCTCTGCCTTCCAAAAATCATTTGTGCCATTCAAACATGCGTGCATGAGACATGCAATCTTCACCGTAAGCCTCAGTCAATAATTGAAAAGTGTCCGTTGCAGTTTTCTTCACTTTAACAAGAAACTTGTTGTTAACTCATTCACTTTTGCATTCTGACGTTTTCCGACCAAGGATAAGAACATACCTATATTTGAAGATGCGTCCACTTGTACTGAGTAAAGCGATCGAGCTGAGCCTTGTAACACTGTGGCAGGTCAGAACATGTTCTGTAGCTGTCTGTTTGTCTCTCCCCTCTTGGTTCCTGAGCTATAGGGTTAGTCTCGTTTTTTTTTTTTGTGTCAGATCTCGTATGTTACAAGTGTTTGACAGTAGGGTGCTTAGGAAAAAATTTGGCTTTAAGGGGTATGAAGGAAGTGTACAGTTAGGGTATTACATAATGAGGAACTTTGTGTTTCATTGATATCAATTAGTATTGTAACAAGTGAAATGTAGAAATGATTTTGGGTGGGGTACAAAGTTTGTTGGAAGATGGTGAAGTATGCAGAATTTGTGTGGGGGGATCTGTTCAAAGCCACCCCCTTGAAAAACTATATACCAGCTGGGGAGATAAAATTAAGTTGGCTGTTAAGGGGATAGATTTGTAATGATGGGATGTGGGTGAAAGTGGATCAGAATAATGTTGAAGGACAGGCTTTGGCATTAGCTGTGTTGGATGTTATGGTTTTAGTGCCAGAGGATTAGTGTAGTTTGACACTTTCTGTGTTGTTAGCTTACCAATGGTGTAATTATATTTTTAATTTTTGAGTAAGTTAAACTTGTTCATTTCTCTATTCTTGTAGGTTCAAATGGGCTTGATGACCGATTCATAGTACCATTCAAAGCAGTCAGAAATGCGGAACAATATTCATCAGTGACTGTGAATGAAGAAATATTCAGCGAGACCGTAGATGTCGAGGACCTTTGGTGTCCTGTGGAAGAATGCAGCCATGAGAAATGGGTTACTAGTTTGGTGCGCACTGTACTAAAAACATTCCCACAGGAAAACTGCTTTATCTCAGAGTTGATTCCTGTTTGTAGTGCAAAGGTGAGCGTAGCAAAAACTTACCATTAAGTCACAAGTCCATCTGCATAATCAGTTATTTTTCTCCCTCTTTTTGCCAGTGGTAGGGTGGAACTGTGGCACTTTAGAACTGCAGTCCCCAGTGGCCTCATTGTGCCCCATTCGTATGATTGATTAATGAATATGGAGCAACAGCAAAATAATTGACAAAAAAACTGAAGTACTCATAGAAACACCCAGTTCATCTTTCCCCACCACAGATACCACATACAGTGCCCTGGGATGGAACCTGACCCTCTGTGGTGAGAAGCCAATGACCCACTGCCTGAGCTGTGACCTGGTGTGATATCAGATTGCATTCACTTCTATGTGGGCCATTCGTGGTCACAATTTTCCTCGTTTATCATGTATACAATTGTGTTTAATTTTACTATGTCCATCGTTTTCTTGTACTTTGGAAACAAAGATTACATTTTAATTAATTATTCACATTTATAGACACAGGAACCAAAGAGGAAGGACACAATGCTCACTTCAGGCCTGTGAACCCCATCTAGTAAAATTTTCTTTTTTCAGGAAATTTATGTTTCCAGATCCCATCTGTGTATGTAACATAATTATTCCGTAGTACAGCACTTAAAATTCTGTTGCCCGTTGAACTCCTTGGATGTTCATTTTTCTGTGTGGCACCCTGAAATTAGAATGAAGAACTTGAAATTTGTTGTAAGATTACACTTATTTTTAAATATTGTCATTGACTGCATAAAAACCTATAATTGTAGAGCAGGTAGGTGATAATGTTTGGAAACAAGTTTGAATTTAAGAAGCTTAACTGAATGCGGTTGTTTCCAGAATTTGTGAAATGTTTTGCCGTCACTTAGCAAAGATTTCATTTTAGCTTTGTGCATGTTTATAAGGAAATCGTTTATTAAGTTTTCATTTTTAAAGTTTGTATTTACTTATTTCTTTTTATATCATTCTTTTATTCAGAGCCCCACAGCATGCAGCACCACTGTCACACTAAGAAGAACTGACTGCTTAAACTGGGAAAATTGTGTAAATGATATTCTTGTGTGTTTCACAGTAAAGCTGTTAAATGTGGTCAGCAGAATGAGTGATTCTATTGATATAACTAGAAAGGCATGGAAATTTTTAGTGCATGAAAAAGTAGCACAGTTTTGATTTGCCCTGTGACTTATTTTCCTACTATTAGCAGCATTACCACATTTAGAAAGGTAATTCAAGCTTATTTACCAACCACAAGTTAAGTGTTCAGCAAATACACAGTTGTGTTCTGAAACTGGTTATTGTCTTAAGTCCTGAGGTGCCAGATTTAATCATGTGAGGAAAGGGAGTTACATATTTCCCTGTACACGTTACTGCAAAGACATCCAATCTTTGCAAATTGATGCTGTGAAAATGCCTGTAGTTCAGCAGTTCCTCAATCCCAGCTTGTATTTGCTTATGAATAAAATGTTCATTCTAAATAAACCATAGAGGAACTTGCAGTTTCCTTTAGAGTTTTTAGATGTTTATTTTTGATCACCGTGATTCACTGCTTGATTCAACATTTAGGGTGTATTTGAATTTGATCTAAGCTTTAGTGGTAAAAAGTGGTTGTTAGATTATGCCTATGTTGTAGAGCAGCATAAACCGTAATCTGTTTCATACTGGTAGCAAATTCTTTGGTATAGGCATAGCTGAAATGGACTATGCATAGGCAAAAGTAATTCAATTTACAGTTTGGCTAAAGATGAGGAAAACTGGTAGAGACCAACAGAGACCTAGGCAGAGACTTTCTAGGTCTCTGTTTACCTGGCAAATGGAAGGAATTCCATATATATCTGAGGGAAGAGCAGATTGAAATGGACTTTTATATGCCTAATCATGGGATAATTTAGTTGAAATTGGTATAATAGTTGTCCTTGTCCATGCCATGAAGGTGTAAAGGTGGATTGGAGGTATAGCACTACTCATTCTTAACCTCAGCACCAGAGGTGAGTGGTCAACTTCATGTCCTAGCTGCCTTGTTTCCAAGAAAGAACCTTGGTACTCATTAAATAGGAAGCTGTATGAGCCCCAGAGCCAGTCTGAACATTTAGAGAAGAGAAAAATCTCCAGCTGATGCCAGGCTTTGAACCCAGGATCACCAGACCATACCGTAGTCACAATACCAACTACACTATTCCAGCTCCTAGTGGTATAATATCAGGATATAAAAATCTTAGTGTTAGTTTTCTTGGGGTTTTGGAATTCATTATAATACAATGTCTCTGGATGAAGAATGGTGTAATGTATGTACATTATTTTACTTTTCCTTGCAGCTATCATTTGCAGAACAGATACTGCCACTGTTAGTGTGGCTTGTTCTGAGCACAGGCAGTGACATGTGTAAAGCCATCATGAATAGATCAATATGCTACTTCTTTAGGAGTCACTTTGAGACCTGTCTTCAACTTGACAAGGAACGCAGCACTTCTCCGTTGCCAGTTCTCAAATGTAAGTTTCCAGCATAGTAAGCTCTTGTTTAATGATGGAGTTTATGAAATTTAACTGTCATAATTATAAGAGATAAGACTTACTGTTTTGTTTCAAGTATCTCTTTTCCCCCCCACAAGACACATACACACACACAAATTTTGTAATTTGGGCACAAAAATTTAATTGGAATAATTTTGTGTAGGAAGGTTTTCTGTTTGTGGATAGCAAAGACATCCTGGGAAAGAAATTTTTGTCCCCTAAAGATGGGTAAAAATGGAGGCTGGGATAAAAAATGAGTACATTAATGAACATGTATTGAAACAATGAATATGACATTTGGGCAGCATCAGTGTTTTGTGTGGAATTCGCTATGTGGCTGTTCTGTGCATAGGTCCCTATGTACATTCTAGGACTGATAACTTGAAATTTCAGGGGTGAAGAAGTGGAGCTAAGAGGAAGGGAATTGGATCCGAGCCTGTGGGTCAGTACCTGTTTAAATATATAGCTCCAGGCAGAAACCCATCCCACAAGTTACTAGTGATTAC
>JGI20166J26741_11804473_pt1 | contig 20850 bp, 16 predicted proteins | sample TergutCu122P5_FD_26741 | JGI IMG/M metagenome (IMG submission 26741)
TGCCCCCCAGATACCCGGATATGTGCTGATGAGCGGCACGCGTTCCACTATAACCTATAACGCCATAAGCCAGGATCAGGTGGCTGAGTTCTATTATGTACCGATATCCGAAGTTATATATGACAACGCGGTGAACGTCACGGTGACGGGCGCCGACAACTCGACGGGCGCGGAAATGTACAGCTACACGGTTTTGAAGCCCATGAACTCCGGGGACTTCACCGTCAGCGCGTTTGACCTGCCCGGTTACGCGGTGGCGGGCGCCGATTCCCGGACCGTAACAGTCGCAACGGATAACATTAAAGTCACCTTCGGTTACGACAGCCTCGTTGCCACCGTTACGATCAAAGCGGAAGACCAGGGCGGCAATCCCATACCCGCGTTCAGCGATATTAAGGTAAGCGCCGTAAAAGGCAAGCCGTTCAGCTACAGCGCCCCGTACATCCCCGGATGGATCGCGGACGCGGTGCGGCTCAGCCGGTCCATCGACAGCGTCGTCGGGGACGGAACCGACTCGCTGACCTTCACGTATACGAAGGCGACGTGCAATGTGACGATCCGCTGGATAGACGATTCCAACGGCCGCGTAATAGGGTCCGACGAGATGAACCTCTCATCCTCCGACACCGACGTGCCGGTCAGAATCCAGGATCTTTCCGCGGATTACTACAGCTTTAACGCCCCGGCAATCATGCCGGCGGTATCCTATTCAACGCTGCCGCAGATAATAGAGCTCTATTACACCAAGCGGCTGGCCGACGTCAATGTCATATCAAACGACGTGACGGCGCCGGCGGCGCCGGCGCAAATAAATGTGTACGCGCAATCCCCGCAGCGCATGGGCGAGGCGGCGACGTTCAGCGCGTACCCGGAGGACGGCTATTATCTGCTCGGGAACGCCCAGCAGACGGTCATGATAAACGCCGATCCGACGGCGGTCACGTTCAGCTACAGGCGCGTGGCCCCGGACCAGGTCACCGTACAGGCGTTCGAGCAGGGCACAAACGCGCTCCTGCAATCCACCACGGTATCCGTGGAGGCCGGAAGCGCGACGACATTCAAATATCCGGCGATCAAGGGCTATGTGCTGGCGCAGGACCAACCCGCCAGCCAAGAAGCCAAGGGCGGCGACACCGTCAAATTCTATTATGTCAAGGACCTCGTGACGATCAGCATATCACTCAAGGAAGAGGACGCGAACGGAACGGTGACAGGGGATCTGCCCATGCCGGCCGGACTGCCGTCGTCGCTGCAGGTCCCGAAGGGCTCCGACTACACGGTGTTCGCGCCGAACGTACCGGGATATACACTCGCGCCGGGCTCAATGGCCAATGTGAACTATCTCGGCATAAGCGCCGGCCAGACGGCCGAGTTCCATTACCGCAAGCTCACGTTCGGCATGATTGATACGGTCACGATAACGGCGCGATACGTCGACGCGGCCACGGGCAATGAGATAGCCAGCCAGCGCGATTACACCTTTGACCGCGACAGCGGCACCAAGGACATCCCGGCGGCTAACATCGACGGACACGTATTAAACGCGGTGGAAATCCCCGGCGGCGCGGCCCAGGCCACGCCAAACGGCGGAAACGCGGCGGTCCCCACGGACGGCAGCGTGACGGCGGTCATATTCAAGTATACCGACGCCGCGACGGCATCCGTAACGCTCGTGTGTTATGACCAGGCCACAGGCCAAAAGCTCGATTTCGACTACACCATAAACAACCTCAATGTCGGGGGCGAATATCACTTCCATGCCATAGACCTGTCGAAGTTCGGCTATCAGTTCGCAAACGCGGACCCGGCGGCCGATTCAAACGGCTATGTCACCTATATCCCGCAGACCGCGGGCAATGTGATCTCGCTCTATTATCAGAGGCAGGACGCGGACGTCACAGTCAACTGTTATGAGGTCGACAACAACGGCAACGCCTTGTCGTCGGCCCCGATGAAATCTGATACGGTCAACGCGGAGATCGGGTCGCTCTACACAGCGGACACCGATTTGGAGGGCTATACCCTCTTCAGCGGCAACCCGAACCTTGTAGTCGACGCGGACCCGGCGAGGAACGTGATCAACCTCAAGTTTATCAGCGACTCATATACGGCCGGCAACGCGGTCATACGCCACGTCGCCGATATCCCGGCGAATAACAATACGGCGGCCGCGTCATGGCTGCTCGGCACGGAGATCATCCCGCTCTCGGCCGATATGTTCCCGTATTCGTATAACACCGGCAGCCCCATGGCGCAGAGCATCCTCAGCCAGGGCTACACGCTGGGCAGCATCGAAAACGATGGCATTGCCACCCTCACATCGCTGGAGTCACTGCCGAATATAATAATACATTATATCCCGGCTCAGGCGCAGTATACGGTCAGGTATATCGACAAAGACACCGGCTCGGAACTCGCGAGCTACCAGGCGCAGGGTTACGCCGGAACGCCGGTCCCCATGCCGGAAGCCAAGGCGTTCGTGGGCGAGGTCTGCGTCGACAATACCGATTATATTGCCAAGGGTTATGTGACCCCGGGCCTTGCGGAAGTGGACGTCTATTACGCGGCAAAACCGCTGGCGCAGCTTATGGTAAAGCTCGCCGACGCAGAAGACGGCGACGTTCTCAGGACCGCCACGGTCATCGAGGATATTGGGGATACAGCGGTATATTCGGCGGCGGACGTCCTCACGGCCGACGGCGACGTATACAAGCTGGCCTGCGACACCGCGCAGTTTGCGCGCACGCTCACCGGCGACCCGAATCAGGACGTCATCACGGTCAATTACGCCAAACAGGTCAAACAGGTCACCGTTACGATACAGAACACGGACGAGAACGGAAACAGCGTGGATTCGCTGCCCCCGGTGCAGATCGCGGCAAACGACGGCGATACCTTCACCTATACGGTTCCGGGCGACAGAACCACCGTCGAGAGCCCGGACGGCGTCCACGTTTACGAACTCAACGGCGGCGCGAGCAAGACCATCACCGTCTCGGCCGACGGAGACAACACGATCGCGTTCAGCTACGACACGTATATCAAGGCGAGGGCGAACGCGGTCTACGGCAGCTTCGTCCACACCATGGACACGCAGTTGGTTAAAAAGGGCGGCTCTTATTCCTACACGGCGCCCGAAACGATCGACCTTACCAGCGCCAGCCTCGCGCTGAACGATACGGCTACCAAGCGGATCAGCTATGTTTCCGACGATTCCAAGGCGTCTTACGAGCTGGACTACGCTTACAGCGGCGTGAATATCCCGCAGACCGTGGTCAAGGTCGTAGAGGTCGGCCCCATCGGCCCCTATTACACGGGCGCGGCCGGCTTCGACGACGCGCCGGACGTTCAGGGCGAGGATCTGCCGATGGCCCGTATGATACCGGCGATAGGCGCTCACGCGGCGTATATCAACGGATACGCCGACGGCACCGTCAGGCCCAACGCCTATATCACCAGGGCGGAAATGGCCAAGATCATCTACACGCTGGATAACGACCCCGCGAAGGCGGCGCCGGCCGCTTCAAGATTCTCCGATGTCAGCGCGGACGCGTGGTATGCCCAGGCCGTCAATTACCTGGCGGGCAAGGGCGTATTCACGGGTTACAATGACGGAACCTTCAGACCCGACGCCAACATCACCAGGGCCGAATTCGCGGCTATCATCGCGCGCTACAACAATCTGCCGCGGTCAAACGAGAGCGATTTCTCCGATGTGACGCCTGCCCACTGGGCGGCCGGATATATCGGGGCGGTCCATGACGCGTCCTGGGTGACCGGTTATCCGGACGGGACGTTCAGACCGAACAAGGAGATCTCCAGGGCGGAAGCGGTGACGTTTACCAACAGGGCTTACGGCAGATCGGCCAGCGCGGACAGCTTTGAATCCAGCCAGGCCACCGCGCGCTTCAGCGATCTTAGCGCGGCCGACTGGGCCTACTATGAGATAATGGAAGCGGCGGTCTCTCATACGTTCACCTATTCCGGAGGGAATGAGGTATGGACCAACTGAGCCGAAACCCGCGGCCAAAGCAGATAAAACGCAGCAATCAATAACTGTACAATCAACTTTACAATCAAGTATTAGCTGTAAACTAACACAATATCCATTAGCTTTCAGCACCAAACGCGACACCGGTCAATCCATCGCGCCGCGCCGGTCAAATGTCTAAAACATACCGCCGGCGCCGGCGTCAGACTGACGTATAATCAAAGCAGCCCCCATAGCCGGGGGCTGCTTTGATTTTTAACGAACCTCCTATTGACGTGGGTTCGATGGAATTAAACTGCTCGGAATTTGCACGCTAAAACATAGTTCCGCGCAAATCGCCTGGATTGCCTCGCGCGTTTACTGCACCAGATTTTATATGCACGCGCGCTCGCAATGACGGATAGATGGGCTGTAAGGGCGGACGACCCTGTCCGCCCGCAAGCGATCTGTCATTGCGAGCGCCTATAACCCAAAGACCCATTGACGTCAACGCGCGAAGCAATCCAGTGCGTCGGACTCACGGAAAATTATATATGGCCTCTGCGGGATACGGCAAATCATCATGAGTAAAATCAAGGATTCGCGTCCCGTAGGGGCGGACGACCCTGTCCGCCCGTCGACTAAAGGTTTAATTGACGTGAATCCGATGAATTAAACCGTTCGGAATTTGCACGCTAAAACATAATTCAGCGCAAATCGCCTGGATTGCCTCATGCGTTTACTGCACCAGATTTTATATGCACGCGCTCTCGCAATGACGGATAGACGAGCTGTAGGGGCGGACGACCCTGTCCGCCCGCCGTACTGAAGAAGGATATTTAAGGCCGCAATGATCCTATTGCGATGCGGGGCGTTTTTTAAGCAGGTAATCGAAGTGCGATTCCATGAGCGCGTACGCGGCGGCGTCAAGGGCGCGCCTCAGCGGCTCACCGCAGGTGAATTTAAATACGTCGCGTATCTCGGACTGCGTTATGTATTTCATCGCCCGCTCAAAATCGCGATCCGGGCCGCCGCCGGCCCCAGGGGCGGCCTGATCCGTACCGGGCAGGTACCCGCTCAATTGCAGAAATTTTAATTCAAACACGCAGCAAATCTGCCCGCAGACCGGATCCGGGGCGCTGAGCGCCTGCAGCGCCTTCACCGCAAGCAGCAGGACGTCGTCGCAGGGATACGCCTCCGGCAAAGCCCGGCAGCATATGTCGAGGATATAGGCGGCGGCGGAGAGCGCGTCAAGATCCTCGCGCAGCCGGTAAAACGGCTCGATTATGCTGACCTCGTTCAAAGAGAGGAACGTCCCACCGTCAAAGAGGACAAAATCGCCGTATGTAAACACCTCCGTGCCGGCGAGAAACCGGCTCCTGGGCTTTCTCGCGCCCTTTGCCGACACGGCGGCCACGCCGTACCCCTTCAGAAACAGCGTTATGATCCTGTCCGATTCCCCGACGTTGACCTGTCTTATGACCAGGCCGCAGCCCTTTACGGCGCTCATTTCGCCGCCCCGCCCCGCCCGCCGTCCATCACCCGGGATGCGACTTTGTACAGCAGATACGCGTCAACGCTGCCGAGGCTCTCAAAGATATCCCAATAAATATTGCCGCTCATATGCTCCCCCCGTATACATCGCGTTTCTATATATTTTGTATTATGTTAATATAATTCCACCCGGCGGCGCGGCTATGCCGATAAAATTTTGGAAAGGCGCGGCAGATGAAACAGGCCGGCCGGGACGGCGGAATGCGGAGATTTAACCGCTCGCTGGGGGTTAATTTTATCAAACTCTATCTTCGTTGATATAATCTGTCAGGGATGATGCACACCGAGGTCCGATATCCAGTGCATGACCGGGTTGTAATCGCTGAACAGCCTCGCGATCGACGACTGGTCTATGGCGGCTTTAAGGCCCGCGTCCGATTTCAATAAAAGCAGCGAGACCGCCGCGAAGACGACCCAGATGATGACGACTGCCCGCCCGGCCCCGTACAGCGCGCCGAGGGCCGTGTTTATGGGCCGGATTATGGGTATCCTCGAGATCGAGTTCAGCGTGCCGGAAATGAGGGCCATGATTATCATCACGCAGATAAACGCGAGCGCAATGGCTATCGCGTTGAAGATCATTTTTGACAGGCCGTCGACTATATAATCCTGAAAATTCGTGATATTAAAGGCGTCATACGTCTGGGGGTTGTTGTTATTGACGAGCTGGCGGGTTATGAGGGAGGGCAGGCGCAGGCCCTGTATATAGTCCCGCTGCGCGGAGGCGCCGCCGGCGATGGCGTGGGCGGCGGAGGCGCCGTACTTCTCCTCCGCGCCCGCGACGAACTCCGAAACGCGCGCCGCAATAAAGCCGCGCGCCGCCGGGACGGAGGAGAGCGCCCTGCTGATGACGGGATAACAGAGCCAGGTCAGCGCCGCCGACACCGCGAATGAAAACACGCGGTAAACGGAGCGTATCAGCCCCGCGAAATAACCCGCGGCCGTGCTGAGCAGCAGCAATGCGGCTACCGCAATATCCATCCAGTTCAAGATTCGATCACCCTGTTATCGCTTTCTTTTCATGATATCCGCCTCGGTATTCGAGACAAACAGCACCGTGTCGGAATTGTTCAGGAACAGCACCTGTTTCAGATCCTGCGTTGAGCTGTAGCGCCAGAGCAGCCTGCCGCGGGAGTCCAGGGCGTAATAATCCCTGCCGGAGCCGGCTATGGCCTTGTCCCTGGCGGCGCTCAAATACGTCGCGGCCCGGCCGAGCTCAAAGCTCCCGGTCGGGTCCAGATTGGCATTGAAGAACACGACGCTTCCGGGGTCGTCCCCCACCCCGTCGGAAAGCCGCGCCCCCAGCGCCGCCGCAAAGCCCCCTCCCGGCAAAAACGCCAGGTAATCCACCCGGTTGGTCAGATCTATCGTCTTGAGCTCCCTGAAGAAATTGTTCGCGCCCACCTGCATGGCCTCGGCCTGGCTGTCGGAAAACGTGAGTATCTGATTGCCGTCCATAAACCTTATGTCGGCGATGATGTGGTCGTTCACGATTTTTGAGGCGAAGAAGTCCTTGCCGCTGGCGTCGCTGTCGCTCTTGTTGACGTATGTAAACGCCAGATAAGAGGAATATTTCGCCCCGGTGAGGTTGGTGTTCAGGAAATTGATGCCCAATATCCGGCCGTCATTTGAGACGGACGATGTCACCGGGATGATGTTCTGATCCTGCAACTGGCGCTGGTAAGGGGAAAACCCCTGCCCGTCCACCTCCACCCTAAAGCCCGAGACGTCCTTGAGTATGGCTGAGCTGAACCCGCCGCCGTTCACGGAGAAGCTCAAAATGGGCAGCTCAAACTTCTTTGAGTACAGCAGCCCGTCCTGATTGAATACATAGAGATAATTGCCGTTCGCCTCCGCCACGGCCACGTCGTCCCCGCTGCCCGCCATTATGGGCAGCGCCATATTGAAGGCGTAGTTCCATTTCTCCGCGCCCGCCGCCGTTATGTACTTTATGCCGCCCTTTGTGCAAAAAAACAGATTGCCGGCGGGCGTGGCGTAAAAAACGGCCTGGGAGTCAAAACCGTACCTGATGGGTATACCGGCCGGGGCGAAGGCCGCGAGGCTCGTGGCGCTCTGCGCCGCCGGCCGCATGATATCGGTCAGACGCCCCTGCCTCGTAAGCAATACGAGCGCCAGCACCGCTATCGCCACAACCGCCGCGCCCCTAAGGCTGATCCTGCTCATCGGCTACACCTCAAACGCTTTGCCCTTGGCCATGCCCTTAATAAAAATAAAAATTCCGGCAAAGAACTCAAACGGCACATACGGGACAAACAACGCAAACGGAACGCGCGCGCCGAAGGCCGTCAGCGGCACGCCTATAAGAACGAAGGGTACGGTGATTAAGCCCCAAAGCGCCAGCCACCTCGGGATTATTCCCGCTTTCAGCAGCAGGTAATAAAAAATTATCGCCCCGAGCCCAAACGGTATAATGGCCATCCTGGCGGCAAAATCATGGCATATGAGCAGGGTGCCGCCGGCGCTCTCCAATGCGCCGCCGGGGCCCAAGGCATAAAGCCGGCTGACATCCGCCAGGGCGAAAACAAAAATCTGGCTGACTGACAGCAGCAGCGCCTCAAATATATAGAAGCTCAGCGCGATTAGGGCCGCCGTCCTGTTGATGTGCCCCGCCGCCTGATAGAGCAGGACCCCGAGTATTATTATGACGACGGCGGTGGCGAGCTGCAAAAGCACCCCCGCGTAAACCCCGCCGATGTTATCAGCCACGCGGCCCATGGACGCGGCGATATCCGCCGGCTTCACATACGGATCAAAAAACACCGCGCCGCCCACAAGCGACGTCGCGGCCTGAGCAAAGAGAGCGGCGCCCAACAACCGGAGCGGGGCCCTATCGGCTGGTGCAGCTTCCAAGCGTTGCCAACCCCTTTTCAAAATGCCAAAGTCACAAAAACTCCACAAACACCCTGTTGGCCAAATCCATGCCCAGCGGGGTCAGCCTGACGTTGCCGCCGCCCCGGTTTATCAAGCCGCCTGCCACAAGGGCCGCGAGCTGCCGTCCGTAGACCTCGCCCATGCCAATCCCGAAGGAATCCAGAAAATCGGCCTCGCCGACGCCGTCCGTCAGCCGCAGCCCGAGGAACATGAACTCCGACATCTCGTCGGCCTTCTCCAGCCTGACGCTCTCGCCGGGGCACACGCCGCCGTTTTCAATATACGCGCCAATATCGGCTGTATTGCTGAAACGCCTGTGATCCGACGGCGAACGCCTGAAAAAGGAGTGCGCGCCCGCGCCGAACCCGATATACTCCGCGCGCCGCCAGCAGTTGACGTTATGGCGCGATTCCCTGCCGCATTTGGCGAAATTGGAGAGCTCATACTGCCGATAGCCGTTATCGGCCAGGAAATCCCGAGCGAAGTGGTACATGCGCCTGTCGGATTCCTCGCCGGCCGGGATGACCCGCCCCGCCTCCAGCGCGCGGCCCATGGGCGTGCCCGGCTCGATGGCGAGCGCGTACGCGGAGATATGCTCCGGCGCGAGCGCGACAGCGTTTTCAAGCGTCTCCGCCCACTCTGCATGGGATTGCCCCGGCAGGGCGAACATGATGTCCGCGTTGATGTTGTCAAACCCGGCGGCGCGGGCGGCTCCATACGCCTCGACAAACTGGTCTTTTGTGTGTATTCGCCCCAGCGCGCGCAGATGCTTGTCCTGCCAGGCCTGCAACCCGATGCTGAGCCGGTTCGCGCCGAAGCCACGCAATGCGGACAGCTTTCCGGCGTCAACCGTCCCTGGGTTGGCCTCCACAGTGATCTCCGCGCCGGGCGCAATGTCAAAACGCTCTGATATGGAGCGCAAAACGCCGGCCAGATACTCCGTCGGCAGCACGGTGGGCGTGCCGCCGCCGATATATACCGTATCGACGGTGCGCCCGTCCAAGAGTGAACACGCGCCGATCTCGTTTATCAACGCGTCCGTGTACCTTTTTAAAATATCCCCGTCAGCGCCGCTATCCGCCCCGTTTTCATAAGGCACGGATAAAAAGTCGCAGTAAGCGCACTTAGACAGGCAAAACGGAATATGCACATAAACGCCGCAATTGTTAATTGCCATGACCCCTTGCTTAACTATCGATTTTGCCCCTAGGGGCAAACCCCTGTGTATGCGCAGATAAGCCTTCTGGTTCGGGATATATAAAATGGCTTTATGCAGCCGTTTAACGTCAATCCAAGGATCTAAAATAGACATCTGTAGGGCGGGGGCTCTGCTCCCGCCGCCGATCTTGCCAATACTCGAAAAAATGTACAAAATCATAATGACGCGTTTGCCGCGCTATAACGCGTACATGGGAGTACCTACGGTGCACCGCGCCGCCGCGTTCTAAAGCGGGGCTGCGCCCGCGCGCCGCACATTCGCGCGATAGTAACTTGCACTCGGACAACCTGTTAAAAAACAAGTTGTCTGGGTGTAAGGTAGCAACCACCAAGATTTTGTCGCGCGCTGTAGGGGCAGACCTTATGTCTGCCACAGTGCCGGACGGAGACAAGCCCGCTCTCGCTCCACATTTTTGTCAGATGAAACACTATGGGTGTACCGTCGTTCGACCGTTTATATACAAAAGCCCAGGTTCGGATCTTAAGCGGCTTTCAGCCGCCGTCCGAGTCCACCGGCTTCAGCCGGTTGTGGTCAATTGCCGTCGTCCAGTTTCAGCACACTCATGAACGCGGACTGCGGCAGCTCCACATTGCCGATCTGCCTCATGCGCTTCTTGCCCTCTTTCTGCTTCTCCAATAGCTTCTTTTTGCGCGTGATGTCGCCGCCGTAACACTTGGCCAGCACGTCCTTGCGCACGGCGCTCACGGTCTCCCGGGCGATGATTTTGCTTCCGATGGCGGCCTGGATGGGTATCTCAAACTGATGCCGGGGTATCTCCTTCTTGAGCTTCTCCGCCATCTTCCGGCCGCGCTCCTGCGCGGAGCCGGCGAATACTATAAACGAGAGCGCGTCCACCGGCTCATGGTTCAAGAGTATGTCCAGCTTGACCAGGTTAGACTGCTCATAGCCGATCAGCTCATAGTCAAAGGAGGCGTACCCGCGGCTGCGCGATTTGAGTACGTCAAAGAAATCGTATATGATCTCATTGAGGGGCAGCTCATATGAAAGCTGCACGCGGGTCTCCTCCAGGTAGTCCATGCCCCTGAACACCCCGCGCCGCTCCTGGCACAGATCCATCACGGCCCCGACGAACGCCGACGGCAGGATTATCTTGGCCGCGACGATGGGCTCCTCCATCTTGACGACGCGCGTGACGTCCGGCAAATCATTCGGGTTGGATAGCTCCGTCATCCCGCCGTCCGTCGTGTATATCTTATATATTACGCTGGGCGCGGTGGTGACCAGATCCAGGTTGTACTCGCGCTCCAGCCGCTCCTGTATAATCTCCAGGTGCAAAAGCCCCAGGAAGCCGCAGCGGAAGCCGAAGCCCAGCGCCGCGCTGGTCTCGGGCTCATAGTTTAACGAGGCGTCGTTGAGTTTGAGCTTTTCCAGTGCGTCGCGAAGGTCCGTATATCTCGCCCCGTCTGCCGGGAAAACGCCGCAGTAGACCATGCTGTTGACCTTTTTATAGCCCGGCAGCGGCTCCCCGATCGGGTGCTCCTTATCCGTGACGGTGTCGCCGATGCGCGTATCCGCCACGTTCTTAATGCTGGCGGTGAAATAGCCGACCTCGCCGGCGGTCAGCCTGTCGCAGGGAATAAAGCGCCCCGGGCCGAACACGCCCACCTCCACGACCTCAAAGCTCGCGCCCGTGGCCATCAGCAATACCTTATCCCCCTTGGCCAGACCGCCGTCGAACACGCGTATAAAGACGATGACGCCCCGGTAAGAATCGTAGACGCTGTCGAAGATCAGCGCCCCGAGCGGCGCGTCCTCGCTCCCCTTGGGGCACGGTATGTCGCTGATGACGCGGTCAAAGACGGCGTCGATATTGACGTTATTCTTTGCCGAGATGAGCGGGGCGTCCCGCGCCGGTATGCCGATGATGTCCTCGATCTCTTTGATGGCGTTTTCCGGGTTGGCGCTGGGCAGATCTATTTTGTTGATGACGGGCAAAATCTCCAGGTTATTGTCGATGGCCAGGTACACGTTGGCCAATGTCTGCGCTTCCACGCCCTGCGCCGCGTCGACGACAAGAACAGCCCCCTCGCAGGCCGCCAGGGAGCGCGAGACCTCATAATTAAAGTCCACATGGCCGGGCGTGTCGATGAGGTTCAGGATATATTCCTCGCCGTCCGCCCCCCTGTGCACCAGACGCACGGCCTGCGCCTTTATGGTTATGCCGCGCTCGCGCTCCAATTCCATGTTGTCCAGCACCTGGTCCTGCATCTCCCGCTCCGTCAGCAGGCCGGACTGCTGGATGAGCCTGTCCGCGAGGGTGCTCTTGCCGTGGTCGATATGCGCGATGATGCAGAAATTGCGTATGCGTTCACGCCTTGTCAGACTCATATTCCGATGACGCGTTCCTCTCTTTTCGGGCGGTCGTTCCCGCAAATGATGTGCTTACAGCCGCCGTATCTTTACGCGATTACGTATTCGGTTCTTTTCTGGGGCCGATTGTCCAGCTCGCGCTTTTTTTCCTCGTAGCCCGGCCTGCCCATGAGCGCGTAAGTGGCGTTCTTCCCCTCCTCCACCCCGGGCTGGTCAAAGGCGTTGATGTCCATCAGTTCCCCCGCGAAGCCCGTCGCCACCTCAAACATATACAGCAGTTGGCCGACCGTAAACGCGTTGACCTCGGGTAGCGTTATGGTCATGTTGGGCTTGCCGGCTTTGAGCAGCGCGTACTCCGTCGCCCCCCGCTCAAAGGCGATGAGCTGGTTGTGCGTGTAGCCGCCCAGAAAGCCCAGGCTGGGTATGTCCGCGTATATCCTGGGGATAGTTATGCTCTTTTTAAAGCTGTCCACGCCTAAAAATACGATAATCTTGTCAAAGGGTCCCTCGGAATAGAGCTGGACCTGCGAATGCTGATCCGTCACGCCCAGCGCCTTTATGGGCGTCGGGCCGGCGTTGACCGCGCTGCCCCTGTTGTCATACTTCTTGCCCAGGGATTCCGCCCAGAGCTGCGCGTACCAGTCCGACATATATTTCAGGCTGTCCGCGTAGGGCATCATCACGCACATGGGCATATTTTTATTCATGGCGATGTAATTGAGGACGGCGTACATATACGCCGGATTTTTGTAAATATCGTCCCGCTTGCAGATTTCGTCCATATGCGCCGCGCCGGCCAGCATGGCCCGGATATCGACGCCGCAAAAGGCCGCCGGCAGCAGGCCGACGGGGGTCAGCTCCGAAAAGCGCCCGCCCACGCCCGCGGGAATGATAAACAGTTTATAGCCCTCGTCCCCGGCTATCTTCACCAGGTTGCCCTTCTCCCTGTCCGTCGTGCAGACGATGTGCCTCCGCGCCCGCTCCGCGCCCAGCCTGTCCTCCAGCATTTGCTTGATTATCATGAACTGCGACATGGTCTCCGACGTGCTGCCGGATTTGGTTATGACGTTAAACAGGCACTTGGCCGGGTCTATGACGTCAAACAGGTAAACGAGCCGCTCCGGGTCCACGTTGTCCGCGATATAAAGCCTCGGGAAGCCGCCGCGCTTCTCCCGCGGCAGCTCGTTGTAAAACGGGTGGTTTACGGCCTGCTGCACGGCCATGGGCCCCAGGGCGGAGCCGCCTATGCCCAGAACGACAAAGGCGTCGAACTCATCCTTGACCGCGCCCACATATGACAGTATGTCCCGGACGACATCGTCCTGATTATAGGGCAGGTCCCGCCAGTCCATCCCGCCGTTTCTGCGCTTTACGGGCATCGCGGCGGCGGCGGCGGCGATCCTGTCCCGTATGCCGTCGATATCGGCCCGCTCTATGCCGTATCCGCCCACAAACTCCGCCATCATATTGTTGTAATCCATCCGTAGCGTCATTCTGCCGCGCCAATCCGCGCTTTCATAAGATTTGTCCATTTTAAGCCCAAAATCCTTTCTCTTTCGATCCATTTGGCAAATATTCATTTATTGTTATCCGCTTTCGCTATATCTCAATATATTTTCTCAGCGCGTCCTTTGCGTCGTCCAAGTCTTTGCTCCGATCCAAAATATCCATGACCATCGATAGCAACGCCTTAAATTGGAAGTCCGTCATCGTTTCCCGCTTCTTTTCCATCATCATATTCATCGCTCCTCAGATGCCCGCTCCATAATATCCTCGCCATTATACCATAATTCGGCTTCAGATATATCCAGTTCATCATTCCAGTAAACGCAATAGTCGTTAAACTTAACATTGTCAAACAAATCATGATCGCTGTCCAATATTTTAAACTGAGGGTAGTTGTCAAACATATTTCCAACATCATATATCCTGTATGCTCCATTCGCAAATTTTATATAGAGCATCAATTTATTATTCAGGCCACTAACAGGCTTTACGTCAACCAAACGAATATCTGTATCCGGTTCTTTATATCCTATATAATTGCCTTGCTCATCGTATAATGTTTTAATATCATACGGCACGCAAACATCACCTCAATTTTGAAGGGTTAAATGGACACGGGCCATTCTATACTAAACTAACGGCGGCAATTTATAAACAACGCCCGTATCCCACATTTGAATTAACGCCTGCTGATGTATCGCCATCCAATCCAACACCAATACTTGCGCCCTATTGGGCAGGTTGCCTTTATGCAATGACAGCGTATTGATATTGAACGTTGCCTCCTGCCCGCCGTACTCGGCATGTATATGCGGCGGAACATGATCACGATATTTTAAAGTGATGATAATGCCATAAAACCTTGCAATTTCAGGCACACCGAACCTCCATCCTTTGGCCGGCGGCGGAGCGGAGACGTGAGCGGCCCAGCCTATGTCAACCGGTCTGAAATAAATAAACGGAAACATAGTCGCCGTATTGATATTCGACACCGTTTAACTCATAGCTGTCGCAGGGGCCGCAGTCCTGATAGAAGCAAGCCCAGGGCATCTCCTTGCCGCCGTTATAAAGGTAAAAATAGTATTGGGAGCCGTGCGTGATGTAAGCTGTCTCGTATACCATTCTTCCTTTTTCATCATAGTATATCTCGCCGCTGCTGGACGTTGTACCATAGATCCAAGGGGCGCACGTGTAATCGACAGCCCCTATACGGCCGTTATCTTGGTATTTAAACTGTATCTCAGTGGGGAAATCAATCTGCTTGAGTTCAACCAAATCTTGACCGGGCTGAATCCTTCTCTCGATCTTTTCCAGACGCCCTTTCGCGTCATGCCGGCAATCGAAATGGCTTTCCGGGACGTCGGATCTGAAAATATCGCCTTTATAACCAGTCCATTCACCGGATCCGTCAAATTCAGCCAGGTTTTTATAGATCCAAAATCTCTGGGACTTATACAGCGCGTCCCCTATAGTACCATTGTAATTGCCGGTATCATGACAGTAATTGTTCGCATAATGATATTCCATAATAAAAGGAAACGGATTGTCCGCGATATCCTGATAGGAAATATACGCCGCCTGTTTTCCGTCTGTATCGTACAGGCTCTCATAATCCGCGCCTTGCTCTGAATCATAACCGTAAGCAAGGCTCCCCGCCTTCCTCAAATCCTTCCAATAAAGCGTTGTGCAGCCGATACCCGTAGGCTGCCCGTCAAAATAAAAGTGACAGACAAAGCACATCATTGTTTTCGCTTTGTCGGAATAATACTGTAACAACGGCCCAGCTTGGCTGTAAGTCACGCCGTCCGGGACGTCGGCATCAATGCCGCGCTCGCGCAGATAAGACCTGACGAACGCCGTTTCCTGTTCTTTGTCCGCAAAAGAGGCGCGGATTGTCCCGAGCAATCTCTCGTCTCTGGATTGTATCAGCTTGAGGTTGTCATAATAAAGGACGGCCGCAATATCCTTTTTGCCGGCCGGGTCTATTGCGGGGCCGTCCGCCCGCGTCACAGGCGCGCCGAGCGTTTCGGCTGAGGGCGGGGCGGGCGCTGCGCAAACGACGGCCGGAGCCTTGGCGTCAGACACATCGGCCGATGAAAGCACGCCGATGTCCGCCGCGCGGTATTTGTATTCCCCCGGCAATTTCGGGGTCAATACGCGCGACGCCGCGAAGAGTATAAACAAAATAATTGCGATAACCGCGATCAATTTCCGCTTCACACAATCACCCCCGGCGCGTTTATTGTCGCAATGCGGTTGATGACCGCGCATCTTAAATCTCGCCCGCATCATATGGGACGAGACCGCGGCGGGAGCAGAGCCCCCGCCCTACATGATTTTACGGCGCGATGGTGACAGTTAACCCCGCATATGGCATTCTTTATACGACAATTCTATTACTAATCTGTCGTCGTCCGTCAAATACTGGTGTCCCGCGCTGTCGCATTCGATGAGACGGTCTATCAGGCCAATCACATGGCACAATTGATCAAAATCCAGTGCCCATGTCAGCTCTAAGATTCCGCTCCCCGCTTTGAGATCATCGGCGCATGGATAGGAACGTTTCGCGGATTTAACTAATATAAAGGCGCTTATGTTTGATACTTCGATATTCTCAAGCTGAAGAAAATCTATACGGTCAATTACATCATCCATAAGATTTCTGATCAGGTGCCTCAATAAAACAAGCCAGCTCATCAAATGGACATCGATAAGGACTGTGGGACCATAAGCCCCATTATAGTATGCGAGGGTCGTTCTTTTCATAAATCCTTTTATCCCTATCCGCACCGCGTTTGTTTAACTATTTTATTATCTCGATCCCGTTCATATACTTGACCAGCGCCTGCGGGACGGCGACGCTGCCGTCCGCCCGCTGGAAGTTCTCCAGGATGGCGGCGTTGGTGCGCCCCACGGCCAGGCCGCTGCCGTTTAAGGTGTGGACGTGCTGCGCCTTGTCCTTCTGGCCGTCCTTATAGCGGATGTTCATGCGGCGCGCCTGATACGCCTCGAAGTTGGAGCAGCTCGATATCTCCACATAGCGGTTATAGCTGGGCATCCAGACCTCTATGTCATAGGTGAGCGCGGACGAGAAGCCCAGATCCCCTCCGCAAAGCTGCACCACCCTGTACGGCAGGCCGATGATCCGGAGGATGTCCTCGGCGTCGGCCGTGAGCTTTTCGAGCTGTTCATAGGACTGTTCCGGCTTGGTGAATTTGACCAGCTCGACTTTATTGAACTGGTGCTGGCGTATCAGCCCCTTGGTGTCGCGGCCGGCCGCGCCCGCCTCCGAGCGGAAGCACGCGGTGTAAGCGCAGAAGCTCTGCGGAAGCGTCGCCCCGTCCAATATATCGTCCCGGTACATATTGGTCACGGGCACCTCGGCGGTGGGCACGAGGAAATACTCTGTGCCGGCCACTTTAAAGGCCTGGTCCTCAAATTTGGGGAGCTGCCCGGTGCCGACCATGCTGCGGCGGTGAACCATGAACGGCGGGAAGAGCTCGGTATAGCCGTGCTTTTCGACATGGGTGTCCAGCATCAGGTTGGTGATGGCGCGCTCAAGCCTGGCCCCCAGCCCTTTGTAGAACATAAAGCGGGAGCCGGTGATCTTCGCGGCGGTGCCGGGGTCCAATATGCCGAGGCTCTCCCCCAGCTCCCAATGCGGCTTGGCCTCAAAGCCGAACGCGGCCGGCGTCCCCCACTCCCTCACGACGGTGTTGTCCTCGGAATCCGTGCCAAAGGGGACGCTCTCGTGCGGGGCGTTGGGTATGTTGAGCAGGATATCCTCCAGCTCGTCGTCGATGCTTTTCAGGGCGGGCTCCATGTCCTTTATCTTATCAGAGAGCTCCTTCATCTCCTTAAGGACCGGCGCGGCGTCCCCGCCCTCCTTCTTTATGGCCGGCACGCGCTTGGACACGGCGTTTTGCCTGCTCTTTAAGTCCTCCAAAACGCTCAAAAGTTCCCGGCGCTTTTTGTCCGCCTCGACAAAACGGTCAAGCCCGAAATCCGCGTTGCGCTTGTCCAAAGCCTTTTTTACAGCCTCAAGATTTGTCCTGAGCTCCCTGGCGTCCAGCATAGTTTCATCCTCCGTTGAATTTGACTGTGATACTGCCAATATTTTGCAAATGGCCTATGTTCAGACAGATTATAGCACATCGCCATTTTATGCGCAAGAGTTCCGCGCGCTTTATATAACAATTTTATACCTCTTCGCGGGACGCGCCATTTTGAAAAATGTAAATAAAAATCGCGAAATAATACAATATATGAATGTCTAATCTACTCACGGGGTGATTTTTTTGGATTACGCGGATGACCAAAAGCGGGAATCGCTTATATTAAAGGGCAGGATGGATTTCAGCAGCGCATACGTCATATATTCCAAGTCTCTTGAAGCGCTGGCAACGAAATTGAACGAGTTATACTCGGCTTCTATACTGAAAAATTCGGAGGCGCTGCTGAGGGAGATCAACGGCATCGACAGGATATCGGCCAGGATAAAAGAGATCTCCATAAAATCCCGGATGCTCTCGATCAACGCGTCCATCGAGGCCGCCAGAGCGGGCGCGGCCGGGAAGGGCTTCGCCGTCGTCGCCGAGGAATTCGGCAATCTCACCAATCAGACGGTCAGCTTCACAAAGGAGATCGGCGACGTCAACCAGAACATGCTGAGTATCGGCGCCGAAAACAATGAGCTCATAAAAAAGTATTGCACGGACCTCTCAGAGCTCATATCCGCTGACGATGACGCCGCGCAATCGGTGACCTCGATTTTAATTTCAATGATGCGCATTGAGGATAACGGCTTCATCCTCACGTCCATAGCGAAATATTTTGAGGCCCACGCCAATTTCCTGACACATTTGCTCAAAAACGCCGGGGGAAACGCCCCTATCCCCGACTATCATTCCTGCGCCTTCGGGAAATGGTATGACGCAAACCGCGGGAGATTCGGGGATATCGAGGAATTTGAGGCGATAGACGGCATCCACGCGCGTTTCCACACGACCGCTCGGGAATACAATGAGCAATTGCAGCTCGGGCAGCTCCTCTCCCTGCAGTTGATCTCAAACGAATTGGCGAAGGCCATGGTCAAGCTGTTCGCGGAGTTTGAGCGGCTGGTGAAAGAGGATATCTCCTATTTTGAGGATATGCGCGCCAGAAAATGAGCGGCGCGTCCCATGTCCAAAGGTATACAGGATTGAAAATCAGCGCCTTACCGACAACAAATCAATATTTATAATATTTTTACACTATAATTAGACTAACCCAAACAGCAAGCTTAAAAAGCATATCTCTGTTTTTTCCAATAGCGGCAAGATAAAAAAAGACTTGACATTTAATGAAGAATGTCACATACTACTGATGAAGTATAATTCATATAAGTATATATGAATTATACTTCATTGTAAATAGTGAATATTATATCATTTCGCGGGAGGAGCGAGTATGCCGTTTGGAGAAAAATTGAGGGCGCTCAGGATGAATGCGGGAATTTCACAGGAGAAACTTTCAAGTGTTCTCGGTGTTTCGACGCGGACGATCATCAAATACGAGATGGGTCAGAACCTGCCGTCTACAGAGATGCTGCCGATAATATCAAAATACTTCGGCGTCTCTATCGACAGTCTGGTGACCGAGCAGGAAGAGTTTGTGACACAAGCATATGTTCAGGGAGGGAGTAAAGGCGCAAGAGAGGCTTCCGCGCTAGTAGAGGAGGTAAGCGAGCTTTTTGCCGGAGGCAGATTGTCAGAGGACGATAAGGACGCTGTTATGAGGGCTATACAAAATGCGTACTGGATAGCAAAGGATGAAAGCAAACGGAAATATACGCCTAAAAAACACCGGAAAGAGCCGCAGGCGCAATAATAGCTAAGCCGTCAGGAATAACAATGGGGGGGGTTTAATTCATCATGCAGCAGTGGCGGAGCTTGTCTCCGCCCGGAATGCGGGCAGACACGAGGTCTGCCCCTACAGCGTTATACAAAATTTTGCCGTATTGAGCGGTAGAAGGATAATTTGAGGAGCGATACGATGAAAATGTGGGGAGGGCGCTTCGGCAAGCCCGAAAGCGCGTCCGCCAGCGCGTTCAACGCGTCCATCGCGTTCGACAGGGCCCTTTACAGGCAGGATATCCGGGGGAGCGCCGCCCACGCCAGGATGCTGGGGAGGCAGGGTATCATCCCGCCGGAGGACGCGGATAGGATTATAAAAGCGCTGGGCGAAATCGAGGAGGGTATTGAGCGCGGCGAGATAGAGCTATCCGGCGAGCTTTCGGTCGAGCAGGAGGATATTCACATGAATATCGAATACCTGCTGACGCAAAAGCTCGGGGAGACGGGCAAGAAGCTGCACACGGCGCGCAGCCGCAATGACCAGATCGCCCTGGACATGAGGATGTTCCTGAAGGACGAGGCGCCGGCGGTCATCGGCCTGCTGAACGCCCTGCGCCGCGCGCTGGTGGAGCTGGCCAAGGAACACCGGCGCACGGTCATGCCGGGATACACGCACCTCCAGCGCGCCCAACCCGTGACGCTGGCGTTTCATCTGATGGCGTATTTTCAGATGTTCACGCGCGATATCGGCAGGCTCGAGGACTGTTTAAGGCGCGCGGACTGCCTGCCGCTGGGCTGCGGCGCGCTGGCGGGGACGGCCTATGACACGGACAGGCGTTTCCTGGCGGATGAGCTCGGCTTTGAAAACCTGTGCGAGAACGCCATGGACGCCGTCTCCGACAGGGACTACGCCATAGAATTTTTGAGCGCCGCCTCCATCGTCATGACGCACCTGAGCCGCTTCTGCGAGGAGATCATACTCTGGAGCAGCGCGGAGTTCGGCTTTATCGAGATCGACGACGCCTTCGCCACGGGCAGCAGCATCATGCCGCAGAAAAAAAACCCCGACATCGCGGAGCTCATACGCGGCAAGAGCGGCCGCGTGTTCGGCGGCCTCGTCCAGCTCCTGACCATCATGAAGGGGTTGCCGCTGGCCTACAACAAAGACTTGCAGGAGGGCAACCCGCCGGTTTTGGACGCTTTGGCGACGCTTAAGGGTTCGATCGCGGTTTTCACGGATATGCTGGCGTGCGTAAAGGTCAACAAGGCCCGGATGCGGGACGCCACGCGCAAGGGCTTTATTAACGCCACGGACGCGGCGGATTACCTGGTCCGCAAGGGCGTGCCGTTCAGGGACTGCCATGAGATCATCGGCAGGATCGTATTGTACTGCGTCAGCGCGGGCAAGGCGCTGGACGAGCTGAGCCTGGAGGAATACCGGAGTTTCTCCGAAAACTTCGGCGAGGACATCTATGAGGCCATTGATATCGAAAATGCCATCAACGCCAAGAAATCATACGGCTCCACGTCCTTTGAGAGCGTGG
>JGI20166J26741_11806695_pt1 | contig 20838 bp, 16 predicted proteins | sample TergutCu122P5_FD_26741 | JGI IMG/M metagenome (IMG submission 26741)
GGAACGCCACAACAACTATGGTTTCTACTACAAGTGATAGGAGCAAGAAACGCATGTCTATGAGAAAGATCTCTATCGCGACGTTGATTTTGACTGCCCTATTTACGGTAAGCATGGTGCTCGTCCCCAGTACTGCCCTTGCCTCAGATACCTTTTACACTGATGAGACTGACACTGCTCTTATCAGCGGTAGCCTTTCTGGATCGAACTGAACCGCCCCGGGTTGACTGGAAGGTTTTGGCTCTAGCAAAACAGAGTCAAGGAGGAAAACCCAATGGATGCAAAAACCAACTCGAAGTACCCGATCTTTTTCTTTGACAGAAAACGATCGAAGGACGACGTGTTCGCGATCCATTCAGTTTGAGATTCAGGCTCTGTCGAGAGCCTCTTCCGCTATCATAGAGAGAGCGACGTCCATCCTCTCATCTGAAAGGGCTCCTTGCTTGATCTTTCAACACTGAACGACGCGCAGCGCGAGGCCGTGCTGTGCGTGGATGGCCCGCTGCTGGTGCTGGCGGGCGCCGGGTCCGGCAAGACCCGCGTGCTGACCTACCGCATCGCGCATCTGGTGCGCGACTGTGGGGTCGACCCCTCGCAGATACTGGCGATCACCTTCACGAACAAGGCGGCCGGCGAGATGCGCTCGCGCCTTGTCGAGATGCTCGGGCCGGTCGCGCGCGGCATGTGGGTGGCGACCTTCCACGCGGCCTGCGTGCGCATCCTGCGTGCCGAGTGCGAACGTCTGGGATTCACACGCAGCTTCACGATCTATGACGAGGACGACTCGCGGCGCCTGATCAAAGAGATCATGGGCGAGCTCGACTACGACGTGTCCGTGTTCCCGCCCAAGACCGTGCGGGCGCGGATCTCTGCGGCCAAGAACAAGCAGCAGAAGCCCGAGGATCTGCGCGACTTTGGGAGCGCGCCCATCGACCGGGTGGTCAAGGCGGTCTATACGCGCCTGCAGGAGCGCTTGCTCGCCAATAACGCGATGGACTTCGACGACCTGCTGTTGAACGTGGCGCGGCTGTTCGACGAGTTCGGCGAGGTGCTGCGGAGATACCAGGAGCGCTTTTTATACGTGCACGTGGACGAGTACCAGGACACGAACCACGTGCAGTACCTGATCACGCGGGCCCTGGCGGCGCGGCGCCATAATCTGATGGTGGTCGGCGATGACGATCAGTCGATCTACTCCTGGCGCGGGGCGGACCTGAACAACATCCTCGAGTTCGAGCGCGACTATCCTGCGGCGCGCGTGGTCAAGCTGGAGCAGAACTATCGCTCGACCGGAAACATCCTCGAGGCGGCCAACGCGGTGGTCGCGCACAACGCGGCGCGCAAGGCCAAGCGCCTGTTCACGACGGCCGCTGCGGGCGAGAAGGTTTCGCTCTACCTGGCGGTCAACGAGCGTGATGAGGCCCGCTATGTTGCCGGCGAGATCGAGCGACTGGCACGTGGCGAGTGCGGCTATGGGGATCTCGCCGTGTTCTATCGCACCAACGCGCAGAGCCGCGTGTTGGAAGACGCGCTGTTGCGCGCGGGCATCCCGTATCGCATCGTCGGGGGGACGCGCTTCTTCGACCGCGCCGAGATCCGTGACGTGATGGCCTACCTGAAAGTCGTGATCAACCCGGCCGACGAGCTCTCGTTGCGCCGTATCATCAACACGCCGCGCCGCGGGATCGGCGCCCGGACGCTGGAGGCGATCGAAGCGGCTGCCCGGGCCGGGGGCCTGAGCTTCGAGGAGGCCGCGCGGGACCTTGCGAGGGCGGGAGATACACCCACCCTCAAGCCGGCTGCCCGCGGTGCGCTTGCGGACTTCCTGGCCAGCATCGACGCGATGCGCTCGTGGTCCGGCGACCTGGTCAACGTCGTCGGTATGATCATCGAGCGCTCGGGGCTGCTCGCCGCCTTTGAGGCGGAGCGCTCCGACGAGGCGCTGGCGCGCGCGGAGAACATCCACGAGTTCGTCAATGTGGCGGCGGAGTTCGCCGAGAGCCACGCCGATGACGAGCATGATCTCTTCGCCTTCGCCGAGTGGCTGGCGCTGCGGAGCGACTTGGACGCACTCGCCGATGCGGACGACACGGTCACGCTCATGACGGTGCACACGGCCAAGGGGCTCGAGTATCCGGTGGTGTTCATCACGGGGCTTGAGGAGGGGCTGTTCCCGCATGCGAACTCGATCTACGACACCGACGGCGTCGAGGAGGAGCGGCGCCTGGCCTACGTGGCGATCACGCGGGCGCGCCACCGTCTCTATCTGACGCGCGCCGCCACGCGGATGAACTTCGGCAACGTGGCGAGCAACCCTCCGAGTCGCTTCGTCGGCGAGATCCCCGAGGAGCTGCTGGAGGTCGCCGGCATCGGCTCGCGCGACTTCGGGGGCGTCGGCGGCTGGGAGAAGCGCGGGGACCGCCAGGGGGTCTCCGGCTACGGCGCGCAGGATGAGCGCGCGGGCGAAGGCGGCCGAAGCTTCGGCTCGGGCGAGACACGCCGGGCGCGTGAGAAGGCCGGGAAAGTGGTCTTTGCCGCCGGCGACGCGATCGACCACAAGACCTTCGGGCGCGGCACCGTGATGGCGGTCGAAGGCGACGCGCTGTATGTCCGCTTCGACGGTCCGGCAGGCGAGAAGAAGCTCATGCGCGGTTTCGCCCCGATCGTCAAGGTGGACTGACAGTCAGGACCGCCCCTTTGTCAGGCCAACTGAGCGCGGCTCTGATACAATCTAATCCCAGGCTAAATAGAGAGGACGTTCCATGAGCACCATCTATGTCTTCGGCCATCAGCACCCCGACACCGACAGCCTCTGTTCTGCGGTCGGCGCAGCCTACTACCTCAACATGACGGAGACCAGCGGCGATGAGTACATCGCGGCGCGTCTTGGGCCGGTCCCTACCGAGACCGCCTGGGTCTTCGAGCGCTTCGGGGCGAGCGCCCATCTGCCCGAGGAGCTCCCGCACTTCGATGATCCAAGCGAGCTTTCCTGTGTGCTGGTCGACCATAACGAGGTCGCCCAGTCCTATGAGGGCATCGCCAAGGCTGACATCCGTATGATCATCGACCATCACCGCATCGGTGACATCCAGACCGACGGCCCCATCACCTTCATCAACAAGCCGCTCGGCTCGACGGCCACGATCACGGCGCTGCACTTCCAGCGCACCGGGGTCGAGATGCCCGATTGGCTGGCCGGCGTGCTGCTTTCCGCCATTCTGACCGACACCACGGTCCTCAAGTCACCGACAGCGACCGATCGGGACAGAAAGCTGGCTGAAGAGTTGGCCGCACGCCTTGGTCTGGACGTCCTCGAATATGGCATGGAGCTCTTCACCAAGCCGCATATCGATGAACGCTTCGAGTCAGACCGGGTGCTCCATAACGATCTGAAGGTCTACGAGGCCGGTGGTATCAAGATCGGCATCGTGCAGTTCCAGGATGTGACCCTTGAGGCCATCGAGCGCCATCACGACGAGGTCGTCGCGGACATGGCGCGCATCGTCAGGGAGGAAGGCTGGGGACTCTTCCTCTTCATGGCGACCGACATCATGCGCGACGGTACGGAACTCTTCGTCTCGGGCGATTCGGCGCTTGCCGAGGAGGCTTTCCACGCTGATTTCAGCTCAGGCGAGGCCTGGCTCCCGGGAGTGTTGAGCCGCAAGAAGCAGGTCGCCGCGGCGATCCTCGAAGCTCTTGGCTAGCTGTTGATGACCGCCAGCGCCTCGTCGCGGTAGGCATCCATCACATACGCGATGCCGGAGACCTTCGCGGCTTCCGGGGTCAGCGCCATGACGTCGCTGCGTGAGATCGAGGGGATCGACATCTTGCGCGCGCCGCACATCATCTGCTGCAGACCGACGTGAAGCTTCTGCGCGTAGGAGTAGATGCCGACCGCGCCCAGGGGGATCTCGTCGATCGCCGCGCCATACTTGGAGCGCAGCTCCTCGTAGCAGACGAAGATCTCCTCTTTAGTCGTGCCGAACTCCTTGAGCTGCTTGGGCAGGTCGCCCTCAGCGATCCATTTCTCAGCGTTGCTTCCCACCATGCCGGGGATCATGAGAGCGCGGCCCATACAGACAGCCTTGAAGTAGGGCGCGCCCATCGCCAGCGCCTTGAAGATGCCGTCCTCGGATGAGAAGCCGCCGCCGATCGCCAGGTCGGGCACGTAGGCGCCCTTCGCGGCCAGCGCGCTTGCCAGCTCATAAGCCATCGACTGGAGGTAGAACGTGGGCACGCCCCACTCCTCCATCATGCGCCAGGGGCTCATGCCTGTGCCGCCGCCTGCGCCGTCGATCGTCAGCAGGTCGATCTTCGCCTCGCTTGCCCACTTGATCGCCATCGCGAGCTCACGCATCGGATAGGCGCCCGTCTTCAGGGTCACGCGCTTGGCGCCCAGCGAGCGCAGGTGCGCGACGCTGTCAAGGAAGTCCTGTTCATCGATGAACCCCAGGCGGCTGTGGCGCTCGAAGTGCGTCAGCGCGCCGTCCGCGAAGGCCTTCTGTGAGACTTCGCTGGAAGGGTCAGGCGTGACGATATAGCCGCGTTTCTGCAGCTCAAGGGCGCGCTCGAGCGAGTCGACCTTGATCTCGCCGCCGATGCACTTGGCGCCCTGTCCCCACTTGAGCTCGATGGTCTCGACGCCCAGCTGGTCGATGACGTACTCTGCCACTCCCAGACGCGAGTCCTCGACGTTCATCTGGACGAGGATGTCACCATAGCCCTCGTGGAACTTGCGGTACAGGGCCACGCGGCGCTCCATGTCCGGTGCTTTGGTGACCTTGCCTTCTGCGTTGCGCTCCAGGCCCGGGTCGATGCCGCAGACGTTCTCGCCGCAGACAAGTGACACGCCGGAGATGGCGGCCCCGATGGCGAAGTGCTCCCAGTTCTTGCGGGCGATCTCGGTCGATCCGAGCGCGCCCGTGAATATCGGCATCCTCATCCTGACCTTGTTCTCAGAGCCGAACTCGGTCTCGGTGGAGACCTCGGGGAAGGTGACGGTATCTGGTCCGGCGTCGACTCCAGCAGGCAGCCCCTCAGCTCCCAGCGCGTAGCCGCACATGTTGAGATGCGAGTAATCGATGGGGTACTCTTTGTCAGCGCCCGCTGTTACTACGCCGAAGGGTCCCGGATAGATGAGCTCGCGGCTGCGGAAGGTCGAATTGAAGACCTCGCAGTTGCCGCGACAACCGTCGATGCAGCGCGTGCAGAGGCCGGAGGCCGGTGCGACGTTACGCGAGCGGTTGCTGGTCTGGGTAGCTTCGTTTGCGTTGGGGCGTTGAAGGTTCATGATCTCTCCCTTGTTCTCTCTCGAAGATATGCCGAAGACAACATTGTACGCCTTTTGAACTGCGCTGTGACGAGATTCCTTGAAGTTTCCGGTCTGCTTAGGAGCTCCGCTCCCGGGCCCATGCGAGTATCGCGGAAAAGACCGTCTCCGCATCAGCGTCGATGACCTGAGTGAAGCGCTCAGGACGATCGCTGAGCTCTGCGAGGTGGGCAGGAACAGCGCCTGCCTCAGGCGCCAGCTCACTCACGACGCCCGCCAGCTCAAGTTCGCTGAGCCCTGCGCAGGCGGCCGGAAGTTCCGCCCCGGAGGGACTTCCGCTCAGAGCGCGCAGGACGTCGGGCGCGAACTTCGCCCAGTGCGCAGTGGCCACGACCATCAGGGGTCGGTCGGACCTCATCTGCCGACCCACCTGATACGCCAGGGCGCTGTGCGGGTCGCAGAGATAGTGTTGCTCCTGATAGAGTCGTCGGAGCGCGCCCAGGGTCTCATCGTTATCCAGCCATCCGCCGCAGAACTCCTCCTGGATCCGGGCGAAGGTGGCGGGGTCGACAGAGAACCGGCGCTCTTCACGCAGCTCCTTCATCCAGTCAGCGCAGGGCTGCGCCCCCGCCAGCTCATACAGCAGGCGCTCCAAGTTGCTGGAGATGAGGATGTCCATGCTGGGCGTCGGCGTGGTGGAGAAGGTCCGCTCACGGATGTCGTAGACGCCCGTGGCGAGGAAGTCGCTGAGCACGTTGTTCTGGTTGCTCGCACAGATGAGGCGTCCGATCGGCGCTCCCATGCGCTTTGCGTACCAGGCTGCCAGGATGTTGCCGAAGTTGCCGGTCGGGACGGCGATGTCCAGCGGGCGGTCCGCCGACGTGACACCCGCGCGGACAAGCTCGGTCGTGGCGCTCAGGTAGTAGACGATCTGGGGCATGAGGCGGCCCCAGTTGATCGAGTTGGCGCTCGAGAACTGCAGGTCAGCTTCTGTTGCGAGTCTCGCCGCCAGCTCCTTATCGCCGAAGGCGGCCTTGACGGCGTTCTGGCAGTCATCGAAGTTGCCCCGCACGCCGAAGACGGCGAGGTTCGCTCCTGCTTGCGAGATCATCTGCCGACGCTGGATCTCGCTGACGCCTTCGGCGGGGTAGAAGACGATGATGTTGGTATGGGCGCGCTCGGAAAAGCCGTTCAGGGCGGCCGTGCCGGTGTCTCCGCTGGTCGCGACGAGTATCAGTACATCGTGAGAGAGGCTCCCGTTGGCGCGCTTGCGCGTGATGGCGGCGCTGAAGGTGCGGGGCATGAGCTGCAGGGCCAGATCCTTGAAGGCTGAGGTCGGCCCGTGCCAGAGCTCCAGGACCCAGGTGTCATCAGCCAGCGGGCGCAGGGGAGCGATGCGTTCGTCATCGAACTGCGGGCCGTAGGCCTCGGCACACAGCGCCGTCAGCGTCTTGTCGTCAAGATCGACGTCGAAGGCCTGGTAGAGACGGGCCGCGCGGGCGTGATAGGGCAGGTTCGTGAGCTCGGCGAGCTCCTCTGCGCTGAAAGCGGGGAGCTGGGTCGGGACGAACAGGCCGCCTCCGGGAGCAAGCCCCGCCAGGATCGCCTCTGAGAACGAGACGGGTTCCCGGGTGAGGCCACGCGTGTCAGTGAACAGGATCGACATGTTGTTATTGTAGCCTATACGTTCAGAAGTCTCCTGTTTTTCTGGTCGAACTTCGAAGAATGCTCTACAATAGCAACCGGGAGTTTTTTAACCTCTTATCCTTTCTGCACATGAGCAGGTGGGAGGAACTTCCTGAGGAGGAGAGAACATATGTCGACAGATAACAAGGGGTTGCTCTCGATCAAAGACTTCTCGCAGCTGACGGGTATCAAGCAATCGACGCTGCGCTATTTCGACAAGCTGGGGATCTTCTCGCCTGCCTACCGGGGAGATAACGGCTATCGTCGGTACCAGCCCTTCCAGCTGATCGCCGTCAGCGTGATCGATCTGCTCCATGGCTTTGGCCTGAAGACCAGCGAGGTAAAGGTCTATGTCGACAGGCGCAACCCGGTCCGGATGCGGGATCTCTTCACCGAGAAACAGGAGGAGATCGAGGCGGAGCTCAAGCGACTCTCCGTCGAGCGCGATGTGGTCGAGACGTATCGCTCCCTGATCTCGCGGGGCCTGGAGGCCAAGCCCAGAGAGATCTCGATAAAGGACATGCCTGAGCGTCGCATCACGATGGGCCCACTCAACGACTTCTCCCTCCCGGGCTTCGAGAGGTCGTTCAGTCATTTCTACCGTATGGCGGACCACTATGGTATCGATCTGCGCTTCCCGGTCGGAGGTTACTTCGACGATTTCGAAGGGTTCAAGAGCGCCCCGGGGGAGCCTTCGCATTTCTTCAGTGTCGATCCTCAGGGGAAGGATAAGATCCCGGCCGGCAAGTATGTGACCGGCTTCAACGTCGGTCCCTATGGGGAGACAGGCAACCTCGTGGATCGGATGACACGCTTCCTTAAGAAGAACGAGCTTACGACGATCGGGCCGGTCTATAACATCTTCCTGCTCGACGAGATCAGTGTGATCGATCCTGAAGAGTATCTCATGGAAGCTTTTGTGCGGATACGGTAGCTGCCGGAAAAAACAAGTAGAATGATATCCAACATCCGTTCATCCAAAGGAGTCCCCTCTATGAACACACGTCCTGAGAACATGCAGCGCATCACCACGACTGAGTTGGCTGAGAGTTTCATCAGCGAACAGGTCGAAGCCATACGGGAACAGGTCGGCGACAGACGCGTCCTGTTGGCGCTGTCCGGCGGCGTTGACTCCAGCGTTGTGGCCACCTTGCTGCTGAAGGCGATCTGCGACCAGCTGACCTGCGTCCATGTGGATACCGGTCTGATGCGCAAGGACGAATGTCAGCAGGTGATCGAGGTCTTTCGTGATCAGATGCATGCCAATCTGGTCTTTGTGGATGCCGCCGATCGTTTTCTGGATAAGCTGGCGGGAGTCGCTGATCCCGAGGCGAAGCGTAAGATCATCGGCGCTGAGTATATCCGCGTCTTCGAGGAAGAAGCCCACAAACTTGCCGATATCTCCTTCCTGGCTCAGGGCACCATCTACCCCGACATCCTGGAGAGCGGCCCGGTGAAATCCCACCATAACGTCGGTGGGCTGCCGGATGACCTGCAGTTCGAACTGGTGGAGCCGGTCAAGCTGCTCTTCAAGGACGAGGTACGGGTAGTCGGCTCGACCTTGGGTCTGCCGGATACGATGGTCTACCGCCAGCCCTTCCCGGGGCCTGGCCTGGGGGTACGGTGCGTGGGCGCTATCACCCGCGAACGTCTGGCCGCGGTGCGCGAGTCCGACGCCATCCTGCGCGAAGAGTTCGCAGCCGCCGGCCTGGACCGATCGGTCTGGCAATACTTCACGCTGGTGCCGGACTTCCGCTCCACGGGCGTGCGCGACGGACAACGCGTCTATGACTGGCCCGTCGTGATCCGCGCCATCGATACCATCGACGCTATCGGCGCCACCGTACCCGAGTTGGAGTGGTCGCTGCTGAAGCGCATCACCGACCGGATACTCGCCGAAGTCCCCGGCGTCAACCGCGTGCTGTATGATCTGAGCCCCAAGCCGCCCGCCACCATCGAGTGGGAGTAGTGTCTGGGGGTTGGCGCCCTCGGTTCTGGAGGGTAGCGCATAAAAATTTGACTTACGCGAGGTCGATAGCTCAAAACCTGCCCGAAAAGCCCTCAAACCGCCCGTTTGCAGGCCCTCTGAAAGAGAAAATCACGCGTAAGTCAAAATCTTATGCGCATTTTAGCTAGAATCGTGATATGGAATGGATCATCAGTCATCAATCAGCAGTCGAGTACTGGCGCAGCGCACATGCGAGAAAAGCTCTGGCAGGGCAGAAGTTGCGCCTGAGAAAGTTGCCAGATAAACCGGCGGACGCAGCAGGACTCACCACACAGTATCTTGGGGGGATCTCGTTGCCGGCTCATGTACTGGTTGGCAGCGATAATGCACGTAAGTCGACCAGGAAGCTGTGCTGCCATATCTGTTCCGGAACTTTTCCTCTGGGCAGTTTTATCAGGATAGATGAAGGATCAGTGGTCAGCTCTCCTGAGCTGTGCTTTGTGCAGATGGCGAGTGCACTGACTTTGGTTGAGCTTGTGCAGTTTGGCTTTGAACTATGTGGAAAATATCGGCTGGATGCTGGACACGACTCAAATCGGGGTTTTCGCGACGATGATCCGCTGACAAGCGTCGCTCAGCTCGAGCGTTATATCTCAAAAGCAAGCGGCATGAGAGGCCGCAAAAATGCTCAGACAGCGCTTAGATATATGGCGGACAACTCAGCCTCACCTATGGAGACGATCCTGACTATGTTACTTACATTGCCCTACAGGCTCGGAGGCTTTGGTTTTTCGATGCCGCTGTTGAACTGTCCTGTTCGGATTCGGGGAGATGCAAATAAAGCGCCGGGCAGGGCAAGCTACTACTGTGATCTCTATTGGCCTGAGGAACAGGTTGACGTAGAGTATGATAGCGATTCATATCACTTGACTTCCGGGCAGATAACAAAAGATTCCAAGCGAAGAAACGCTCTTTTCAAAGCAGGAGCAACGGTCGTGAGCGTGACGAAAGGACAGATCCAAAACAGGGCTGAACTGCGCAAAGTCGCGAAGTTGCTGAGCGACTATTTAGAGAAACGATTGGTGTATCCACTCCCTGAGTTTGAGACAAGACACGCGATGCTGCACCGGCAGTTGTTGTTCATGAAGCACAGGGGCTGAGGCTGGGATGTCGGAAGATGTCGTCAGATAGCGGGGTCAGATAATTAATATAGTCAGAAAAGAGGCGTCAAACAAATGAGCAAGCAGAAAACTGAAAACCAAATAATGACTTCCGAGGAGGGCAATACTTCAGGCGTGAGCAGCGGCAGTGAGTTCTTCGACAACGTAGCGCGGCTTGTGGAGCAGGCGCGCTCTTATGTTGGCAGAACTGCCGACTTAACGATGTGTGTTACCTACTATGAGATCGGGCGCATGATCGTGGAGGAGGAGCAGAGTGGTGAGGCTCGCGCAAAATATGGACGTGGCTTATTGAAGGAGTTGTCGGCATATCTCAACTCCCATGTTGGCAAAGGCTATTCTGTATCTACGCTGACAAATGCAAGAAAGTTTTTCCAAACCTACTCGCCATCAATTTCGCAATCATTGATTACGAAATCTAAGAATGGCGGCGACGCGCAAAAATCGCAATCATTGATTACGATTTTCAACATAGGAGATTCAAGAGCTGTTCGGCTGGCGGCTATTAGTGACTTATATCTCTTCAAATTGAGCTGGACACATTACCTGATACTCATGAGGATTAAGAACGAGGATGAGCGACGCTTCTATGAGATTGAAGCTGTGCAGCAGCAGTGGACGGTGCGACAGCTGCAACGACAATACGGCAGCAGCCTCTACGAACGACTAGCACTTTCTCGTGACAAGGATGCGGTCATGAGACTTACCGAAGAAGGGCAGACTATTGAGAAGCCCCGTGACATCCTGAAAAATCCACTTGTGCTGGAGTTCCTCGGAATGGAGGAGCGCGTAGAGTATTCCGAGAGTGATCTGGAATCGGCTATCATCGATAAGCTGCAAGCGTTTTTACTTGAGCTTGGCACTGGTTTTTTATTCGAGGCACGGCAGAAGCGCTTCACCTTCGATGAGGAACATTTTATGGTGGACTTGGTTTTCTATAACCGCTTGTTAAAGTGCTATGTTCTGGTCGACTTGAAAACAGGCAAACTTAAACATCAGGACCTCGGGCAGATGCAGATGTATGTTCATTACTTCGATCGCGATGTGAAGACCGAAGAGGAGCGCCCGACTGTCGGCATCCTGCTCTGCCAGGAAAAGAACGACGCGGTCGTTGAACTGACTCTGCCGGAGGATCAGAACATCTACGCGTCTGAGTACAGCCTTTACCTCCCGAATAAAACCCTTCTGCAGGAGAAGCTTGCTGAGTGGACGCAGGAGTTTGAGGAGGAGCAAGTGGTCATCGAGGCGGCGCAGGATCGAACCAGGTGAGTGGGAGTAGTGTCAGCAGTAAAAGGCTGAACATCATCTGAACTTTATAACACCCCTTGTTCGTTCGCGAGCAGGGTAAGTCAACGGGGCCGTAACATTAGAAAAAATATAGAAAATTCTAAGGTACTATCAGTTGGTACTGAAACTGGAGCACGCACGGTGGAGGTACATCACGGCATTTATTGATAGATGTCCAAGCTGATATACAACAAAGAGCTATAAAGGAGATGATGTGACGATGAAGACCGACAGGAAGAAGATAAGACGCTTCTTGAGTATGACCCTAGCCGTTCTTATGCTTGCGGCAGGTGCGGCGCCGTTCTCTGCCCCGGTGGGCGCAGTTGAAATCGCCGCTGCAGGTTCAGTGGAGACAACAGGGACAGGGTCTCTGGTGAAAAGTAATGACAACGGTGAGTTCTCAGACAACAGCAGCGGGGCTACGCTGAACGAGGCGGGGCTTGGAAGCGCGGCGGTCTCCCCCCTCGGGTTGCGCGCACAGAGCGCCAGCGCCGTGAAACTTCTGGAGACAGGCGACGGTTTCGCTACCCTCAGTGAAGGGATCGCTGCGGCTGAAAGCGCAGGATATACAAGCTTCACTCTTGAGGTATCAAACGATGTGGCCGAGACGAAGAGCGTGACCATCACGTCGAACGTGACGATCGTGGGAGTCAGCGGAGCGCATACGGTGACGCTTCCGTCTGCCAGCTCGCTCAAAGTCCAGAACGGCGGCGCTCTTGTTCTGGGCGATGGCGACGCCGCGGATCTTCTGACGATCACCAGTCCGGGCACGGCGGTCAGTGTCACCAGCGGCTCTGTCAGGCTCAACGACGGAGTACAACTCAGTGGCTATGATACGCTGAGCCTGCGCGGAGCGGCTGCGACAGGTACGATAACCGGCGGGATCGTTGTGGGTGGCAACATCGCCCTGAGTCTCGCAGGTCAGGCGACGATCGACGAGATCAGCGGCGGGAGCTTCACGGGCGTGATCGACGCGCTCCACCTGACTGACGCGGGGACGAGGATCGCGAGGATCTCCGGCGGGTCCTTCCACCAGACCAGCCTGACGACCGCCCTTCACGGGCATGCGGTCTTCGTACAGAACGAGTCCCGTATCGACGAGATCAGCGGCGGCCGTTTCGAGGCGGTGTTGAACCGCGCGCTTGTGGTGATCCGCGGCGCCTGGGTGGGCGAGATCAGTGGCGGTGAGTTCGTCGCGAACCGCGTCGGAACGCTTGCTGCAGAAGACCGCAACGCGACCGTCTGGGTCGAAGGCGACACGACCATCACTGGTATAGGCACTATCTCCGGCGGGAGTTTCTCAGGCGCGTACTTCGGCCTGCTGCTCATCGAGCGCAACACGCCGGTGCGCGTGGATACCATCAGTGGCGGGACGTTCACGGGAGTCGTCGCCCTGCAGTCTGATCGCGGCAGCTCCGTCGGTGAGATCAGCGGCGGGACGTTCACGGGAAACCAGGGGATACTCAACGTGGGGGTGATCACGACGATCGGTGGCGCCGCAGAGATCACCGGGAGCTCCTCGTATGGCATCTTCAATTATACCGGGGGCCGTATCGACGAGATCACCGGAGATGCGACCATCACCGGCAAGAACTACGCCGTGATGAACTCAGGAGCGATCAAGCTGATCTCCGGCGCCACGTGTGTCGGCGGGTGGTCTGCGATCAACTGCAACGGGTTCAATAAGGGCACTCTTGAGACGATCACGGGCGGTGTGTTCTGGGGTAAGAACGGCGTTGCGATCGATCTGTCCTCGCAGCTGGTGCTCGAACCAGGGCTTGATGCGAGCAGAGGACAGGGGCGCTACTGGGGTAAAGATGGCGTGATCTTCAGCGACGAGAGCCTGGTGCGCTATCCCGTCAATATGGCCAAAGACAGCTCATATTTCATGAGCGAGGAGACCGCGCCGGTCTCTGGGATCGATGCGGATGGATTCAGATACCTGCGTCTGCAGGATATCGAGGACGAGGACGAACCTGCTGAACCAGCGCAGCCCCAGCAACAATCACAAGATACCACCCAGCCAGCGACACCGGGCGCACCGACCCAGCCGGCAACACCGGGTGCACCGACCCAGCCGGCAACACCGGACACGAAGAGCCAGCTACCGACGCTGGGCGCGCTCCCCGCCGCTTTCAAAGCGACCGGCATGTTACCGGGAACCGGTGATACCGGAGCGCTCCTGCTCCCCGCCATCGCTACGCTGGGCATCGTCCTGGCAGGCGCCATCCTCACCAGGAGGAGAAGAACGTGATCTCGCTTTTCAGGCGGGTCAGCGGCGCATGCCCGATAGTTCCCGGAACGCCCTTCTGCGCCTGAGCGCTATCAGGACGAACGTCCCGGAAACAAGCGTGATCGGAAGTATCGCCAGGGTGCGAGAGTCGCCTGTGCGCGGCAGTTTGAGAGGTTTCGGAGCAGGAGTGCTCGTTGCCTGGATGCTGCCGCCACCGGCGCCTCCGCCGTTATCGCCGCCCCCGCCCCCGCCGTTGCCACCGCCACCATCATCTATCGCCTTGAAGTGAGCGGTCACGGTCACATCGGCAGAAGGCATCGTGAAGGTCGCACCAGGATCGTTGATATCGGTCAGGACGATATCACCTGCGTTGACCTCCCAATAGTCGAACACATAGTCGCTCTTGGGGGTGGCAGAAAGCGTCACGGTATCGCCGGAAAGAGCTACCGTCTGGCTGGCAGAAGCCGTTCCGCTGCCATCGGTCAGCACGGTGACGTGCTGGATGGTCGCGGGACTGGCATACACATGGTTGATGTCGTAGTTGTTATAGCCTTGCGTAAGAGGCACGGTCCACTGCGTCCCGAGGATGTTAGTCGCATAGACCGCGTCGGTGGCGGGGTCGCGCAGGGGGTAGAGCGCGCTTGCAGAGTTATCTGAGAACACGGCCGCAGCGCCGACCCAGAGCTTGGCGTAGTCCTCGGTGTAGACGCCACCACCGTCCCCATTGGGCGCTGAGTTGCCGGTGATCGATCCGCTGGTCACGGTAGTCTTACCATACGTTCCCACTCCTCGGTTATAGATACCGCCGCCGTTAGCAGTGGTAGCAGTATTGCCGGAGATAATAGCATCAGACACCGTAAGCGTCGTGTAGTAGTTATAGATACCTCCGCCGTTGGCAGCACTGTTGTTGGTAACAGAACCCCCTGTGATAGTCATCGCATCGGCAAAATTCGCGAAACCAGCACCATAGATACCGCCGCCAGCGTTGGTGGCGGTATTATCACTGATGGTACCGCCTGACATGTTCAGGTTGTAGCAGCAGACTCCGCCGCCCAGGTCACTGCTGGTGTTGCCGCTGATCAGAGTCGGGACCGCGTCGTCAGCCTGCGATATGGTCAACATACCAGTACCCGTGTAGATCCCTCCACCGAGCGAGCTTTGGAAGGTATCCTTGTGCCCATTGTTGATGATGGAACCACCCGTGATGGTCACGGTGCCGTTGCCGTAGATCCCACCACCGGCACCGTTGGATGCGTTACCGCTGATCTCCCCGGCAGACATGGTCATCGAGCCACCGCTCAGCCAGACGCCGCCGCCACTGCCTCCCGTATTGCCGCTGATCAGACCGCCGGTCATCGTGAACACACTGCTCCCGTAAACGCCACCGCCCCCACCGTTGGAAGCGTTATCGATGATCTCACCTCCGGATATGTTGAGGCCTGTATAAAACGCAACGCCAGCGCCATTGCCGGCCGCATTCCCTGAGATAACAGCGCCGTCCTCGATCGTCGCGGTGCTCTGAGTGAACACCCCGCCACCGCTGTATCCGGTGCCGTTTCCGGCTTTGTTGTTCGAGATGACCGCGCCACCCTTGATAGTCACGTTCCCGTAAGAGTACACACCGCCGCCGTAGCCGTTGTTCACACAGTTCTGTACCGTTGTCCCGCTGCCTATGATAAGTGTTGTCCCCGCCTGCCCCGTAGAAGTAGCGATACCGCCGCCAACACCGCCCCCGTCTAACGTGATGTTCTGGAACGTGACGGTAAGCCCGTTCACGTTCATATTGAAATGCCGGATATTGGTTGCCGTCATCGTGATCGGAACAGCAGGGCTGCTGCTCGTGATCGTGATGCTTTTCCCCACCGTCACAGCCGTGTTGATCGTCCCCAATGTCGCGGGGTTGATGATGACGGTGTCGCCGTTGTTCACGCTGGCAGAAGCGATGAAGGCCTGGAGCCCCGACCAGGCGCCCGAGTATGTCGTAGTTGCGGCGCCAGCGATCGAAACAGGTATGACGCCTGCGAGCAGTACGATCGCTGTCAGCACTGCAGCGTTGCGTCTCAGCAGCTTCTTCAGGTCGTTCACGATGACACGCCTTTCTGTACGCTCTCTCTACAAGCGAGGTAACACAGATAAGTGTAGCTTATTGAAAAACAAGGTCCTGGCTGCGTTGTAATGCCGTAATGTGGCGAAACGCGCGCGCCATGCGCCCGCCCTAGTGACCCAGGATCGGGAAGAGTACGAAGATGCCCACAGTCCACAGGGCGTGTGAGATCGTGACCGCGACGAGGTCCTTCTCTTTGAGGTACATGAACCCCCAGAAGAGCCCCGCGACGAAGGCCGCCATGATGAGCATGAAGTTGCCCGAGAATATGTGCACGGCGCCGTAGATGGCGGCGGCCAGGAGCCACCCTGCCCAGGGGCCGAACTTCTGCATCGTCCAGCGCTGCACGAAGCCGCGCCAGAAGATCTCCTCGCCGGGGCTGGTGATGAAGAAGAGTATGAGCGCGATGATGAGCGCCTGCGCCTGGGTCCGGATCGTGTAGATATCGGCGACCTGGGTGCTGGCGAAGGGCAGGATCGCCTTCGAGATGAGGTTGCCGAGCCAGAAGATCCCGTACAGGACGACCGCCGACCCGATGCCCAGTACGACCGAACGCAGCCTGAGGTCGCTTTTCTTATACGGCGCGCCGACCCACAGGACCGACAGGGTCGTGAGCGTCACGGCGGCCAGGCTCATCGAGAGCCAGAAGTTGAGCGTCCTTAACAGGAACGAGTTGATCCAGAAGGCGACCGCGACCGCCAGGGCGATAGCGAGGTGCCGATCCTGGATGTGGGCGCGCTCCCTCATCCCAGAGCTGGCAGGACGATCGCGGCCACCAGCCAGAGCAGCAGGGACGCGAAGTAGACCGCCCCGAACTTGAAATGGAACTGTGCGGTGGTCGGCTCCAGGGTGTTGCGTTTCTCGATGTCGCCATCTTGCGCCGCCTTGCTCTGCCGGATCTGCGCGATGCCCCACGGCAGGGTCACGAAGATGAGCAGACAGGTCCAGGGCAGGATCCGCAGCACCACGAGCAGCGCGATGCTCGCATAGGCGACGATCACGAGGACCCGGTAGATCACGTAGTTCTTATCCGAGTCGATGAGCAGGGCCAGTGTCTTGATGTGCGCCGCCCTGTCATGCGCGATGTCACGGAGGTCATTGGAGTGCAGGATCAGGAACACGAGGCAGGCGACCGGGATCGAGATCCACAGGGTGTTCAGGTCGCTGACCCCGGTCTGGACGAAGTAAGCGCCCCAGACCATCATCGGGCCCATGAGGAAGAAGACCAGGATCGAGCCGAGCCCGGCGTACTTGTAGGCGATGCCGGCGGTGTAGGTGTAGCCGGCCACGATGCCGAGTACGCCCACGATCAGCAGCGGCCAGCCGGACACCAGCGTCAGGTAGACGCCGATGAGCGCCGCCACCGCGAAGCAGCCGATGCCCACCAGCTTCATGGTCGCAGGCTTCATGGCGCCGGACACCAGCTGCGGGCAGGTCACGGCGGACTCCACTGTGTCGACGCCTGACTTGAAGTCGCCGTAGGTGTTGATGTAGTTGGTCCCGGCTTGGATCAGCACGCCGCCGATCACGGTCAGCACGAACAGGAAAGGATGGAACACTCCCTTGAGCCAGGCGTAGCCGGCGCCGACGCAGACCGGGACGATCGCAGCCGTGAAAGCCCAGGGGCGCGACGCCTCAAACCATTTTTTCAGCATGTTCTCTCCAAGGGTCGAAAAGGGGCTGATCTTCGCAAGGTTCTATGATAACGCATCGCGCGCGCGTCGTTTCGGTATAATCGAAAGACGGAAAACGTAAGAAAGAAGAGTCCGACCACGTGTCTGCGATACTGACGATCCAGAAGCTCTGCAAGACCTTTCCCTCTGCGGTGCAGGGAGGAGACGCGCATGCCTTGATCGACGTGGACCTGGCGATCGACGCGGGCGAGATATTCGGGGTCATCGGCCGGTCCGGCGCGGGCAAGAGCACGTTGGTGCGCTGCATCAACTACCTTGAGCGGCCGAGCTCCGGCGAGGTGGTCTTCGACGGCGTGCGTCTGTCGCAGCTTTCGAAGAAGGAGCTCTACCGGACCCGTCAGTCGATGGGCATGATCTTCCAGCAGTTCAATCTGCTCGCGCAGCGCACGGCCCTGCGCAACGTGACGTTTCCGCTTGAGATCGCGGGCTGGGACGCGCATACGGCACGCGAGCGCGCCCATGAACTGCTCGAGCTGGTCGGCATGAGCGAGAAAGCTGCGAGCTACCCGGCGCAACTGTCCGGCGGCCAGCGCCAGCGCGTCGCCATCGCGCGGGCCATCGCGCTGCGTCCCCGGGTGCTGCTCTGTGACGAGGCGACAAGCGCCCTTGATCCCGAGACCACGCGCGGCGTGTTGGCGCTGCTTGCTGACATCAACGAGCGTTACGGCATCACGATCATCATCATCACGCACGAGATGGCCGTCATCGACCGCATCGCGGACCGTGTCGCGGTGCTCGATGAGGGGCGCATCGTGGAGGCGGGGGAGGTCGCAGAGGTCTTCTCTGCGCCAAAGAGCGAGGCGGCCCGCCAGCTTCTCGCGCGCCCCGAGGACGGGCTGGTCGCGGCTGCCGCGCGCAACTATTTCGAGCGACGGGGGATCGCGCTGGAGGAAGTGATCCGCGACTATGCTTGAGTTCTCCCACACCTACGGCAGTATGCTTGTGGCCGGCATCGGCGAGACGCTCTATATGACGCTTGCTTCTGCCTTGCTGGCCTACTTGATCGGGCTGCCGCTGGGCGTGCTGCTGGCTGTGACCGGCGCCGAGGGGATCCGTCCGCTCAAGACGCTCAACACGGTGTTGGGCTTCATCGTCAACGTGCTGCGTTCCGTGCCCTTCCTGATCCTGCTGATCCTGGTGATCCCGATCACCCGCGCGATCATGGGGACCTCGTTGGGCGCCTCTGCCACGATCGTGCCGCTGACCATCGCCGCCGCGCCCTTCGTGGCGCGTCTGGTCGAAAGCTCGCTTGCCGAGGTCGATACCGGCGTGGTCGAGGCGGCCTGGTCGATGGGCGCCTCGCCGCTTGAGATCATCGCGAAGGTGCTGTTGCCGGAGGCGCGTTCCTCGCTTTTGCTCGGGGCGACCATCGCGGCGATCACGATACTCGGCTACTCGGCGATGTCGGGCATCGTCGGGGGCGGGGGACTCGGTGACATCGCGATCAAGTACGGCTACTACCGCTATGAGACCAGCGTCATGGTCGCCTCCGTGGTGCTGCTCGTGATCATCGTCATGGTCCTGCAGGCGCTGGGGGACCGCTGGGCGCGCTCGGTTGACAAGAAAACGGTAACGGGGAGTCTGGGCTTCGGGTTCTTCGGCTCCACGGCGATCTTCAACAGGCGTCGTGATACTGAGGCCGATACGCTATAATGGACGCCTCACGAAAAGAGACGAAGGAGAGCACTATGAAGACAGGACCTAAGACCAAGGCATTACTCTCGCTGCTCGCGGCGGCCGTGCTGCTGCTGTCTGTTGCGCTGGCGGGCTGCGGGAGCACGAGCTCTGCGGGCGCCGACTCGGGCGCCAAGACCGTGAAGCTGGTGGTCGGCGCCTCACCGACGCCGCATGCCGAGATCCTGAAGCAGGTCGTGGGCGACTTGAAGGCGCAGGGCATCGATCTGCAGATCAAGGAATACACGGACTACGTCCAGCCCAACCTCGCGGTCCAGAACGGCGACATCGAGGCGAACTACTTCCAGCACAAGCCCTATCTGGATGACTTCAACAAGCAGAACAAGACCGACCTGGTCTCTGCCGGGGCGATCCACTACGAGCCCTACGGGCTGTATCCAGGCAAGAAGAAGACTCTGGACGCGGTGGGCGAGGGCGCCCAGGTCGCGGTGCCCAACGACGCCTCCAACGAGGCGCGCGCGCTGCTGTTGCTGCAGGATGTGGGCTGGATCAAGCTCAAGGACGGCGCGGGCATCACCGCGACCAAGAACGACATCGTCGAGAACAAGCACAACCTCAAGATCGTCGAGATCGAGGCGGCGCAGCTGCCGCGCTCGATCCAGGACGTGGATTACGCGGTCATCAACGGCAACTACGCGATCCAGGCAGGCTTCAACGTGAACAAGGACGCGCTTGCCAAAGAGAAGAAGGACTCGCTGGCCGCCACGACCTACGCGAACATCATCGCCGTGAAGAAGGGCGATGAGAACAAGCCCGAGATCAAGGCGCTGGTCAAGGCCCTGCAGTCCGAGAAGGTCCGCACGTTCATCGAAGGCAAGTACGAGGGGGCTGTGGTGCCTTCGTTCTAGGACACGATAGCAGGTGACAAAGAGGTCAGGACAGACCCCTTTGTCCCACAAGGGGAACTGCCCGCTGGCGAGAACGCTGGCGGGCAGTTCGCATGTTGCAGATCAGAGTGTCTTGAGTATCAGGTAGGTGTTCAGGTCGCCGGTGCGACCGTCGGCGCGGAAGCGATCGACGACGGTGGCGCGGCCGGCGACCGAGGCGGCGAGCGCGTCCACTTCTGCATCGCTGAAACTGTGGCAGTAGCGGTAGACGCCGGGAAGATCCTTCCAGCCGAGGAGGAAGTCACCGGGATCAAGGGAGGGGAGACCGAGCTCTGCCAGCGCGTGTTCGTGGATGACGCGCGCTTTCTGCGCGCGGATGGGGTCGCGCAGGAACTGCCAGAGAGAGACGACGACGAAGCCGCCGGGGCGGGTCTGGTCGACCAAGGTGCTCAATACCGCCGCGCGATGCTCCGGCAGCGGGACATGGTGCAGCAGCCCGAAGGCGACGGAGAGATCGCAGGGTGGCGCCATGAGCTGGGGGTTGAGGCCCGGGTCCTGCTGCAGCGCCGCCAGGATGTCGAGGTGCTGGAAGTGTACGGCAGGCTCTGCAGGCAGCAGCGCATCGCAGTTGTCGACGGCGTAGAAGTCGAAGGCGACGGAGGGAAACTCGGAGGTAAGGAAGCGCGCGAAACGCAGGTTGCCGCAGCCCAGATCGAAGACCGTGGCTGACAACGGGGCCGGGTCCCTGTTACCTTGCAGGTCTGAGGGTGAGGGGGCTCGTTCGCGTACGCGAGCGACCCCCTCGCCTCCCACTTGTGCATCACCTGACAACAGGGACCCGACCCCGTTGGCAGCCAGGCACCGCTGCCAGCCGGGCCAGGGCTTCTGGCGCGTCGCATCAAAGGACGCGCTCTGCT
>JGI20166J26741_11807806_pt1 | contig 20830 bp, 13 predicted proteins | sample TergutCu122P5_FD_26741 | JGI IMG/M metagenome (IMG submission 26741)
AAACGGTTGCCGATTCGCGCCGAAGCGGGCCGGACGTTTGTCGGGGACGACGACGTGACCGATGCCGTTCGTTCGGCGGAGGTGACCGAAAAGACGCATTTTGCCGCCGACAATCCGGACATTCGCGAAATCATGGTGCAAGCCCAGCGGGAGCAAACCATCGGAAAAAACGTGGTCACCGAAGGCCGGGACCAGGGCACGGCGGTCTTTCCGAACGCCGAATGCAAAATTTTTCTGACGGCAACCCCGGAAGAACGGGCAAGACGCCGGGTCAGGGAATACGAACAACAAGACGAGCAACGCGGCGTGCAAGCGTCCGCAAATTTTCACGAAATTCTTGAACGGATCAATCAGCGTGACGCCCGCGACATGGCGCGAACGGTCGGGCCGCTTTGCGACCCGCCCGACGCCGTCCGTGTCGTTACCGACGGCATGTCCGTCGACGATGTCGTGGCCCGCCTGATCGAAATCGTCAGGAAACGAACCCGCGTTTTATAAGAATGTTGCCCGTCTCGTATATATTTGGGCTTGTTTTTATTTCACGCAAAGACACAAAGAAAACAAAGTGCGCAAAGAGCTTTTGGGTTTTTTAAACTCTTTGCGGTCTTGCTGGCTTTGCGTCTTTGCGTGAAATCCCCAGTGTAAGGTTTTAACTTTTATGAGGCAGGCAATATGTCCGTCAAGTTTGGAGAAACAAAGATGCAAAGAAAAATCATCCTGTTTGTCGGTTGTTTTTTCGTCCCCGGTTTGATCGGCGTCGTGTCGTTATGGACGACGTTGACTCATGCGCAAACGCCGCCGGGCAACGTGTTGCAACAAAACGTATTGCAGAAAATTGCCAATCCGCAACAGCAACAGCCCGCTTTGCAACAACCGGGCAGACCGTTGCCCGTGCCGTTGTTCAATCTGACACCGGAACAAGCGGCTGCCAATCCGCTTCTCAACGCCCGGCTCAATTCGCTGCTTCCCGAAGAGCGGAACAGCGTGCTCGTTTATGAAAACTGCAACCGCGGCGTCGTCAACATCAACACCAAAGTGATGTACACGGCGAACATGATTTTCCAGATCGAGGCACCTGACGGGGGGAGCGGTGTCGTCCTTGACCAACAGGGGCACATTGTCACGAATTATCACGTTATTGAGGACGCCCACGAAATCCAGGTGACGCTCTTCAACGGCTCGACCTACAATGCGACGCCGGTCGGCGGCGATCCGTTCACCGATTTGGCCGTCCTCAAAATCGACGCCCCGGTTTCGGAACTTTTTCCGATTCCACTCGGTGATTCCGGGTTGCTTTTCACCGGAGAACGGATTTACGCGATCGGCAACCCGTTTGGACTCGATCGCACTTACACCGCTGGGATCATTTCGAGCCTCAATCGTACCATCGGGAGTCAAAAGCGGGGCCGGACGATCAAACAGGTGATTCAAATCGACGCGGCGATCAATCCGGGAAATTCCGGAGGCGCACTGCTCAACACCGCCGGCCAGTTGATCGGCATCAATACGATGATCGCGAGCAGTTCCGGCGACAGCGCGGGGATCGGTTTCGCGATTCCGGTCAATACGTTGGCCCGTATCGTGCCGCTTCTGCTCAAAGACGGCAAAATCATCCGGCCGGACATCGGCATTTACCAGGTGCGGTCCGTCGAAAACAACGGCGTGCTGGTCGCCCTGATGGAACCGGACGGTCCTGCGGCAAAAGCCGGGATTCTCGGTCCGACGCTCAACACGCGCCGGGGACGCAATCTCGGTTTCACGTATGAGGAAACATATATCGACAAAAAGAAATCCGACCTGATCGTTGCCGTCAACAACCAGCCGGTCAAGTCAGGCGAGGATTTCATCGCGCTGGTCGAGGAAAACCGTCCCGGCGACACGATCACACTGACCGTTGTCCGCAACGGCGAAACGCTGAAAATCCCGGTCACGTTGCGATAATGCCCTGAAAATAAAAAATGCGCCGGGGGGGCCGTGCGCAGCTAAAGACTCGCGAAAAAGTAACGTGGCCATTTCAACAACAGCCGGGAACGTTAGTGACCGGTTGATCAGGCAGCCACGGTTTATTGTGGCGGCGAGAAAAAATGCACAACGCTTCCATGGCTGCCGGTTGCGCCGACAATTGTTAATACGCACAAAATAACGGGATTTTTTGTTGTCGGCGATGCAGGCGATTCATCGGACAAGCTCAGATTTTAGTGGCGGCACATTAACCGGTCACTTACGTTCCCGACCTGCTGTTGTCACATTCACAGGATACAAAAAACCATGACCAAATTGTACCTGACGTTGCTATTGACACTCTGTATCGTTCCTTTGGGACTGGCCCAGGAAAGCGCGAAGGTTCACCAGTTACCCGAACGTGTTTCGTTTGTCGTCAATCGAGTGCCGCCCGACTTCAAAACGGACGGTATTCTCCTGACGGACGTGCATCAGGATGTTGCGAAAGATGCCGAACGAAGCGGGACCAAACTCGTGGTCATCGGCGAACAGGAAAAGAAGTACCTCGTCGATCCTCAAGGTTCTTTCTGGAACGACTATCTCGCCAAAGGACGTTTCAACGAGGAATCCTGTGCGTCGACGGACAGGCCGTTTGTGCCGATTCGCCTGCCCGATGTTGAAATTCGCGGCGTTAAGGACGGGGATGTCGTCGAAATGGCCGGATTCAAATTTCACGTTCTGGAAACCCCCGGCATGGGGCGCGGTTCCGTTTCCTATTATGATGACATGGGTGGTCGTCGATCCGTTTACACCGGCGATTTGATTTGCGGCGACGGCAAAATTGCCAATCTTTACGACTTGCAGGACAATTTTTCTGAAGCGGATATTGATTCTTATCACGGTTTTATGGCCCGTGCGCCCAAGTTGATAGCCAGTCTCGAAAAAATCCGTGCGCTCAAGCCGGACATCCTGATCCCCGCAAAAGGATGGACGATTGAAAATCCGAACGAGGCCATCGACGCTCTGATCGGGCGGTTGCGGGCGGTTTATCGGAATTACCTGAGTACGAGTGCCCTGTGGTGGTACTTCGGCGAAAAGCGGATGAATGCCAGTGCGGCGGCCATTTTGGAGAATGATTTTGATCCAAAGCGACTCGATCGGATGCCGGAAGCGACGAAATTCGAGAACCCCGATTGGCTGACCGGATTTTCGACGACCCGCATGATACGCTCCGAAACGGGGGACGTGTTTCTCATGGATGTCAACAGTGACCGCGAAGCGGATAGAATCATCGAAATGCACAAAAACGGCGAAATCGGGAAAGTCACCGGTATCTTCATCACGCATTACCACCACGACCACAACACCGGCGTGCCGAAGGTTGCGAAATTCTTTTCCGCTCCGGTTTACGGCGTCGAACCGCTCGCCGACATCCTGGAACGTCCCGGAGCGTACCGGATGCCGTGCCTGCAAAACATTTCGATTCCCATTGTTCGCAAAAACGACGGCGAAACGATGCAATGGAACGAATTTGAGTTCACGTTTTTCGATTTTCCCGGCCAGACGCTGTACCACAATGCCCTGTTGGTGAGAAAAGGGAACGAACGACCGGTCTTTTTCATCGGTGATTCGTTCACGCCGACCGGCATCGACGATTACTGTGCCTGGAACCGGAATTTGCTGAAAGACGGGAAGGGTTACCTGTACTGCCTCAAAAAAATTCGCAGCCTTAACCCGTCGCCGATACTCATCAACGCGCATGTCGAACCGCCGTTTGAGTTCGATACAATGCGGCTTGATTACATGGAACGTGCCTTGCGCGAAAGAATAAAACTGCTCGCCGACCTGCTTGCCGTGCCGGAGATCAACTTCGGACTCGACCACGCCTGGTGCCGGCTCGATCCGTTTGTTTCAACGATCCCGGCGGGGAAATCGACCGTCCTCAAATTGGTGATCACGAACCATTTTGACAAAGTCGGCGAATTCCTCGTCAAAGTCGAACCGGACGAGGCTTTTTCTCTTGAAATGCCGCAGGAGCCGATTCGCGAATTGACGGTCGAACCGGGCAAGGAGCAAACCATGGAATGGACGCTCAAGCCGACATCCAATCAAGTGGGAACACGTTTTGTTTCGGCTAAAGTCATGACGGATGACGGTTCGCTGTTTGGGCATTGCGAGGCGGTGGTTCAAATTCAGTAGCCGCCCCCGCCCGGTAGCCACATCCGTAGCCATAATGATTTGCCGTGCGCAAAACCGCCGGGATGAAAGTATCCCGGCATTGTATTGAGAAAAACTTTAACAACGTGATCAATAATCATTATTGGGTGTTACGTTTTTTCCACATCTTGTTGCGCATTTTGTAGCCGATCGGTAACATTCCGCCAATCGCCCAAAGAGCCAATGTCGCAGGTTCCGGTGCCGAAGCACTGCCGCCCGAACCGTTCATCAGGTAGAACACGTCCTGCGTATTTGCCCCTGTCGTGGTTGTACATCCGAGAAGAAGTACGGTATAATCGCCGATAAAATCGTAACGTTGAGAGGCATCATACGTCGATAACCAGAAATTTTTATCGCTGTTCACGGCCAAAAGCTGTGAAAGATAAGCGTCGGTGCTCCAATCCGCAACCGTCGTGCTCCCCATCGCTGCCCAGAGCGATGAGCGCAACGTGGAAGCATTGGTGGCGGAATTGGCATAATTGTAATTCAACAAATCCCCTGTTGCAAACAGTTTGTAAAGATACGCGGAGCCGACCGACAACGCTTTGGAAGACGTGTTGTATGAATTATTGCCGACAAGGCTTAACTTTCCGTTGAGTGCCGTGTTTGTGTAGACGCCGGCTGAGGATTCGGCACAAAACGATTGAAACGTGTTGCTGCCGCTGGTCAGCGACGAATAGGCACTTAAATCCAGTTGCTGGCTGTTGGCCCCCATCGTCACGCGAAATTCAACGCCACTGGAATATTGATAGGTGAGTGCCAGGCCGTTTCCGCCGTTTTGCGAGTTGATCGAATTGACATAGTTCGATAATGATGCCATGTCCGCCCTGGACATGCATTGAGAAATGCCAAGCAAAACAAAACTCATCAAGATGGTAAAGACATGTTTTTTCATCGGTGTTTTTTCCTGTTATTTTATTTAAGGCTGTTTTCGGATAAGATTGTTTTCAGAACACATGAAACACTCAAAGTGCAAAAGGAGTGCCAAAACAATTGCATTCCGTTTTTGGTGAAATCATCGTTTATTAAGTCATGTTATAGATGCGATAATAAAATTTGAACCGCTTCAATGGCTGCCTGCCACGCCGATATTGTCAAACCGTGAAAAATAGCGTGCCTTTTGAATATCGGCGAGACAGGCGATTCATCGGATAAGCTCAAATTTTATTGGCGGCACAATAAATCATTTTCATGATCGTGTGTGAAGTCGGAGGCGTGTCGTACAAGTAAAAAAAAATTTTCAAAGGTTTTCTCATGATGCTGAAAAGAATTTTCGTCATTCCATTGATGGCACTGGTGTCGTATCTGACCGGTAATGCAACGCAAGCGCAATCGGATGTGCATCCGGAGTATTACGGGTTCAGGCTCCGTTCGCTCAACGACGGTTTCATGATGCGGATGCCGTCAAGTCCCGACGCCTGGCAGGTGCGCCGCGAGGAAGTGCGGCGGCGCATCCTTGTTGCCAACGGTCTTTGGCCAATGCCGGCCAAAACGCCGCTTCATCCCGTCGTCGAACCGGCGGTCGAACGGGACGCTTACAACGTCTATCGGGTGACGCTCGAAAGTTTTCCCGGCTTTTGTGTCACCGGGAATTTGTACGTCCCGAAGAAAGACGGTCATGAAGTCACCGAAAAAGTCCCCGGCATTTTGTACGTGCATGGACACTGGCAAGACGCGAGGTTTTACGGGCACGATGATGAACGATTGAAACAGGAACTCGAATCCGGCGGCGAGTCGTTCGACCCATCGGGGCGTTTTCCGCATCAGGCCTTCTGCGTCAACATGGCACGACTGGGAACGGTCGTTTTTTTCTACGACATGGTCGGACATGCCGATTCGATCCAGATTCCGCACATGCCGGGCAATCGGGAGCCGTCGAATATCAGCACGTCATGGGGCTATTGCAGTCCGAAAGCCGAGCGGCATTTGCAAAACGTGATGGGCTTGCAAACGTACAATTCGATCCGCGTGCTCGATTGGTTCGAAACGCTCAAGTGGGTTGACGCCAAACGAATCGGCATGACCGGTGCCAGCGGCGGAGGAACGCAAACGATGATGCTTTCGGCCGTCGACGACCGGATCGCCGTGTCTTGTCCGGCGGTGATGGTCTCAACGGGAATGCAAGGGGGCTGCACATGCGAAAATGCGCCGTATTTGCGAATTGGAGCCGGAAATATTGATTTCGCCGCCGTTTTCGCGCCGAAACCGCTGGCGATGACCACCGCCGACGATTGGACGAAAGAAATGCCGGTGAAAGGTTTTCCCGACTTGAAAACGCTTTACGAAATGCTTGCTGTTCCGGAAAATGTTGCGTTGTTCGAGTTTCCGCACTTTCCGCACAACTACAATCAGCGTTCCCGCGAGGCCGTGTACGGTTGGTTCAACACGCACCTCCGGTTGAATGCCGAAACTGACGAAAACGGCCATATCAGGGAAGTGCCGTTCGAGCCGCTCACGACGGAGCAGTTGACCGTCTGGACAAACACACACCCAAAAACGGACCATGTCGGCAAATCATTTGAAACCTCGCTTCTTGATTGGCAGACGAACGACACGAACGAACAGTTGCAAAAACTGATCCCGCATGACAAGGCGACGCTTGCCGAATTCCGGCGAATCGTCGGCGGCGCGATGCAGACGATAGTCGATCCGCAGCAAACACGTTCCGAAACGGAACAGGTGTCGACGACAAACAGGAACTTTGATTTCAAGTCCGCACCCGGACCGAACGATCATGCCGTCCATGTCGTCTTCCTGGTCACCGGAGCCCATTTGGCGGCTGATCCCGCGACCATAAACAACGGTGAGCAAGAGAACAATGCGAATGAGAATCCTGCGCAAGAAAACAGCGTCGAAAAACGGGCTGCGGAATGGGAAGCGGCGTTGATGCAATCGCCGGCGGCGGTTGCGATTCGCGAAAAATTGCCGGAATGCGTTCTTGTGCCGGTTGCGCTTGCCGGCCAAACGCTGCAACACAGGATGACACATTCGCCGCTTGTCACGAAAGACGAAGGAAATGACGTTCGCCCGGTCTATCAATACTTGTACACGTTCGGTTACAATGATCCGGTCTTTGTCCTGAGAACGCGACAGATCATCGCCGCCGTTGAAAACGTGCGAAAGCAGGCAAAAGAATCGCATGCGGAGATTCAGGTGACTCTTGTTGGAATCGACGGTGCAGGAAAATGGGCCGCTCTTGCCGCGTCACAAATTCCTGGACAAATCGATCATCTCGTCCTGGACACGAACGGTTTTCGGTTTGAAAATCTGGACGCCGTCGATGATCCGGACTTTTTGCCCGGCGGTGCCAAATATTTCGACCTTCCGGGGATGATCGCACTTTGTGCGCCGACCCGTTTGCTGTTGTTCGGCGAAGCGAAATTGCCGGAAGTCGTCAGCGCAATGTACAAGTCGGAAAACGCCGCCGACCGAATCACCTGCGAATCGGAAAACCCCGATCCCACCGAAAAAATCAACGCGATTCTCCATTGGCTACATGATGAATCGGTTCAATAACAGCCCGGAGCGTAAGCGACGGGTTATAGATGCGATAATAAAATTTGATCCACTTCCACGTCTGACTGCTGCGCCGACATGGTTAATACGCGCAAAATAGCGAAACTTTTAATTGTCGGCGATGCAGGCGATTCATCGGACAAGCTCAAATTTTAGTGGCGGCACAATAAAAAGACGTGTCGTACTAACCGATTCCCCAGTCGTTGGATTTTTCGCCGTGCAGTTCAGGGACCGTTCGTTGCCGGTGATAAGCGAGCTGAATATTCGCCTTTGTGTCGAATTGCCTGAGCTGCTTTTGGGCGGCGTTTTTTTTCACGATCAGTTCTTTTTCCGCCGCCTGATCGTTTTCAAGCGTTTCACACACCAGCCGCCGGCATGTTTCGACCGCTTCCCGGCATCTTTGACGCATTTCAGGGCTTGGCCAGAGACGTTTTTCCGGATCGTCCAACCGATACACTTCCATTTGCCTGTCGATTTCCTCCAGGTCCAATAATAACTTTTGTTTGACACCGAGCAATTCAAACAGCGCATCCGTGTTGCCGTCGTCGACATATTGCAACTGGTTGCGCGAACAGTCGTGCAGTTGTTGCAGCCGTTCCTGCTTTTTTTGAATCAGCCGATAAAATTTTTCACCGTCCGTCATGATATTTCATCCGTCGCGTAAAAAAGCGTCGATCTGCGATCGACCGCTAAAATGAACTCCTGCACCCTGACAACTGCACCCTGCAACCTCTCCTTGTTATTTTTCGTCGGGCGAAAGCGTCACCAGAACACGATTGGTGAAATATTTGCGGGCGGCGGCACACACTTCCTCAAGTGTAACGGCGTTGATTCGCGCGTCGAACGATTTGCTGAAGTCGTAACCGAGACCGTAAATTTCGTCGAGTCCCGACTGTAACGCCTGTTCACCGATCGTCGTGTTCCGCTGGGCCTGCATGGCGATGATCCGTTCTTTGGCGATCTGGAATTCATCGGGGGTGATTTCGCCGCGTCTCGCTTTTTCAATGTTTTTGTCGATTCGCTGTATCACTTCGGCAATGCTTTCCGGTTTCGTTTGCGCATAAATCACGAAAAAGCCGGGGGCCGGGCCGGTCATCAAATCGCCTTGGACAGAATACACGAGTCCTTCGCCTCGCAGTTCGTTATGCAGCCAGCCGCCGGGATAACCGTAGCCCGACATGATCGCGTCGAGCACGGTCAACGTTGCGGTCTCTTTGACATCACGAACCGAAACGATCGGATAACCGATCATGACCAACCCCGTGTCTTTCCCGATTGTTTTGTGATTTTTGACCGAATTGAGGATGACGTTATTCCGTTCGAACGAAATCGGAGCCGATGTTTTCGGCGGCATGTTGCCGAACATCTCGTCAAGTTTCGCGACCGCTTCCTGCGGGTCGATGTCGCCGAACACGGTCAGCAACAGGTTGTCGGTCGTAAAATACTGCTTGTGATGCTGCACAAGATCGGCGACGGTCATTTTACTGACCGATTCGAGCGTCCCGGTCGTCAGAAGACTGTACGGCGTCGATGCCGGGAGCATGCTTGCAAAAAAGTCGGACATTTGCGTTTGCGGATTGTCGCTCCGCCGGGCGATCGCGCCGAGCGTCAACTGTTTTTCAACGGCAAACTCTTTTTCGGGAAACGTCGGCGTCAAAATACAGTCGGCAAGCACCTGGGTTGCGTTTGCGAAATCGCCCTTGAGCACGGTCACCGATCCGTAAACGGTGTTGCGTCCGCCACTGAACGAGAGGTCGCCGCCGATTGAGTCGAAAAACGTCGCGATCTGCTGGGCATTCATTCGCTGATTCCCCTTGTCGAGCATCGAAGCGAGCATCGAACTGCGTCCCGCCGTGTCGGCGGTTTCGACCAAAGTACCGCCGAGCGTGATCGCCGTCACGTTGACCATCGGCAAATTCGATTGCCGTTTGAGCAGCACGCGAATGCCGTTTCGCAGTTTGACCGGCTTGATATCACCGGTCTCCCGACCGGCAACGGCGGTTCCCGATAGCGGGGCTTTCCCCGGCGGGGCGATCACGATCCGGTTTTGACGCAACGGCGTCAGATATTTTTGCGCGGCGTTGCGGACATCCTCCGCCGTGACATGCCGGATTCCCTCGACGTACTTTTCCTCGAACAACGGGTCGCCGGTCGAGAGAAAATTCATGCCGAGAGACATCGCCATGTCCTGCACCGTCTGGCGACCGAATACAAGTTCCGCTTCTTTCTGTTTTTTCGCCTTGTCGAGTTCCGCCGGCGTGACCAATTCGTTTCGCAAACGGTATACGTCGTTGAGCATTTCCCGTTCGGCGTCGTCGAACTTGTCGGGGAGCACCGCCGCAAAAAGACGGAACATGCCGTTGACGTTCGCCGGCGTGTAATTCGACGCCGAAACGCCGAGCACGAGCTGCTGTTCGTACTGCAACCGTCGCACCATGCGGGAACTTTCCCCTTGCGTCAGAATACAAGCGGCCACGTCGAGCGGATACATGTCTGGATCGGAAATTTTGACCGTCGGCCAGGCGAGAACCATGTCGATCGTTTGGCCGTCCATTTCGCGCACCACATCGCGCGGCGAGACCTGTTGCGGTTCGCCGGTCAGCGGAATGTATGTTTCAAATCCTCTTGGCCGTCCGGCAAATCCCTGGGCCACCAGATCAAGCACGCGATTCGTGTCAATGTCGCCGGTAACGACAAACACCTGGTTGTTCGGGACGTAACGTTCCGTGTAAAACGCTTTGGCGTCATCGACGGTCAGCCTGGCGAGTACGTCGGAATATCCGATGACCGGATGCCGCATCGGATGTTCCAGATACAACGTCTGATTCAACATTTTCCAAAGCACACGCCCCCGGTTGTTTTCGCCGTCAAGCAATTCCTGTTTGACCACCTTGTGCTCGCGAACAAATTCAAGCGGCTCAAACGCCGCATGTTGCATCGCATCGGCGATCAGTTCGATCGCCGTCGGAGCGTTGGGAGTCGTCGTGTCAATGTAAAAACAGGTGACGTCATTCGAAGTGAACGCATTGGTCGCCCCCCCCATCCGGTTGACCAGTGTTTCGATTTCTTTTTCGCTGCGAATCGTCGTCGAACCTCCGGCGACAAGGTGCTCGAGCAGGTGACTGACGCCGCTCCCCATCAATTTGCTTTCGAACATGCTTCCGGTGTTGCGAACGAAACAACGAACACTGACCACTGCGGACGTGTGCGATTCCTGGACGATTATTGTCAGGCCGTTTTCAAGTTCTGCAAGCGTGATGCCGTTCGGATATTGCGTCCGGTTGGTGATCTTTGGAACATCGGGACCGATTTGCACCGGCCCTTTTTCAGCGAATGGCGTAACAAGCGGCGATTTGTCGTTTTGCATGGTTGGGGATGGTCCGTTTGCCGAAGAGTTGTTTTGCGGTTGCCGGTTGCCGGTTTGACAGAAAACCGTATTTTGTGTCAGTGTCAATAAAATGGCCCATGTCAACCCAAGAGCCAAACAACAGATTTGTCGTTTTTTGAGTAATATCATCATTATTTGCGTCGCAATGATTGGTGAAATGTACAGTTTTTGTACCAGTATTGTTAAAATACGTTATTTACGCAAAACAAACAGATAGTAAAACGAAAAAATGCAACGAGGCCAAATTCGATTGTTTCAACGCCTGCCGTCCCGGAAAGATTGCCTATTATGCAACAAATGGAATGAAAAAACAATGTCAATCAAACATGCTGTGGTGTGAAATATTTCTGTAAAAAATGGTGCTGTCGGAAAAACCGTCCAAAAAACGATCTTTTTCCGTTATATGTTACAAATATCGACGCAATATTTGATCAGTGACGGTAACATAACCGGCAATAAGGCAATGCCAGCCAATTTTATTACCATACCAATCATCAATCATGAGGTCACCATGCCGGAACCGATCGAACTTTTGCAGAAATCGCTCCGTTATCTGAAAAAAGCGGATATGTCACTCAAAACATTGCACGATCATTTTGCCCAAAATGAAGAAACTCTCACGCAGCAATTGCTGAAATTGAACGCAACTCCCCCTGTTTCGGAAGAAAAAAATGACTTGGTTGCCCAAAATATCCGGCACTTTGTCCTTTTTGACCGTCTGGAAGAACGACGCATGTCGCTTGCGGAATTATGCCGGAAAATGGAAACACTGATCCAGACAGAACAAAAGCCCGTCGACAAACTCCCGTATTGGCGGCACCAGTTTTACCGGAAACTTGCCGCGATCCTCATTTCCGAAGGGGTTGATGTCTCTCTGAATCAGGCTCGCCGGATTAATCGCGAAAACTACGGGATCAGCGAAGAATAACAATATTTTGCCTTTTTCCTCCAAATCCGCTACAATGGTTGCGAAACGGAATCGTCTTTTTCGTCAACCCTTGTTGCGGATGAAAAATTGTGACCCTTCGACATTATATCGCGTTGCATCTGGCGTTGACCGCCTGTCTAAGCTCGTTCGTTTTGGGGCTTGGACAAAATGATCTTCTTTTGCCGCTGATCACACTCATCGGGGCCGGAATCAGTTTCTGGTTCGTCGATTACAAGGAGAAATTTCATTTCGGCCCTTACGTGAGCAACGCGCTAATTCTCATGATTGTCATTGCATCCATCGGCTATCTGATGCAATCCGTCGGCGATTTGCTTGCGATTGCCATTGTCCGCGTGCTTGTGCTTGTGCAACTTGTGTTGCTGTTTCGCGAAAAAACGGCACGCACGCGCTGGCACATCATGATGCTCTCGTTCCTTGAATTGATCGTTGCGTCGGTGTTTCAGCAGACAATTCTGTTCGGCTTCCTGATCGTCGTCTATTTGTTTCTCGGTTTGACCGTCGTCACATTGATGCACTTGAATCAGGATCGCACTTATTTCGGCGGACATGTTTTTCTGCGGTCCCTGTTTCGCCGGAACTTCAAGGAAACGTTTTCCCGTGACAGTCTGTTGCGGATATTGAAAATCGCCGTTGCCACTTCAATCACAGGGCCGTTGTCGCTCGTTTTGCAATATCGCGGACATGCCGTCGACCCTTCGGAACGGGAACGGTGGAAAATTTCCGGGAAACGGTGGGAAACATCAACGGAAGAAAACCTGGCAAAAGAAATGCCGGCGGGAAAAATGCCGGAAGAGAAGCCGGGAGGGAAAATGCCGAAAACCGACGCTTTTCACAAAATCCCGAAACCCGCTTTTTTGACGAATGCCGATGAAAAATTCGCGTCGCGCTGGCCATTGCTCCGAGAAAAAGCGACATTTTCAGGAACGGTTTCCGATCAGGCCGGTTTGGTTGGCGTCGGTTGGGAGTTTTACCGGCGTCTTGTCTTTGCCACGTTTTTGTCCCTTTTGTTCGGTCTTTTTGTTTTCTATTTCCTGCCGCGACAAAATTTCAAATTCGCCGATGTTGAGATACGGCAAAGCGGCTGGAATGGTCAAACGCCGCAACAACAGGGGCAGGCAATCAGCACCGTCGGATTCAATAAGGAAGTCCGGCTCGGATCGTTGGGAAACGTCCTGAAGAACAGCAACGTTGTGATGCGACTCCGTTTTCTCGTTTCTTCCGATCTCAGAAATTCGGACAAGACCAAGTCAGACAATACCAAGCTGGAGGAATATGCCGCCATTCGGAATCAATCCGTCTTTTTACGGGGAGCCGCACTTCCCGATTACCAAATGGGGAGATGGCGGGGAGGAGACACAAATAAAAAACACTATCACTTCGAATATGGAAGCGTCTATCTTCTTGACTCGCAAAACTACTATGACCGGGGAAAAGAAATCGGACTGTTCACGGGCACGCTTTTTGACGATCATTCCCGATTTCTTGTCAACAGTTTCATGAATCCGTTTTTCATTCCCGGTGCCGCTTTGGCCGGGTTTTCCGATTTGCAGCTCGCACTTTTTCAGCCGGGAACACAACTTGTCCGCGTCGAATCCGAATACGAGATGATTCCGCAAGATCAGGCTTTTGTGATATGGCCGTTTTTCATGACGGGACGACAAAACAGAAATACGATTGTTTTCCAGGACCGCGTGCTTCTGCAACCCGATCAATATCACTCCGAAACTTTTCGTTTCAATTTTTGGACGAATGCCTTTCAAAACGGCCGGCAAGTCGATTTGATTCCATGCCAGGAACCGCTCAATACGGAGCAGTATCTGAAATTTCAGGAAAAGGACGTTCCGACCGTCGCAAAAACCGCTCTGGAATGGGATCGCGGTCGGGAAGACAAGAACTTCATGGAACGTGCCGGAAACCTCGAACGGCATTTTCTTGAAGACGAACGGTTTTATTACATGCTCGGGGGAATTGCCCGTGATCAGTCGCTTGATCCGCTCGAAGATTTTATCAAGAAGAATCCCGGCGGTCACTGCGAGTATTTTGCCGGGGCGTTGGCCGTCATGCTTCGTAAAATCGGCATTCCGTCCCGCTTGATCGTCGGTTACCGGATCGACACGGGGATGCTGATGTCGCAGGAAAACGACCGGTACGTCGTTCGCCAGTCGGATGCCCATTCCTGGGTCGAAGCGTACATTCCCCCGGACCAGATTCCCGAAGAATTGCGTATCGGTCCGCATTCCGCCTGGTGGTCGCGGGGCGGCTGGCTGCGACTCGACCCGACTGCACCGGTTCGGGAAATCAAACGTCAGGCCGGCACGCTGAGCCTTTGGCAGGAAAATCTGTCGCGATTCTGGAACGACTATGTGATCAATTTTAACAACGAACGACAAAAAAACGCGATTTATCAACCGATCGGACGATTTCTGGTTTCGGTCAAGGAACGTTTTTTCGAGCCGAATGACTGGAAAACCATCGCAGGAGACGTTCTCGAAAAATATCAAACGATTTTTAACAATATTCGGAATGGTGTTTGGCGGAAAAGCGACCTTGCTTTTCTCATCGCTCCCGTCGTACTCCTGTCGGCGATCGGGGTGACCATTCACAGGAAAATTGTTCCGTTGCTGAAATTTTTATGGCGTCAACGTCGTCGACGTCAAAAGGACGCTGATTTCGTACCGGTTGAGTTTTACCGGCGTTTGGAAACCATCCTGGCGAAAATCGGTTTGAAACGTTTTCCGAGCGAAACCCAACGGGAATTTTCCCGCCGGATCACCGATCAAATGATTTCGAAAATTTTGTCGCTTCAAAAAGAAGAAAAAGCATCCGATTTGCCCACCCTGCCGACGCCGGAGTTCCTGAAAACACTGGTGCCGGCTGTTGCTGAAGCATTTTATCGCGTCCGGTACGGCGAGGCGTCACTCTCATCCGGAGAGACGGAAACCATTAATGAAATATTGTCGCAAATCGAAAAAATCGTCCTTCAATCCCGTTTCGCCGGAGCGTCCTAGACGCCTGGTGTTGCATTTGGAAACACAACATTGAAAAGGAAAAACATGAAAAACAGATGTAAAAAATATGCGGTCCTTGTTGCATGGATTGTTGCCTTGCTTGCAACGACCGTTTCAATGGCAACCGTTTCAAAGACATTTGCCCAACACGAATTCAACGGTCCGTATCGCGGGACGAATCTCGACCGGATTGCGTTTCCGATCGGCGGGATGGGGGCCGGGATGTATTGCCTTGAAGGGACCGGTGCGATTTCACACATGTCGGTGCGTCACTCCATGAATTTTTTTAACGAACCGGCCTGTTTTGCGGCGGTGTGTGTGCTCGGCGACACCCCGGAACAGAACGTCGCACGGGTCATCGAAGGGCCGATTCCCAATTGGAAATATTTCGGCGGCGGCGGGACAGGCAATGGGGCTGCCGGAACCACTTATGGTTTTCCGCGTTTCAAGGAATGCGAATTTTTGGCACGATTTCCGTTCGCCATGATTTCCCTGAAAGACAAATCGCTCCCGATTGACGTGCAATTGACCGGTTGGAGTCCATTCACTCCGCCGAATCCCGATCCGTCCGGTTGGCCGGTCGGGGCACTGGAATACACGTTTGTCAACAAAACCGACAAACCGGTCAAGGCGATTTTTTCGTTCAATTCGAGAAATTTCATGAATGGCGGCGGGTCGATCGGCGGAATGGAAAGCGGCTTCATTCTTTACGACCGGACAGGACAGGAACGGGACAAAAAAGGCGCATTCGCGTTTTTTGTCGACGGCGATCATGCAGACGACAAAGTGATTGTCGATCATTGCTGGTTTCGCGGCGGCTGGTGGGATGCCCTGACGATTGCGTGGGACAACATTGCAAAAGGTCGCGTGATCGATAATCCGCCGGTCGATTCGAACTCGCCCGGCGCGACGCTTGCGGTGCCGTTCGAGTTGCCTGCGAATGGTGAAAAGACGATCAAATTGCTCACCGCGTGGTATGCCCCCGAATCGGAGCTTGTCATCGGCAATCGCACCGGGGACGGCCCGGCGTTTCAGAGTGGACCGTCACAAGGTGCGGCAAGCGGCCAACAGCTGGTGACCGGTTTTCTCGGAAAAAAACTGGTCAATACGTACTTCGGCGGCGGCGACGATTTGATCGGTAACCTGACTTCAAAACCATTTCGAATCTCAAAAAAATATATCCATTTTCTGATCGGCGGCGGCAAAATCTGTGCAGCACAACTGTTGGCGGACGGCAAAGTCGTCAGGACGGCAAGTGGAAAAGATGAGGAACGGCTCTTGTGGACCTCGTGGGATGTTGCCGATTTAATTGGCAAAACAGCCGAATTTCGTATCGTCGATCAAGCCCAGGGGGGGTGGGGACACATCAATCTTGATCATATTGTTTTTTCGGATGAGCCGATTGACGCTTTGAAAACCGGTTCCGGCAACAACATCGCCCCGGATAAAAATCGCATGATTGTATTCGAGGATTTTGAGGGGGATGATTTCAGCGGCTGGACGATCAGCGATACTCCGAAAACGGAATCATGTTGTGCGCCGGGTTCCAACTGTTGTCCGGCGGTTCCGGATCATTACATCCCGTGGTACGCGACGCAGTTCGGTTCCATTGAAGCGGTTGCCGCTGCATGGAAGGGTGATTACAAACGATTGCGAAAGCTGTCGGAGGCCTTTCGGGACGCATTTTATGATTCGACGTTGCCGCCGGCGGTTTTGGAGGCGGTCGCGGCAAATCTCACAATTCTGAAATCGCCGACTGTATTGCGTCAACAGGACGGACGACTTTGGTGTTGGGAGGGTTGCGGTGACAATTCGGGCTGCTGTTCAGGGTCATGCACGCACGTTTGGAATTACGCGCAGGCGATCTCGCATCTTTTCCCGTCGATGGAACAGTCCTTGCGGCAAACCGAATATCACGAATCATCCGCCGCCGGAACAGGGCGTCAGGCATTTCGCGCGAACCTGCCGGTCGCGCCCGGCGGGAATGCGTTCGATGCCTCGGACGGCCAGCTCGGTGGCGTCATGAAAGTGTATCGCGAATGGCAAATCACCGGGAACAACAAAGCGTGGCTCAAGGAATATTGGCCGCTCGTCAAACGGAGTCTTGATTTCATGATCAGCACCTGGGACCCGCGACACACCGGTTTGCTTGAAGAGTCGCATCACAACACATATGACATCAATTATTTCGGTCCCGACGGACATTGCGGCAGTTTTTATCTCGGGGCACTGGCCGCGGCGATTGAAATGGGCAATGCGGCCAAACAGGACGTATCGCTTTACAAGGAACTGCTCGCCAAGGGACAAAAGCGGATGAAAAACGAGCTGTACAACGGCGAATATTTCATCCAGATCGTCGCGAAAGAAGGGCTGAAGCACAATTTTGAGCCGGTCAACCCCGCCGATCAAAGCACCGGTTATCGCGGGATCGCCGAAATCGTCAACAAGCAAGGTCCGAAGTATCAGTACGGCAACGGCTGTCTTTCGGACGGCGTGCTCGGTTTCTGGATGGCGAAAGTCTGTGGTTACGAAAACGACATCATCGACGAATCGCTGGTCAGGAACCATCTGCTTTCCGTGTACAAGTACAACATGCGGCATGATCTTTCGGAACATGCCAACCCGCAACGTCCGAGTTACGCGATGGGCAATGACGGGGGATTGTTGCTCTGCACCTGGCCGCACGGCGAAAAACCGATGTTGCCGTTCGTGTACAGCGATGAGGTCTGGACGGGAATCGAATACCAGGTCGCGAGCCATTTGATGTTGCTCGGCGAACCGGCGAAAGGGCTTGATATTGTCGAAACGCTCCGCAAACGGCATGACGGTGTGCGCCGCAATCCGTTCAACGAGTACGAATGCGGCCACTGGTATGCACGGGCGATGGCAAGCTACGCCCTGTTGCAAGGCCTGACCGGTGTGCGATACGACGCCCGGACGCAGACGCTGTTTGTCGATTCGCAAGTCGGCGATTTCAAATCGTTCCTCGCCACGGAAACCGGCTTCGGCGTCGTGACGTTCGCAGACGGCAAGACAAGCATTGATGTCCGCAACGGAAAAATCGACGTGAAAAACATCGTCGTGAAAAATGTTACCGTGAAATGAGCATCATTGGATACCGCAGACGGTTGAAAATACCGGCACAATATGACACGGGAGTCCGTTTGCCCAAAGGGTAAACGGACGCGCTCATCGGAAATTTCAATGGGTTATAGTATGATATTTTGATTTATTCCGTCGTGACGATTTTGTCGTAAAACTCACCATAACGATCGCGCATTTCCCCTTCACGGGCACTGATGGCGTCGCGGGGATGCAGATTGCATTGTCCCGTCAGGTTATATTCCGGATACGGCCCCCAGTCAACCGTCTTGCGGAGCGGCAACAGGTGGTTTTGCAACGCATGATAAATCGGACGCAGCTTGAACTTCGGATTTCTCAGAAAACCGAGTATCAGTTCCATTGGGCAGTTTCCGGCACCGCGTCCAAGTCCCCCAAGCGAAGCGTCAATACGGTTGGCACCGTGGATAATCGCTTCAATCGAGTTGGCAAACGCAAGTTGTTGATTGTTGTGTGCATGTATTCCGACTTCTTTGCCGGTCACGCGGCCAAATTGCAGGTATTTTTTGACCAAATACTCGATTTGTTCCGCATACATTGAACCGTAACTGTCGACGACACAAATGGTTGCAACCGGTGTGTTCGACAACGCATCAAGAGCCTGATCCAGTTCGATTTCGCTGACCGTCGACGCTGCCATGATGTTGGCCCAGGTTTCGTAACCTTTGCTGTGCGCGTCATGAATCATGGAAAGTGCTTCTGGCAACTGATGTACGTAAAACGCCACTCGCATTGCATCGAAAACGCTTTGGTCTTTGGGGAGCACATCGGTTTCCCAGTCCGTTTTCCCTGCGTCGATCATCGCAGTCAATTTGAGTGATGTTTCATTTTTGCCGACAATTCGTCGAACATCCTCTTCTTTACAGAATCTCCAGTCTCCGTATTTTTCGCGACTAAAATACTTTTCCGACCCTTTGTAACCAAACTCCATGTAATCGATTCCGGCATCGATACATGTTTGATAAACTGCACGAACAAAATCATCACTAAATTTATGATTATTGACCAAGCCACCATCACGGATGGTGCAATCAAGAACTTTAATGGCAGGTCGACAAGTGATCCAAGGCGCGTTCATTTTCATTCATGCTTTCTATGGTTCCGGATGATCAATTGCTTGTTTTCGCACAAAAAACAAGCACCAACAATTGCTATTATCATTGGTTTTGGGTAACTCTCAAGAGTTTATTGAAAATATCGCAATTAATTTGTCAAAAAAGTCATTTTTTCAAAATATTACCCCGGGCATAAGAGTTGGACGGCAGCGGCCGGCTAGATCGTATTAAAGATTATTATCCTGTATATCCTTCATGTTTGAGGTAGTGTTTGCATTCGTTTTTTTCAAACAATTTTGGCGACCGGCGCAGGAATTGTTTCAATTTTTCGATATCGTGGATTTTCAATTTTTGCAGCACCGATTTCAACTTCGCAAAGCTCAATTCAATCGGGTTCAGGTCGGGACTGTACGCCGGGAGGTACAAAATGGTCGCTCCCTTCGAGGCAAGCAAGGTTTCGACATCCGAACCTTTGTGCGAACTCAAATGATCCATCACCACAACATCGCCTTTTTTCAACGCCGGTAACAAATGACGCTTCAAGTATTCGAGAAACCGCTGCTTGTTCATCGCTCCCGTGAATGTGTGAGGAGCAACGATCCCGTCGTGTTTCAAACCACAAACCAGAGTCGTGTTCACCCAATGTCCGTGCGGCGTTTTGTCGACAAGCCGCTTGCCTTTCGGCACCCATCCATACAATCGCGTCATGTTCGTTTTCGCGGACGATTCATCGAGAAACACAGGTTTTTTCGGGTTCAAACCGAGTTGCATCAATTTCCACTCCGCGCGTTTTTGCGCAACGTCAGGCCAATCCTGTTCGACGGCTTTCAGTTGTTTTTTTTTATAAACCAGTTTTAATCTTCGCAGTTTATTGAAGACCGTCGGAGTGGTGACCTCGACCGGCAATTGGTCACGAATTTCCTCCAACGTCGCGTCGGGCGTGTCGGCACAATTTTTTTGAGGCGATCGTGACAGGGTTCAAGTTTCGATTTCGGTCCACGCTTTCCGTTCTTGGGTTCGATGGAACCGGTTTCACGGACGTGACGTTTGAGTTTGGTGATGAATGAGGACGAAACGCCCCATTTTTCAGCGGCGGCCACTCTGCTCATGCCGTTGTTGCAGTCGTCGAGAATACGTTTTCTCACTTCGTTCGGGATTGGGTTCATGGCAAGCCTCCGTGCAGGGAATCAATGAAATCCTTTCAATCTTGCTATTATAACCCAAACTATTTTACAGTATATCAATTTTGAATCGCTCTAATACTTGCAGTTCTCCCGCAAATGGGATAAAAACGGCGTTTTATTTTATGTGTTCCGTTGTTTTTGTGCCACTTGACAGGCTTTAGCAGATTCGTATACTACGTTTGATATGTGTTTTTGGGGGATTAGCTCAGTTGGGAGAGCGTTTGGCTGGCAGCCAAAAGGTCATCGGTTCGAGCCCGTTATCCTCCATTTTGACTTTACGTCAAATCGGCTTTATTTAAGTCTTGAACGTCTTTGGCTTTATAGAAAAACGCAAGGGCGTTTTCTTTTTGTCGCAGTTATCTTTCTACCCGCCCCAAAAGTACAAAACCGCGCAAATATGCGCGAGAACGCGCAGCCACGACCGAGAACGTACCAGTGAACAAAAGCTGGCA
>JGI20166J26741_11808917_pt1 | contig 20815 bp, 14 predicted proteins | sample TergutCu122P5_FD_26741 | JGI IMG/M metagenome (IMG submission 26741)
AAAGGATATTTGACAAAATCGGAAGAATCGTTCAATTAAATGTTAAACGAATTATGTATAACGCTGCGCCTGCAAAAGTTATAGAAACAGGAATGGTGTTGGCTATATTCGTTATAACTGCATACGGATTATATTTTATACCCAACAGTGCAAATCTGGGCGCTATTCTGGGATTGTTTGCTCTTGCCGCCTATCGTATCATGCCTTCTGTCAACCGCATCATGGCAGCATTGATAAGTATTAAAAGCTATCAATATACATTTGACATCATTTCACAGGTGAAAGATTTTAAACCAGAAGAAAAACAAAAAGAACCCATCTCCTTTAACGATAAAATCAATATTCGAGGGCTTTCATTTCGTTTTTCCGATTCGACGAAAGATGTTTTATCGGATATCAGCTTAACAATGACAAAAGGCGAAAGCATTGGTATCATGGGAGCTTCGGGTTCTGGAAAAACTACTTTGATGAATTTGCTGCTGGGATTCTGGCAGCCGACCCAAGGAGAAATTTACATTGACAACACCTTGCTTACCCCTGACAAATTAGAGGCATGGAGAGCCTATACAGGCTATGTACAACAAGATGTATATATTATAGATGCTTCTATTGCTGAAAATGTAGCTTTTGGCTTGCATCAAGAGGAGATTGATTTCAAACGGATGGAAAAGGTTTTGCGACAAGCAAGTCTTTGGGATTTTATTCAGACACTGCCCGACAATATTCACACAAATATTGGCGAACGGGGCGCCAAATTGTCGGGAGGGCAACGTCAGCGGGTAGGTATTGCCCGCGCACTTTATTCGGGCGCAGAAGTCCTGTTTTTTGACGAGGCTACCTCTGCGCTTGATTCACAGACTGAAATGGAAATAACGGAATCCATACGTTCATTGTCAGACGGAAACTTAACCCTTGTCACTATTGCTCACCGGCAATCGACTCTCGCCTATTGTTCACGGATAATAGAAATTGAAAAAGGAAAATTAAAAATAAGAAATGATGAATGCATAAAGAACCCTACATAGAATTTAAACGAAAGGTTGGTTTGTCAATATGGAAAAATATCCATTAAAAAATTACGACAATTATTAAGTAATAATTAAAAACTTAAGAAAGGAGAATGTTATGAATAATGATTCAATTGTCGATCAAAAACATTGGGATAAAGTTTATGAAGGTTATGCTTTAGGCGTTGTTTCTGAAAAAGACCCAGTTAAAGAATGGATTATGCGCTATGTACCACGTGCTAAAGGGTCTGAAAATTGTATTGAGATTGGTGCATACCCTTGTCGTTATTTGGGTATTTTGGGTATATTGGGGTATGAGTTAAATGGCATAGATATGGAAAAGAAGATAGAATCAGATGAATTAAAAATATGGATGAAACAAAACAATTGGGCTTTTAACATTTTGCAAAGAAAAAATTTTCTTGAATTTGATACCTCAAATAATAAATTTAATATAGTATGTTCATTGGGTTTTATTGAACATTTTGAAAATTGGCAAGAAATAATAATGAGACATACAATGTTGCTTAAAAAAGGTGGATATTTAGTGTTAGAAACCCCGAATTTTGCTGGTTTTATTCAAAGAATATTTCATATTTTGGTGGATTCCAATAATTATAAACGACATGTTATTAAATCAATGAACCCAAAGAAATGGGCGGAAATATTGGGAGAAGATTATGAGATTATTTATGTTGGATATTTTGGAGAATTTTCTTTTTGGTACGGAAAGCAACAAAGAAATATTTTTCAAAAAATAATTATAAAATGTTATGGCATTATGGGTAAAATCTTAAGAAAACTACCATGTTGTAGATTATATTCACCATTTTGTGGATTGGTAGCAAAAAAAATATCGTAAATCTCATTTCTCATAAAACGAAGAACAACATGACAAATATTAAAATAATATTAAAAAAACTTATAGAAAAAGCATTGTCATTAGCAAGGCACGTCAAAAGAAATATTGTTAATCCAAGAAATTTATTAAAGGATATTTTTTTGCAAAACAAAGTCGCAAAAATAATGGATAACTATATTGCAGATTTTTTGAACGGAAAAATAGAGCAATTTTCCGCTATTCCTAAAAAACAAGAATTAATAGGGAAAAAAATAATTTGGCAATATTGGCACAGTGGCATAAACGGAAAGACACCGAAAATAGTTATTAACTGCCTAAATTCTGTTAAAAAAAATTGCGGAGAGTATGAAATAATTTTGCTAACAGAAAAAAACTTAATTGATTACGTTATTTTGCCTGATTTCATTTGGGAGAAATTAGGTAAAGGTATGATTAACCTGAAAAAACTATCTAATCTTGTTCGCTTGTATTTGCTTTCGGCTTACGGTGGAGTATGGATTGATGCAACGATTTACTTAACAAAACCGATAGAAGAAAATTTATTACAAAAGGATTTTTTTGTATATCAGCGTTCTCAAAAGCCACCGCACGATGCAAGTATTTATAAAAAATTGAATTATAAATATTTTTCTTGGAATCCTAAATTTCAAGTAAGAATGTTGAACTCTTTTATGATTGCAAAGCCTAATAATAAAATTATTAATGACCTTCTTTCGATACATCTTGAATATTGGAGAAAAGAGGAACAAATAAGACATTATTTCTTTTTTCAAATTTTGTTTAATCGAATGATGAAAAACAAGGAATGGGAAAAGTTAAATTGTGAAATTGTTGGTGATACCGATTGTCATAAGTTTCAAACGGTAGCATTTGACAAATTTGATTATCGCCTTTGGGACGAAATTGTTGCTAAAAGCAATATACATAAATTGACTTATTTTGACAGAAAAAGACAAATTCCTCTTGGTTCGTTTGCAGATATTTTTACAAATGGATTTGCTTATGATGTTCCATACAATAAAAAACGAAATGATATTACTTTCTGCACAATTCTTTTCAGAATGCCGGATGAAAATCGCCTTCACAAGATAAAAAAACAAACAAGAACTTTTGATAGCTTTTACTTGGAAAGTTTGAAACGCCTTATAATTGAGTATGAAAAAGTTGTTTTGTGGTGCGACCAAGAAACAGGTGAATACTTGAAAGCTAATGACTTGGCAGAAAAAATCAAAATGAAAGTGATGAATATTTATGATTTGCCGAGATTTAAAAAACGGGATTTTTATTTGGAATGTCTTAAAGAAGAACGAGAAAAAAAACTTTTACAAGATAACGGTTTTCTTAAAGGTAATTATGTAAACAGAGACCCGCAAGATGCTGTAGATTATTTGTGTTTAAATATGGCTCGATACGATGTAGTAGATTGGGCTGTACAGGAGAACTTTTATAATTCTCAATATTTCGTTTATTTTGATGCGGGAGTGTTTAATCCAATTTATTCATATATTTATGATGAATGGGACGGTATTATTGACGCTAAACCTGCTTGTGCAAAAGTTGCTTTGCATACATTTGGATATAATAAAACATTGAGCGAACAAACATTTTTGGATTTAGCGGCGGCAGACAATTCTTACGCTTTGGGAGGGGCTATGATGATGTTTAGCAACGACACATACCCTGATTTTTTTAATGCGGTAAAATTAACGCAGGATTTTTGTGATAAAAATCGTTTGGTTCATACAGATATGGGTATATTGACTTGTATGATAAAATTGGGTTATGGAAATTTATTTGAACTGAGCGAAGTAAAAAGCTATCACGGTATGATAAATGCTGTTGCAAAACAATCGCCTTCCGTATCGGGAAACGTGCTTATGTCATTAAACGAACTTTCGGATTATGATGCCTGTGCTGTTGAAAGGATTTGTGGGCGTTCGTCAAAATATTGCAGCGGTTGTTCTGCGTGCGCAAATGTTTGCCCGAAGCTGTGCATCATCATGCGCCCTAATAAAGAAGGTTTTGATTTTCCTGTTATTATTAAAGAAAATTGCACAAATTGTGGACTTTGTGAAAAAGTTTGCCCTGTTCGCAAAACAAAAATAGAGAATAATCAACAAATCAAAGACAAAAAAGTATTTGTTGGTTGGACATTAAATCATAAAGTTCAATTAAAAAGTTCAAGCGGCGGCTTATTTTCGGAATTGGCGCTTGAAATATTTAATAAAGATAAAAATGCAGCAGTTTTCGGTGCAGGATTTGATTCGCCTTATAGAGTAAAACATATAAAAATTGATTCTCCTGAGCAACTTGACGAAATTCGCAGAAGTAAATATGTTCAGAGCAGAATCGACGATATTTATAAGCAGGTCGCGAATCAGCTCAAAAATGGTGGTAGCGCCATGTTTTGTGGAACGCCTTGCCAATGCGCTGGATTATACTCGTTTTTATCTCAAATAAGGCAAAATACAGATAATTTATTTATTGTGGATTTTTTGTGTAACAGCATAAATTCACCAGCTGCGTTCTGTTCGTATTTGAATGAAAAAGAAAGCAAAGAAATGTCACGTGTTGTTTCTGTAAATTTTAAAGGAAAAAAAAGATTCTCTTGGCAAAATATGGGCATTCATTATGAACATCAAATATGTGATTATAAAAATTGGCGAGACGATGCTTTTTATCAAGGTTGGTGGCACGAATACGGGTTATTTTGCCGTCTCTGCTGCGATGACTGTTTATACCAGGGAATGTATTCAAGAGTTTCCGACATTACGCTTGCTGATGCTTGGGGTGTGAAATTACATAGAGAAAACTCAAGAGAAGCGGACGGCGTTAGTTTAGTTTTCACAAATACAGAAAAAGGAGAAAGTTTGTTACAATCAATTATTGATTCCGACAAAGTATTTTTGGAAAAACACACTATTGAAGAAGTTGCAAAAAGGATTTTGCGTGATAAGAAGGTAGTCGGCAAATATCGTTCAGAATTTTTTGCACAAATCGGAAAAAATCCTTATTCTCAAATTGTTAGCAATATTAAAAAGAACGGCTGTGAAACGGCGGAAAAATTATTGAAAAGTTTTCCTGAATTACCTGCGAAAGGAGATTTTTCTGATTTGTCGGAAGTGAAAGAACTTTTGAAATTATATTACAAATCATATAAAAACTATCCTGAATTATATGACTTGGTTTTCAATGGCGGAAATTCTTTGTGGAAAACTTCATTGTGGAATATTTTTATGAGTGAGCTGACGGGTGAAAAAATCGGTATAATGACATATTTTAAATCGGATAATTACGGTGCACAATTACAAGCGTTCGCCTTGGCAAACACCTTGAAAAAACAAGGTTTCACCCCATATTTTTTAGATGTTTCGCAGAACACTCCGATAAAAAGAATTATGTCTTTTGCTAAAAAGCAGTTAGAACAATTAAATATTGAGGGTTTCCGTTTCTTTTTGGAGCAAGCGTTTACTCTTGGATATTCAGGTTTAGCAGTAAAAAACACAATAAAAAAACAACAAATAAAAGAAATTAAAAATTTTGTAATCGGAAGCGATGAGGTTTGGAATTTAAGTAGTAAAAAAATTAAAGAATCTTGGGGTTATGGGATTCCATCTTATATTACTTACGCTGTGTCTATGGGAAGTTGTCCGATGAATATTCTTAAAAATAATATTAGTCTTGTTAAAAAAGGAATTAAAAACGCAAAATCTGTCGGAGTTCGCGATAATTATACACTAGAAGCGGTTAAACAGATTTTGCCGAACAAAGAAGTTTCTGTTGTTTGCGACCCAACTTTTTTGATGACAAGGGATAAATGGCAGGAATTTGAAACGGATTGCAAATTTGATAATTTTATTTTAGTTTATTCTTACCACGCAAAATTTTCACAGGAAATAATAGAAAATATTAAACGATTTGCATTAGAAAAAAACTTAAAATTAGTTTCTTTGGTGAGTTTTATTCCTTGGTGCGATTTTAATATTGCATATGGTTTAAATGCTTTTTTAAGTTTTTATGCAAAAGCGAGTTTTGTGATTACTGACACATTTCATGGAGCGGTTTTTTCATTGATTTACGGGAAAAAGTTTGTTTCATTGGCGGGACATAACAAAAAGGTATGTGATTTAATTGAGCGATTTGATTTGCAAAAAAGAACGATAGAACCTAATGAAAAACTTGATTACGATAATTTTGAAACAATTTTGGAAAAAGAGATTGATGATGAATTGTTGCAAGCAAAAATTTCAGAGTGGCGAGAGCAGAGTATTAATTATCTGTCTGTAAATTTAAGTAATAATATCGGATGTTGAAAATATAAAATTTATTCGTTAATGAAAGTCTCTATAATCATCCCTGTTTATAACGTTGAGCCGTACATCGAACGATGTTTATTGTCTGTACTGAATCAAACCTATCAAGACATTGAGATCATTTTGGTTGATGATTGCGGACAGGATAACAGCATGGTTGTCGCTCAACAAACAGTAGATAATCATTCCAACGGTTATAAGGTTCGGATTTTGAAACATGAACATAACAGAGGACTTTCTGCCGCCCGTAATACCGGTACAAAAGAAGCTAAAGGAGAATATATTTATTATTTGGATAGTGATGATGAGATAACAATAAATGCCATAAACAGTCTGATGGAATTGGCTAAAGAGAATAATTTTCCTGATTTTATTGTTGGAGGCGTCGAAACAGTTGGTAATGCTATTACTCCAAATTATTTAAAATTAAAAAAAATATATATAGATTCAAATACTGAAATTTTAGATACTTATGTAAATCGAGAATGGTATGTAATGGCTTGGAATAAATTGGTTAGAACAGATTTTCTAAAAAAAGAAGAATTGTATTTTAAAGAAGGGATAATACATGAAGATACTTTATGGTCATTATTATTAGCGAATAAAGCTCAAACGATGGGCATTTTACAAGATTTGACATATAAATATTATTATCGGAATAATTCAATAATGAACTGTTGTTCAATAAAAAATATCAAAAGTCAAATTGAAATTATAGATGATATTAGCGCATATTTAAGAAAAGAAGTAATTGATTTAAACATCAATAATATAACATATTACGAAAATAGAAAAGATATCCTTTTAAATCTATTATTTTCTAACCATTTCTCATCTTCAATAAAATTAGAATATTATAGCAAATTAAAGAAAACAGACAGGTATTTGAAAAACAAATGGATAAGTTTTTTGAGCATAACTAAAAATATAAGTTTTTTATTTCCAACAAACCTTGGTTATTGGATCATGTTATTATTTTTTTCTAAAAACTTAGACAGCTATTTTGTTTGAAAACGACTTGCAAATAATAAAAATAAATAATAGAGTAATATTATGATAAAAAAGATTAATCAAATAATTTCTAAAATTAAAGTAATAATTAATATCAGGAGTACGATTCTGGATATTGAACGGAAGATAAAGACAATACAATTACAAAATCAAAATTTATCTTCAATTGAAATGGGGATTACAAATAAAAAATATTATAGGAATCAAAACATCATCATATCCCTTACGTCTCATGGTAAGAGAATTCATGATGTTTATCTGACCATTGAAAGCCTGATGCAACAGACTGTAAAACCCAACAAAATCATCCTTTGGTTGGCAGAAGACGAATTTACAATGGATAATATACCTGTAAGTTTGAAAAAACTACAAAATAGAGGATTAACTATTGAATTTTGCGAAGATATAAAATCATACAAAAAACTGATTCCTGCTCTAAAAAAATATCCTGATGACATTATCATTACAGTGGATGACGACATTATATATCAATTTGATTTAGTTGAAAATTTGTTAGATTCATACAGACAAAATCCTGAATTGATACATTTTTGCCGTGGACATCGCATAAAATTTAAAGATAATAATGCGTTGGAAAAATATTACAATTGGAATTGGTATATTAATGATTATTTAATTGATAAAACAAATTTTCCTACAAGTGGTGGAGGAACATTATTTCCTCCACATTGTTTGCATTCAGAGGTCTCCAATGAGGATGTTTTTATGACAATAGCTCCTTATGCCGACGATGTTTGGTTTAAAGCAATGTCGCTTATGCAAGGAACATTGTCACAGAAGGTGTTTACTCGCAGTTCTAAAGGTGAAGATTATATTTGTATAGATGGTGAGGTACAAAGAGAAACTGCTCTGGGAAAAATTAATCTTACTAAAAACGATGAGCAAATAGACGCTGTATTTAAAAAATATGGCATATATGAATTATTGAAACAAGATGATGCTAAAAAAACCAAATAATGAAAGTGATTACTTAATCCCACACTCCTGATGAAAACAAAACTCGTATATGTAATGGTAAGCAACGAAAAGGATATTTACTTGGAACGTACCCTGCTTTCGGTTTTTTCTGCCCGGCTCTATATGCCGGATGTTGAAATTGTTTTACTCGTAGATGAGCTGACAGATAAAAGCCTGCAAGGAAAAAGACGAAAATTACTGGATTATATTACGTCGAAAATAGTTGTAAATATTGATGAAAAATACAACAAGAAACAACGTTCCCGCATATTAAAGACAAGTTTAAGAGAACATGTTACGGGTGATTTTTTATTTATTGATTCCGATACCCTTATTACCTCTTCTTTAGCCGATGCGGATGGGTTTGATTTTGATATTGGTGCAGCCCCAGATACATGTTTAGAAAATAATCCTGTCCTGATTTTTAGAATAAAGAGTGGGTTTGATATTGTTAAATTGCCTGTAAATGAAATTTTTCCTTATTACAATAGCGGGGTAATATATGCGAAAGATAATCCTGCGACAAAACAATTTTTTAGCGACTGGCATCAATGTTTACGCCAGTGTTATTCAAAAGGAATTTATGTTGACCAATTGGCATTTAAAATGGCAAATATTAAAAACCATTCTATGATACATGAATTGCCCTGTCATTGGAATTGTCAGATGCGTGACGGGTTGAAATATATAAATGACGCTAAAATCATCCATTTCTTTACCAATAACTATACTAACGATTTGTTTTCCAAATTTCAAAATAAGAAATTTTATTTAACCATACGGGAAAATGGAGATATTGACGAACAAACAGCCTGGCTGATTAAGAACTGGCGAAGCGATTTTGCCAATTCCACCTATATCATTTGCAACGAAGAAGTCGATTTATGGAGGTCTTACTCTGTCAGATTATTGCATAACCTGCAAAGAAAATGCCGTAATCTGTATAATTGTATAGAATTTTTCAGCAAACTTTTTTACCAGACAGCAGTGTATTTAAAATACAGAATATTGGGGATATCGTACTTGGATTAATATCTCATTAATACGCTAAAACGGCCACAGCAAGGGAATGCCATCAGAACAACATAAAGAAAAAAATGCTGAAAATTCAAAATAAAGTTGTAATTTTGCGAATATATTGTAAACATTAAAATAATGGCAAGATTAGAACCTACACCGCTAACAATAAAACGTCTGTACGCATTATCGGGAAATAAATGTGCATTCCCCGATTGTGGTGTTGTATTTGTTTCGTTAGAAAATGAAACGAATGTTTCTAACATTTGTCACATTGAAGCCGCAGAAGAAGGAGGAGAGCGATACAATCCAAACTCGAATGACGAAGAACGCAGGAGTTTTGAAAACTTGATTTTACTTTGTCGAAATCACCACGCAGTAACTAATGATGTACAGACATATACAGTTGAGGTTCTTCGTGGAATGAAAAGAACGCACGAAGCAAAATTGCTTAATCCTGCCGAACTTCAAAAAAATCTTTCTGCACTTAACGATATTATAAAATTAATAGGCAACAAACTATTTGATTCACAAATTAGTGATGTTCAAACAGCGCCAAATCCGCAAGAAAAAATACAATACAACAATGTTATCCGATATAAACCTGTCATTGAAGAATACAAGGTTTATCAAGGAAAATTAAACAAGTTGTATGAAGAAATAGAAAAAGCAGGTTCAACCAGAAAAGAATTTTTGTTGCTGAATATCAAGAATATTTATCTTAAGGCAAAGGCTGAATTTGACACGATAGATAAAATCCGTGCAAATGCAGACAATATCATAGATAAAATTAAGGACACGTTATGGAAATTAGTAGAAAACACTGATTTAGACAGAGAAGTCATTGAGGTTTCACTCATTATTTTAATTGTAGATGCCTTTATGCGTTGTAATGTTTTAGAGGAGCCGCAGAAATGATAGTAAGTAAAAATACACACCCCGAAAGAGACCTTTATTACTTGGGTGCGAAAACAATAGAGGTAATGAACTCGTCAGGAAAAGACGAGTGGGATTATTTTGACTTATTTTCTGACTTAAATATGAAACAAAAAATTTCTGTTAATTTATTTTCATTGGTTTTAGATTGGCTTTTTATTTTACAAGTTATACAAAAAAGTAACAATGGGAGGATAAAACGATGTTTTTAAAAAGTTTAACTATACAGAATGGCAATACAATTATCCGTGATATTAATTTTCATAAGGGGTTGAATTTTATTGTTGATGAGACACCTGATAACCAACAGCAAACAGGCAATAATGTAGGAAAAACAACAGTGTTGCGTTTAGTAGATTATTGTTTTGGTAGCGATGGAAAGAATATCTACAAAGACACAGAGTTTCAGAAACAACCAAATACTATCGTTGAAAATTTTCTGAAAGAAAATAATATAATAGTAACGATTGTTTTGTCTAAAAACTTAGATGATGAAAATTGCAAAGAAATTGAAATCAAGCGAAATTTTCTGCAAAGAAAAAAGAAAATTCAAGAAATTGATGGCGAAACTGTTGTCGAAAAGGATTTTGACAATACTTTAAAGCAACTTATTTTTGATACAGAAGTTGAGAAACCAACATTCCGACAAATTATTTCAAAAAACATTCGGGACGAGAAAAATAAAATGGCAAACATTCTCAAAGTTTTAAATTCATATACAACTTCTGAACAATATGAAGCCCTTTATCTGTTTTGGTTAGGATTAGAATTCTCAAATTTAGGAGAAAAACAGCAACTTATTGAAAAAAAGAAAACCGAAGAACGCTTGCAAAAACATTTATTAAAGACAAGTAATTTGCCACTTATAGAGCAAGCATTGGCTGTAATAAATTCTAAAATTGGAGAATTAGATAGCAAAAAAAACACTTTTAATATTAACGAAAATTATTCAGAAGATATTGAAGCCTTAAATCATATCAAATATCAACTGAATAAATTAACTTCGGAACTTGGAAGTTTAGAAATGAGAAAGGACTTAATTATTGAAAGCAAAGATGATTTGGAAAAAGAAAGTTCCAAAGTAGATGTGTCGCAAATAAAAATGCTTTATGAAAAAGCAAAAGCCTTAATTCAAACAATTCAAGTTAGTTTTGAAGACACATTAAAATTCCACAATGATTTAATCTCTGAAAAACTAAAATATATAACCAAAGAACTTCCTGATTTGCAAAAAACAATCAGTAAAATCAATTCTGAAATTTACAATTTAAGAATACAAGAAAAAGAACTGACCGAAAAATTGCGAAAGAAAGGCATTGTGGACGAGTTGGAAGAGATCGTAAAGGAACTGAACGAACAATACGAGCGCAAAGGAAGATTAGAACAGCAAAAGCAGATGTGGAAAGAATCAAATAAACAATTACAGTTAGTTAATAGTGACTTGAAAACCATAGATGATAACATTGACTCCAAAGATGCTTTAATAAATAGTAGAATCGTAGAATTTAATAAGTTTTTTACAGCAATGTCAGATAAATTATATGGAGAATCATATTTATTAAGTCCGACAAAAAACAATAAAGGGTACGGTTTAAGTATTTCAAACATTGACGGTAACCCAAGCACAGGTAAAAAGAAAGGACAAATATCGGCATTTGATTTTGCCTATATTCAATTTGCCGACAGTTTGGGAATAAAATGTTTGCATTTTATTATGCACGACCAACTTGAGAACATACACGACAATCAACTTAATACAGTTTTTGAAGTTGCCAATACAAATAATTGCCAATATATTGTCCCGATTTTAAGGGATAAGATTCCGTCAAATGTTGATATAGATACGTTTGAAGTTTTATCTTTATCGCAAGATGACAAATTATTTAGAATTTAAAAAAGCAGAGCATTAAAATACTAAATTTAAAGATTTTAAAAAATACCCTGTTGCTAACGAGCGGTTTCTCGCAAGCGGGGGGTATGCCCGCTAAAACGGCCACAGCAAGGGAAGGAGCAAAATCATAACGATGCCGATAAGTATTTGCAGAGGCAAGCCAACTTTGACATAATCCATAAATGTATATTGTCCGGCAGACATTACCATGGCATTCGGCGGAGTCGCAAACGGACTGGCAAAACACATGCTGGCTGCTATGGTTACGGTAAATAAGAAGGGATAAGGACTTGCGCCGATTTCAAGAGCCGATTTTAATGCTACAGGAGCGAAAAGCACCGCCGTAGCCGTATTGCTGATGAACAGCGTGAGCAGCGAGGTGGCAAAATAAATCCCCGCCATCAATGCCATTGGACCAAAACTTCCCAGTCCTTCAACCAACGCTCTGGAAATAGATTCGGAAGCGCCGGTTTTTTCTATGGCTAACGACATTGGAAGCATGGCGCCGATTAATACAATGCTTTCCCAATTGATGGTTTTATAGGCTTCTTCGACATTGCGAAAACAGCCGGTAAGCGCCATTCCGACAGCCGCCATAAGCGTTGCGACAACAGGCGGAACGACATTAAATATCATTAAGACTATCATACCGACCATAATTGCAGCCGCCATCGGGGCTTTGTGATCGAGCGTTATCTTCGATGCTTCTGCTACAGGCTGTCCGATAACCACCCATTCGGTCGATTCTTCGGCAAGCCTTGCAATGTCGCTCCATTCGCCCTGAACCAGCAACAGGTCGCCCGACTGAATCCGCTCATCTTTCAGATTTTGCAGAATGTATTGCTTCTGCCGCCGGATGCCCAGTATGTTAATTTTGTAGTTTTCACGAAAGCCTGATTTTTTCACTAATTGATTTACCAATTTTGAGTTGGAAAGTACGACTACTTCGGCAATTCCAATCTCGTCGAACCGGAGCTTTCCTGAAAAAACAGGCGTTTCCTGTTCCGACCTGTGTCTGTCTATCATGCAGGCTCCGGTTTCAGAGGCAAACAACTGTATCTGTTCGCAGTAACCGGATAGATACAGCACATCGTTTGCTTCAATGACGGTTTCCGGACCTGCCAGTTTCTGATTGATGGATTTCAAAAATGGATTCTGGCTGTTGGAACGGCGCCGTATTTCCAGTACATTGACATTATATCGCTTGGGTATTTCCAATTCCTGCAGTTTCTTGCCTGCCAGTTTCGATTGTGAATCTACCCGCAACCGGAACAGGTTTTGTGAAAGCTGGTATTCGTTGACCAGGTCTTTCAACGATTTTGATTTTTTAGTATCATCCGTTTCTTTGTCTTTCGTAAGAAATATTTTACTGAGAAAACCCAGCGCAATAATGCCCAATGCGACACAAACCAGACCGACAGGCAAGAACGAGAAGAACGAAAGCCCTGCAAAATGCGCATCTCTGAGGACTTTGTCGATAACCAGGTTTGGAGGCGTTCCTATCAAAGTCATCATACCGCCCATGCTGCTGGCAAAAGCCAGGGGCATCAGGAAACGGGAGGGATTGCTGTCGGATGCCGTTGCGAGGCTCACGACTACGGGAATCATCAACGCAACGGTGCCGGTGTTGCTCACAAAAGCTCCAATACCTGAAGTCGCCAGCATGATCAAGACAAACAGTTTTGTCTGACTGGCGCCTGCCAGAGTTAATAACATTCTACTGATGGCATTGGCTAAACCGGTTCGGAAAACGCCGCCTCCTACCACAAAAAGTCCGATCATCATAATGACAATCGGATTGGAAAAGCCCGAAAGCGCTTCGGCAGGCGTCAGGATTCCGAATATCATTAGGAAGATAAGCGCGCATAAAGCAACAAGGTCCGAGCGAATCTTGCCATTGATGAAAAAAACGACGGCTATGGCTAATATAGCTAATGTAATATATTTAGCATAAAATATATCTATATGGAGCATATTGATAACATTATTTTCTTGAATTTGTTTTACAAATATACAAATAAAAATGAATCGGTTTCATCAGATAAACTTCGCAAAATATTCGTCTATTTCCGGTCTTAATTCAATACCGGCTTTTTCAAAACAATCAAGTAACTCATTGTAAGCGCCTTCTCCACCGAGAAAATTCCAAAATCTTTCGGCTACCATTAACTCCTCTTGCAAATCAAGCATTCCTGCCAAAGTCCAAAATTGATACGGTTGCGGTTCATAGGGATTGTACGGAATGGCAATTAGCGTATGAATTTTTGCATTTTTGTCTGCTGTGTAGGCTATACCTGCCCATTCAAGTAAAGTTTGTTTGTATTTTTGAAAGTCGCCTTTGTTTGGTTTAGCTGTTTTAAGGTCGAACATAAATTGCTCGCCAACAGTATTTTCAACAAACAAATCAACTTTTGCCGGTTTCAGTTTATTTATCTCTCCTGACAACGATTGTTTCAAAAGTTCCAATTCCTTAATTTTGTTTGGTTTTGGATTGATTGTCAGTTGATTTATAATCGCTTGAACTTTTTGTTGGCAATCGCTTAAAATTGAACTTCCAACAACATATTGCGTTTCGACTTTTACAAATTGTGTTTTTGCCAAAGCCGCTGCAACTGGCTCAAAAATGGAAGTTCCGAAAGTTGTCAGCAGCGATTGCATAAATGAATACAACGCCAATCTGTCCTTTCCCAACAGGCGAAAATGGAAAGGCATGAAATTGTCTTTTGCCTCGTAATTTTGAAATTTATTTCGCAAACAAGCGGCAATGGTTTGCTGAATTTGAGATTTTTGGGCATCAGTCAATGCCATATTTATCTTGATTTTAAATGAAAAATTGTTTCTGAATATGCCGTTTTATCTTTTTCCGAACGGTTTAACACAGGGCGATTAAAACGATTAACAATTTGCATTCCTGCGTTTTCTGTGATTGTTGGGTACATGTTAAATTTGTCGTTTGCCACGAGAAAAATATCGTAATCGTCCGCTAAAAAGCGTTTGCAATTATTCAAAACGTCGGAAATTCCTTGAATGTAACTTGTTTGTGCCTCCTTTTTCTGCCCCCTGAAAAGCGGTCCGATTTCTAATTCGTCTTTGCGGTCGAAACCGAACAGATCGTAAGCGTAAGCGTGCTGCTCGTGGTAATCAATTAAACCGACGTAAGGCGGTGAAGAAAAAATGCCTTTTATTTTTTGTTTTTCCAATAAATTTCCAAATTCCGCATTGCGTTTTTTTACCTGCTCGAAAATATCAATACTTCTGCTGTCGCCTGTCAAGCAAAGTTGAAATGTATTTGTCCGTAATTTGTCAAACTGCAAAAGCCTATTAACCGTATCTTGCGTGTAAGTTTTCCACCATTTAAGAATTGAAAAAAGCGGTTTACACATTTTTCCGTGTTTGCTGCAATAATAAGTTGTGGTTACAGGCTCTAAAAGCGTAGCCAAATCAGCGTGTGTGGTGGCTCGACAACTGCGAATAGTGCGGCTCAAAATTATACTGATAATTTTCTTTGTTTTAATATTTTGAATTTCTTTTATCCGTTCAAAAACAAAATCAATTTCACTGCGAATATGTGCAGAAAACCATTTATCCAAAAATGTTTCATTTCTATCTTGTCGTAACTTTATATTATATTGATTTACTAATCTTTCGTAAATCAGCAAAAACTCCTTTTCTTTTTCTGCGCCATATTGCCTTTCGTTGATTTCGCCATTTCGCAAACGATATTTATAATCGGGAACGGGAAAATATTGATTATTAAAAACATTTAATTCTTGCAACAATTTATTCTCAAATTCCACTGCATTTGAGTTTTTTATAAAATTTTCGAGCGATTTTGTAATGCGTTGCAGTTCGTTTTGAATATTTGTAATTTCGTATTTTTCAACTTTACAATTACCAATCAGCGTATTGAATACCGAAACATCAACGCCAACAGCGTTGATACCAAGTTCGGCGGCTTGTACCATTGTCGTACCGCTACCTGAAAATGGGTCTAAAACGATATCTCCTTGTTTGAAATAAGTTTCGGTTTTGAATTTATCGGTGCGATTATCTAAAAAATATTCAACCAACTGCGGAATAAATTTACCCTTGTAAGGGTGCAAACGATGAACGTGTTTTGTGGTTTCGGCTTCTTTGTACTGCTCAAACGACAAAGCCCAATTCAAATCCTCGCCAAGTTGCTCTTTAAAATAATTTTCTCTCGAAGTTAAATATCTTTGATAATAATCTTTTAATTCGGATTGTAGAACTTGTGTTGAGCCGTTTTCGCCAATTTTTCGGATTAAGCCATACTGTATTAAATAGGCAATATTCGAAGTAGTTACATTTTTTCCAATGTAGTCAGTCGCCCATTTGCTTGCTTCTAATATGCTGAATAACTGTATAGTTCCAATCATTATAATCAATTTTTCAAACTACAAAAGTACACAAATTTTGAGATTTTTCAAACTAAAAAATTCTCTGTTAAAAATTTTCCGTATTCGCTAAAATGCACTCCGTAGGCGTCGGCAGTTGTAGATATCGAAATAATTGGTATTTTTGCAGTGAAATATACTTTAATATCCGAACAATTTAAAAACAATATTCGTATGAAAAAGTTGGTATTTTTCTTTCTATTAGTTGCAACTGCTATTCCGGCGGTTCAAAGCCAATATTTGAATGTGGCTACTTATAATCTGCGAAACGAAAACTCGGGCGATTACCAGCAAGGCAATGGCTGGTCGAAACGTTGCCCTGTGGTTTGCGAACTGGTGCGCTATCACGATTTCGACGTGTGGGGAGCGCAGGAAGTACTGCACAGTCAGTTGATGGATCTGCTAAATAATCTGAATGAGTACAGTTATGTCGGCGCAGGGCGGGATGATGGTAAAACGCAAGGCGAATATGTGCCGGTTTTTTACAAGAAAGACCGGTTTACCTGCTTGAAATCGGGTCATTTCTGGCTGTCGCCCGTGACGGACAAACCAAACAAAGGCTGGGATGCCGCCTATCTGCGTATCTGTACATGGCTTCAATTGCAGGAAACGGGGACAAACCGGATATTCTGGTATTTTAACATTCATCTTGATAATGAAGGAGTGGTAGCACGCGACGAAAGCGTCAAATTAGTTCTTAATAAGATAAATGAAATGTGCGGGAGCGAACCGGTCATTCTTGCCGGCGATTTCAATGTCGATCAACATGATGAATGCTTTACCCAGTTAAAGGCTTCCGACCGGCTGACCGATACGTTTGAAGCGGCAAAAATCCGCTATGCGCTGAATGGTACATTCAATGATTTCAGTCTCAACGAATTTTCCGACAGCCGTATCGACCATATATTCGTATCTTCCGAATTTGATGTGAACCGTTACGGAATATTGACCGACAGTTACCGCGACAGTACGTCTATCCGGTTTCCTTCCGACCATTTTCCGGTAAATGTGGAGCTTAAATGGAAATAGTATTGTATTATTTTACTTCCCAAATTTCGCCCGACATTAGAAATTCGCGCAAGGTGTGAACGGGATTTTTGGCTTTTATTTTATTTATCTGGGCTTCCATTTCCTCATCGTAAGCGGGGGCAGTGACGTCGCGGATGATTCCCAGCGCCACAGGCAGTTCGGTTCCGTCCATCAACGCCAGTTTCAGGTGGAGCGTTGGATCGGCAGTGGTAGCGTCATGCACCAGAACATCGTCTAAGGTATATCCATTTTCGCCAAGCGTCACGGCTTTTACGCCAAATCCATCCTGCACAAGTCCTTTATTGCTGTCTTTTCCAAAGAGCATTTTTTCGCCATGCCGCAGGTACAGGGTTTTATCCGGACGGTTTTCCTTTGAGGTAACGCCGCTGTAAATGCCATCGTTGAAAATAACGCAATTCACCATTACTTCGACAACCGAAGTTCCTTTGTGCCGTGCAGCCGCTTTGAAAATTTCGGGCGAGTTTTTCATATCTATGTCAAGGGTACGGGCAAAAAAGCGACCGCGTGCGCCTATGGCTAATTCCGCCGGACGAAACGGGTCTTCTATCGTTCCGAAAGGCGATGATTTGGAGATAAAACCGCGATCAGAAGTGGGAGAATACTGTCCTTTCGTTAATCCGTAGATTTTGTTATTAAACAGTATCATATTAATATCAATATTTCGCCGGATGGCATGAATAAAGTGATTGCCTCCGATAGCCAAAGCATCGCCGTCGCCGGTAGCTACCCAGACCGATAAATTCGGATTAGCCGCTTTAACGCCAGTAGCAATAGCAGCAGCCCGACCGTGAATTGTGTGAAATCCGTAAGTATTCACATAATACGGTAAGCGCGATGAACAGCCTATGCCTGAAATAACGGCAATGTTATGCGGAGCAATTCCCAATTCAGCCATCGCTTTATGCAGACTGGATAAAACGCCGTAATCGCCGCAGCCCGGGCACCAGCGAACTACTTGCGAACTTTTGTAATCTTTTGCCTGGTATATCGTTTGAGTTGACATATTCTAACTGTAATTATTAATCAATTAATTTATTAATTTCCTCTACTAAGCGGTAAACGCGAAAGGGTTGACCTTTCACTCGATTGAACTGGTATGGATTGAATCCGCCGATTTGCGAGCGCAAATAACCGGCAAATTGACCCAGATTTTGTTCGATAACAATCACTTTCCTGTATTTTCGCATGATTTCTTCCGTATTTTTCGGCAGGGGGCGAATATATCGGAAATGGGTGAAAGCCACTTTTTTGCCCTGCGCTCTCACTTTTTCTATTGCTTCGGACAAATGACCGAATGTTCCACCCCATCCTACTACCAGCAACTCTGCATCCGAATCGCCGTACACTTCCTGCAGCGGAATTGAATTGGCTATCCGGTCAATCTTGGATTGCCGAGCTTTGACCATTTTAGAATGGTTATCGGGGTCGGTGCTTATGACGCTTTTGGAATAATCTTTTTCCAGTCCTCCGATGCGATGAGTAAAACCTTCCGTGCCCGGGATTGCCCAATAGCGGACATCGTTTTCCGGATTGCGGAGATAAGGCGTCCATCCTTCTTTTATTTCGGGATATACGTAAGGCGGTTTTATTTCGGGGTATTCATCCAAATTGGGGATTAGCCATGCAGAAGAACCGTTGGCAATATAACCGTCGGTCAGCAAAATAACGGGAGTCAAATGCTCCAATGCAATCTTAGCCGCCCAAAATGCAGAGTCGAAGCAGTCGGTAGGCGAGAGCGCCGCCATTACTACGGCGGGACTTTCTCCGTTTCTTCCATAAATAGCCTGATACAAATCGGTCTGTTCACTTTTGGTGGGCATGCCGGTAGAAGGTCCGGCGCGTTGAACATCGACAATCACCAATGGTATTTCAGCCATGACAGCCAAACCGATGGCTTCGCTTTTCAAAGCCAGTCCCGGACCGGAAGTACTGGTAGCTGCCAGATTGCCGGCAAAGGAAGCGCCGATTGCCGTACAGATGCCGGCGATTTCGTCTTCCGTTTGCATTACTTTCACGCCCAAAGCTTTATGAGCAGCTAATTCCTGCATGATGTCGGATGCCGGAGTGATTGGATAAGAACCGAGAAACAAGGTCAGACCGGCTTTTTCGGAAGCGGCTATTAAACCGTAAGCGGTTGCTCTGTTTCCGTTCACGTCTGTATAGAATCCTTTTTGATGTGTAATGGTTTCGATACGGTAAGTCGAAACTGCGGCATGAATATTGTGACCATAATTGAATCCGGCTTGCAGCACCAATAAATTGGCTTTCAAAACATCGGGTTTCTTTTTGAATTTGTCGGACAGGAGTTTTTCGACAATCTCCAAAGGACGGTTAAACAGCCAGCATACCAGTCCCAAAGCAAAAACGTTGCGGCTTCGGAGGGCTTGTTTATTGTCGGCGATTCCCGCCAAAGCGTCTTTGCACATTTGCGTGATGGATGCGGCAACAACCTGTACCGAGTGTAATCCCAATTCTTTAAACGGGTCGTCGGTCTTAAACTCAGCCTTTTCCAAATCGTCTGCCTGAAAAGAATCGGTATCAATAATTACCACGCAATCCGAGTGGAGCGAGTGTGCATTGACTTTCAATGCAGCGGGATTCATTGCAACCAGTACATCGGTTCGATCGCCGGGCGTGAATATTTTTTTTGCGCCTACTTGCATTTGAAATCCGGATACGCCGCTTATCATACCTTGAGGAGCACGTATTTCGGCAGGGAAATCGGGGAAGGTAATAATATCATTACCTAATTCGGCAGAGAGATTGGAAAAGAGGGAGCCTGCCAGTTGCATCCCGTCGCCGGAATCGCCGGAAAACCGGATAACTACACTTTCCAATTCTTTGATTTTTGTTTCGTTCGACATAATCAGCAATCAGTTTGCATTTTTTTATTTTACTTTTAAAATACCTTATTCTTTCATTATTAAAAACAAAGGAATCTGAAAACGGTTTGTTTATTTCAACCGCAAAGGTAAAAATTTTCTTTCAGATAGCAAACAGGAGGGCGTTTATCTTCAAACGGCATTGCATTGTTGGCGTGCCGGTTAAAAAGTAAAAGTAAAATTTGTTCCTTTGGAGAACGTAAAATCAAAAGAGTAATAATCAAAAATATCTTTTTTAATAGTTACGAAATATTTTTGACCTTCAAGTAAATTCGACAATAAAAACTCAATGCCATAACCGCAAAGACAATTACATTGCGCTCCGTCTTCCGATTGTGATATATTTACAACTATTGTTGCGTTTTCTATAACAACATTTTGTTTAATTTCACTTGCACAGCAACTGAAAAGAGTATTTGTTGTCCAAACTTTTAGCGTATTATCGTCAATAAC
>JGI20166J26741_11810028_pt1 | contig 20808 bp, 13 predicted proteins | sample TergutCu122P5_FD_26741 | JGI IMG/M metagenome (IMG submission 26741)
ATCAAATTCAGAAATTCATAATATTAACACTAGATTTAGTTCTGACTTACATACTCCAACTGCAAACTTAACAACTTTTCAAAAAGGTCCCTTTTATTTTAGAATCAAAGTTTTTAATTACCTTCTTCTAGCGTCAAAATTACATCTCGTGACATAAACCAAGTCAGATCTGTTTTAAAAAGTTTCCTTCTTATAACTTCATTTTACTCGTTAGAGGAATATTTTGCTTGGAATTCCAATAAAGATCTTGGCTCAGTGTAATCATTTTAAAAGCACACATTAAAATATTTTTACATGTAACATAACTCAATACCATTCAATATTATTACTTTTAATTTGAATTCTTAACTCTTAGGTATATTTATGTAAATACACACATATATATAGAAGTAATGGCTAATTCAACTTCAAATTGGTCTTTAAATTTTGAATTGTTATTTACTATATTGAATTGTGTGGATGTCTATATATTATAAGTTATGTTGTAAATTGTAATCTGTAATTGATGTGTCCAGTGTTACATATGTGACTGAATGGGTGAACAAATAAACCAAACCAAACCTAAGAAACTAAAAATTTTACCTTTTCAATTGCAACATATACTTTCACTTTTCCTATTTGTGGTCAATAGTAAAGGTCAGAGTAAATAAAACTTGGTGATTCATAGCATAAATAATAGACAAAACTCCAACCTTCATCTACTTGCATCAAATTTTGCAACATACCAAAAGGATGATACTACTTTGGCATCAAATTGTTAACCAATCTCCCTTCCCATGTAGAAAGCTTGTCCCATAATACCAAGCACTTTAAATCAGTCTTAAAATGTTTCCCACATACTAATTCCTTCCACACAATGAATAAATTAATGTAAATAAACAATGAAAGTTTATGGTTTATCCTCACAGTTCCTTGTGAAATAATCTATTGCTATTTTAAAATTCTATTTAGCACTGACTGGTTTCAATCTAACACTCAGTTATTTTCTATTTGCATTGATGTTTATGTAATAATATTTAAATTTAATGTAATAGATGAATTAAAACCATCGTTGTTAAAATCCATTTTAATCTATTTGCTTGATGATTACTATATTTGACTTGTTTTTAACTTATTCTGTATCCAACAGGTTTTCCAGTCTCTCATGGGTTTATGGAATGTATGAGATAGGTAAATAAATAAATGAATAACCCATCATGCTTTCCAACAGACATGTGCAATGCTAGGTGCTGCCATCTACATATCCTACATGGCTATAAAGGTAGTGGTTGCCAAAGATCATACACGGCTACTATCCTTGTATGGGGGTCACCTATGAGTGTAGCACTATTCCATGTTAACTAGGACTGGGCCACAACTTCTGCCACCTACCAACTCTAATAACTAAGATGACTAATATCTCCTACCCTTCAACCCTGTGACCCTGATGACCAAGATGACTATGTCTTACACCCACTGACCCTAACAACCAAGATAATGGAAGTGTCCCACCCTCTCACCCTAACAACCAAGACAACTAATGTCTACCTACCCTCTGACCCTAACAGCCAAGACAACTAATGTCTACCTACCCTCTGACCCTAACAGCCAAGACAACTAATGTCTCCCACCTGCTGCACCTAAAACCGAAGCCAAGTAACATCTCCCACCCTCTGACAACTAATGTCTCCTGTTAAATACTTTCCAAACCTGTGTATCAAAAACGGAATTGCTGTGTTTAGGGTACAAGCAGGTGTTGATGAAGTGGGTTTAATCAGTGTCACTTATATTTGCCTGGAGCAGTAAGTTACTTTCTATGCAGTGTTAAATTTCCTTAAAAAATTCTCACAAAAACATTTCATTTCCAAATCTCCTTAGTGATATGTGTGGGGCCACTGCATCCACATCTTCCACAGCTAATACATTCCTTGTGCACAAAAGTGGCACATTAAAGTACCAGATGAAAAATCCACTGTTACCTCAGAACAGGAGTATATTATTTGAGTGCACATGAGGTATGGCTTAATATTATAGTTGACAGACTGCTTATGTGACTATCAAGTCAAATCACAAGAAATCCTGTCTGTCACCATCTGAGAACCTGTGAGCCCAGAAAACCTTGTAGAGGACTCCAGGCTTCAACTATGAATCCAGAAAATATTATTATAATTATTATTAGTGGAAGAAAAATAACCCAAGTGCCTCCCCCCCAACCCCATGCTCCTATCCCTAGCAGTGGACCCCTGAAATTGTTAGGATTCACTGTTTTGAAGGAGATGACATGGGATTAGAACATGCTGCCAAAGAAAATGAAAGCATACATTTCTGACAAACCATATTGTCTCCTCTCCTACATTTATTGTGTTCCATTCACTACACATGGAAGAAAGGATCAGTTCTGTATCACATACATGTAAACACATATTATTTACAATGTTTACCTTTAGTGACTTGTTACAACCGCAATACTGTATATTAATACTTACAACATCCATACATCAGCATCAATAAATTAGTTTTCGATCATTTGATAATATAATCAATACACAAGAACACATCCTATATTATAAGCAAATGTAAAGTATTTAGATGCATGTGTATAAGTATAAATATTTATGTAGGAAAAAATTATGCTTATAATGAGTTCTAATACCATTCTTCTTAACAACACCAAAAGTGCTCTTCACTTTCTAGCAATGTCAGTCTTAACAAGGCAAGTCAATTCCTTAGTCCAACTGTTATTTTGTATGGCATTAAATGTTTCAATTACAAGCATTAAGAATGTCCTCACATTTTATAATCCTAACTGGTAGAGTCCTGCACTGTAGAAAAATCTAACAGATGGGTATAATAATATCATCCTCAACTTTGTGCTATTTTATCAGTTCAAAATACCACATAAAATGTATTCTATATCCCTCCACCTACAAGTGGACTATTTAAATGTACTAGTTCAAAGTTTGAAAGACTAAATCTGGTAATGGCAGTGGGGCAATCACATAGCACAAACAAGCTGTAACATGAGACTGCCACCACCAATCATACCCAAATATGTACCTCTGATACTAAACCTGTATCTATACTGATATCAAAAGTTAAATTCCCATTTTGTTTTTTAAAAAACTGACTGCTAGTTTTAATCTGCATTTTTCCAGTATGTAGAAAAGTAGCTGCCAAGGAATAAAATGTTTGGTAAAAATAATTAGGAAATCTTATGGTTCCCTACTTCCATTAACATATGGGGCTGTATCTCTTTTAGCATAGTTTTAAACATATAAAATGCATAAATTTGATCTTACAAATTTATCTTATTTAGAAACACATACTTTGATTACTTGGTGTGCTGTGTATGTATGTGTGCGCGTGTGTGTGTGTAGTACATTATAAATAAAAGCAAGAAACTACTTGTGACAGTGATTTCCACAACAGTGAACATTCCCCCCACTTTCAAATAAATAGTAGTATATACTTCAGACCAACACATCAGATTAAAAGTGTGCATAAATACATGGATAACAAAAAACGCTTCTGGGCATCTTGGTTACTTAAAAGAGTTTGCATGTAAATGGACGATCACTTCATCAGTGACTTACTACAAAAGGATAATGGTCAAATCCCTCTCACCTGCCTTTGTATCACATCTAGTTGCCTCTCTAATCCACTGACAAGTATATTTGAAATATAGTGAAACAACTAACAGCCATGTCATTCGAGCCACTATTATGCATGCTTGATTATCATTTGATTATCACTGGTTTTGGTCACCTTATTAAAAACTCTAAATTAGTCTAAAGATCATATTCTTTCTCATTCTGTTCAAATTCAGACACTATGCATGACCTATTGGCATCTCATGCCAGAAGTGGGGCAAAATCATCAAATTCAACAACTGAGTTACGCAAAAATCAAATAACAACTCTTTGTTAATATGCAGATATCTGCACAAATAACATGGTAACCTTTACAGAAACTGTTAGGCTTACATGAACATAAACCAAGTCATAATTCATATCTGCCAATATTTTACAACAAAAATGGACACCACTTCAGACAAAGCACACTTAACTTTATGCAGCTATAAAGATATAATTACACAGTCCACTCTTACTATGAACATATCTACAAATATTATCTACTGTGTAGAAAATGTGAGTATGGGAACCACCATTTTCACCTAAACACAAGATACTCTTATGAGCCATAATAATTACCGATTTCTTTATAATTTATGTTACACAGAATTTATTACAACAAATTGCACCATCAATGATAAATAATTATCTGTCACTTACAATGTCCTTCCTACATGTTTCGGCCTCTGCACAACCACCACCAAGAAAGTTGTATACAATGGAATACAAATGCAGGAAATTCTGTTGAAGAGGTGCATGTGTGTAGTAAAAATACAGTATTATCAATTAAAATTGCTATGAATGTTTAAAATATAAATCAATTACAAAAGTATTGCATTTCTTAATAATATTTATCTTCCAGTGCCAAAAAAAAAATCTGTATTTGATTTATATTCTAAATACTTATAGCAATTTCAATGGCCAATATTGTATTTTAACTCTACACATGCACCTCTTTGCCACAATCTGCTGTATTTGTATTCCTTTGTACAAAACCTTCCTGATGATGGCCTTGAAGCAGCCAAAACATGTAGGAGGGTCATCACAAATGAAAAAATTATTTATTACTGATGGTGCAGTCTGTTGGATTAAACACTATATATGCAGTCTATTGAATAGGATATGGATTACAAAAAATGTATGTCATATTTCATTATGATAAATAAGAGAAGATGCTGTATTTATAGTGTTATCTCAATACAATGAAGGGTGCATCTTGCAATTAAACGAACACAGTGCATCCTAGACTACTTCTGTATGACTTCTGCCTCTCCACAAACTATATACATACCAAATACCCCACATGAAAAGAAATGTAATAGAACACCCAATCCTAAAGGCAGACTGTAATGATGAGTAGGGGACCTACCATCTGCCTTCAGTACTCTGTCAGTCACTACACTCTCATGCATTCTAGTACTGGCAACACTATAATATATTAAGGCGACAACACGGAGTACTAACACCTCATCTCTGATAGATCTTTAAATGTGTCCATGTTAAAAGACATTTAGTTTCGTCCATGAAATAAAGCAGATGTCAATTCAGTGTGCTGGTAGTGGCCAAGAAAAAGCTACATGCTTTAAAATTACTTTGTTGGTTTAGCTAATCATATGAAATAGTAGCCTTGCACAAGCCAGTCTCCTGTATCTGAGTGAGCCAAGAAAACAATGTATTTGGTGTTTCTCAGACATACATCTTTAAAACTTTAAAGATTTCAAAATAATAATAAATAAATAAATATTTGGTTAATGGATTCCTCAGCTCAGCAACTGGATTGACTAGATTTCTACAGCAGGTCACTTAATGTTTTAATGCACCCTGCAAGGATACCTTTAAGGAACAGTCCAAGTAGCTGTACACTTCTTCACTCATTTTATCTGAAAGTCACTCATATTCACAGGTGGAAGTCTACTTGCATGTGTAAGGGTTGAGCTCTGTAACTACTGAGAACATTTAATCAGTAACAAATATGTATTGTCATTTCAAGACACTGGAAGATGATATGCCCCTATCTTTGTGATGTAACAGTACACATGAATTCACTGTCTATGTGACTGTGACCTCTGTATCTGTGTATCTTGCACCTTTTAAGTTACGATGATGATAATGATGATGATCATAATGATGATGATGTTGAACTTGGAACAATGGAAAAGGAAGTACCCATGTCCCAAATTTGAAGTGTCGCATTTCCATTTGCACTGGCTGTAAAAAAAAACACATTTCTTGTATATTACTTCGGCATTTATACACTGTAAAAAGATGGAAATGACCACGAATTTATATTGAAGAATTCCAAGATTACGTGCATCAGCAATAATCAATTACCCAATAACTGGTGGCAACTGAACTGTCTTCTGAACACCTAGTACCAACTTCCACTTATTAAGCATTTGAAATCAATGAATGACAGAATTTTCATGTTTTCAGCCAGTGTGATACCAAAAAATGTTATACCACAACTTTAATTAATCAGCCCTAAGGGCAGTGAGATGGCATGAGAACACATCAGCAACCTGAGTATGACAGTGGAAAATAATAGTGTAATGTGCCTTAAGCTGTCATTAAGACATTTTTATATCTTCATGACTAGATGCTACAACATCGATTGAGTTCTTCCACCTGAAACACTCAGACAGAGGTCTGCTAAATTATTTTCTATGAAATATATATTTTATGTAACTATATTCAATACCAGATCATCACTTATCTGCATCAAACTAGTAAACTGTATATTTAATACTGGTCAGTTTGAGAAAGAATTAGTGCCAGCATGACACACTTGTAATACCACATGTGCCTTTTGGTGGACACAACTATTAGAAGTCAAGTGACAGCACTCATTTTGCCAACTACATACAGTGCACATTGTGATCGATGCTATAAGGACTGCCATCTCTGCATATCCAGTGCTGTAACAGATTTCCCAGCAGAAGCTGGGAAAGATGCTGACTGTCACATTGATCCACAGGGTACCCAGAGGGTTTTTTTCTGCTCCTGATCAACAGCTACCTTGATCTGTGTGCACATGTATGCCACATTCACACCTGCAGGGATCACAGCTGCAACAAAATAAAGAATCAAACACACAAAACTAAACTTAGATAAGAGTGGATGTCTCAGTTCCAGCACCAGCAGCAAGACAAAGCAACTGGAATAACATTTGAATTCTAACTCATTCCTTCCTATGTCACTATTGAAAAAAAGGAAATAAGTACCTGAAATGTAATGTCTGTATTCTGACTCCAACTTTGAGGCATGTTCATACATTTCTTTGGCTGCCTTAGCTGAGACTTTCTCCATAGAGTAACGAGTATCCTTCACTTCTTTTATTTGTTTCGTTGATTTGAACTTGATTAGTAACACTATAGGATAAATTTGGTGACGATGCAGCCTTTCAACTGAAGCTAAACTGATGTCTAAAATGCAGTGGCTATTCTGGAATGAAAATAACAATATAATCTATACACATGCAGGACTTTAATAATAACATCATCATTCTTATCATATGATTAGTGCTGAGCTTGTATGTGTGTTGAAATAAGTTTATACATACATCTGTTCTGTCCTGAACTGTGATGTATCAATACACCACAGGGGGTTTCAAAACTATTTGGATGCCCCAAGTTGGTATGTGGTGAATTCACCAAACTGCTGACAATATGAATATTCAAGAACACTGCCATGAACCTCAAATCTTGCCAAATGTAAACTCCTGGAATTTACTGCAGTAAAACAGCTCAAATATATTGCTAGATTACGGCAGTCAAAATGCCTTCAGAGTAAAGTGAATGAGAATTCAATTACCTTATCACAGATTTCTTTCACTGCTGTAACGGTAGTGCACTCAAAGTTACTGCCTTTCTTTCGGAAGTCCACAAAGATGTTTTCTGATATCCCTTTCTCCATCATGTTCAGTGGGCAGTGCATGACTTCTGGGATACATCGGGTGAACTTGTCAGGGAAATCCTGTATCAGTTTCTCCGTAACACATTCAGCCAGAGGTCCAACTACTAAGACTGGCCTGAACACTGGATCTAATGAGAAGAAATTTAAGTCACGTTTATATGGTCAAGAACACATTGGCAAATTAATCAAATAAACACACGAAAATTAATCATGTATGGAAGAGTTCTTTCTGAGAAGCTAACAGCTGTTTAACTAGCCCAGACCTCCCAAGCCTCTTACAGAATCCAAAAGTTCATTAATGTCTTCACAAAGGCAAATCCCTGCACCTATCTTGAATCAAATAAACCCAGTACACATACAACCTATTTATTTTAAGATCAACCTTCAATACTGACCTCCCATCTATGCCTATGTCTCTTAAACAACCTCTCGCATTCAGGTTTCCAAACAAATTCTAAAGAAATATCTCAGCTCTCCTACTGCATTATACATATATACACTGGCCATACCATTTTATTCAGATGCTTACAATAATCATATTTAGTAATGAACACGAATTATGAAAATCCATATGCCATATTCTCAACCTGGTTAATATACCATATGACTTGGATCTCCAGGAACACTGCTGTGTGAACTTGAAATCTCACACTGCAGACAGCTTTCAAGATCTTCACATTGGATGTTACTGGGAGGGAGGGGAGCACTTCAAACCCCTATCTTTCACATGACAAGGACCTCTTTCATATGACAAAGTGGTCACAAAGAACATAACATATTTCAGTTCATTTGTATTATGATGCAAGAGTAAGTACTCAAAAGCCTGCTGAACAAATGGGTTGAATGTCTGACAGTCAGTCACATTTAACCACTTGTATGGGCATTAAATGGTCTGATGCTCTGCAAGGAGTGGTCTTAACCCCTTGGCATCATGATTTAAATGGCAACAGTCCACCTCAGCATATGACATTCTTTTAACTAACCATTTAAATTTTGCAAACGGTTTAAAAAACGTTAATATAGGAACCAAACAAGACCAAATAAAGAAAAAAGCGGCATTTTGTGGGAAATAAGACAGAGATGTTTCTGCCAGTCTTAGAAAGTGCAGTTAAGTATTGTTAGTTCCTAAATACCCAAAATAAATTTATAGAAGCTGCAAACATTTCACTTTGTTATACTTATATTTCAGTTTGAGGTCCCAGTTTTGTTTAGGGAGGTTACACGTGATGTACTCTTGCGTTGCCTATCCTGAGAGCATGCAGTTGTAGCAGTCATGGCTCTCTAGCTTTGTCAATTCCTTAAGTCTGTCCTTCTCCTCAGGAAAGAAGCAGGCTCAATACAATACACTGCTAATCAAATCAGGGTGGGAATAAAATATTATCTTGCTTAGAACAAAACGGATGGGTCAAGAAACACAAAGGAGTTCTCACAATTAAGAAATTATTGAAGAAGAGATGTCTGACAATTTAAGACAAATAACGTATAAAAATAATGAAAAGGATTTTCTTTTGTTTTTGTTATCAGCACAGAGACATTGTGGGTATAGTTCATTGCAACTCCAAACTTCCAGATGTGATACAGGGAGGTGTGTGTGACAATGCAATAACCATACAAGGTGGACAATGAGTGAGTGACTCTACAAGCTCTATGTGAAAAAGTTTATTGTCAGCTGCCCACACAACTAATATAGAATGAGTCAAAAGTAACTGTACCTACTGTGGACTACAAACACATTCAGAGCATTTATAATAACATATATTTCTCATATTTTAATAGAAGACATCCCGTTGTGTTTTTAATACTCAAAATAAAACTATTTTATTTTGAATATATTTCTCATATTTCCTCTAGTTACACAAATGTTAGAAACGGCCACCCACATGCTTGTAGAGATGCATGTGTATGCTTTATCTGTTTTTAAAGACACATAACAATTCAGTCTGAGGGATGTTCCTGACAAATGCAGTATAGATGCAAAACGACTTTTGGTACCATCTACAGTCATGCGCTGAATAACGACATTTTGGTCAACGACGGACTGCATATACAACAGTGGTCCCATAAGATTACAATATTATAATATAAGATTATATTATTAAAATATAATATTATAATACTTACCATTGTGTTACAATTGTCTACAGTATTCAGTACAGTAACATGCTGTACAGGTTTGTAGCCTAGGAGCAATAGATTATACCATATAGCCTAGGTGTGTAGTAGGCTATACTATCTAGGTTTGTGCAAGTACTCTCTATGACGTTTGCACAATGACAAAATTGCCTAATGACACATTTCTCAAAACATATCCCAGTCGTTAAGCAATGCTTGACTGTACATGGGCTATCATACCTTCTCACTGCACAGGAATTCTGCTATTTATATGCCGGCAGTAAAACTCTGTCTTTGAAATGGAAGCCACGTGGCAATGAATTACGCTTTCCACTGCGTAGAGCCAGAATGAATACTTAGAAACTCTGTCAGCTTTTGCACTTCAGCTGGCAGCAGAACATATGCCAGAATGTAATGACCAATGAAAAATAAAGAATACAACTAGCCACATCAACCAAACCATCTCCAGAGACAATACAATCTCTTATTCAATGGATATATGGGTTCCTTCCTGGGAGCAAAGCGGCTGGAGCCTGAAGTTAGCCAAAAATTTGATTTATTTCAAAGTTAAAGAATAAGTGAGGCTCTACTTTATTCCCTTGTATGTTTTGAGAGCCAAACATTTAAATGAAGAGGCTATGTCTGACCTACATCTAGGATGCTTGAGTCAGGTGGAGTTTGAAATGCCATCCTATATCTAGGACGCAAGGACTCTAAAGATTAAATGTGCATTATGGCTTTCTAGTCCTTCATTTTCTTGACATACAAAGGACATAAACACAAACACTGATATGCTGATAGTAAAGAGCTGACTCAAGCAAGTTACATAATATAAAAAATCTGTATGTCTCTTGTCATCTATAAATTACACGCAAAAATAAAATGCCAGAGTGGGTTAAATTACTGCCAGCCATGTGACACTCCTACATGCAAGGGTATAAAAAATTTTAGAAAACCATTTTGAAATTCACACAAAAACATCTTGTACTCACAATCAAGCCTTTCAACACGCTGATACGAACAAAGAGCAACCTCTTCATTTAGAGTTCCAGAATCACTATACCATCCAAGATTAATGTTAGAAAAACTGGCTAATTCCTTTGAGTCTCGAGATGAGCTGCGCTGGTGCTTCTTACGACGAAAGAAACTACGTCTTGCTGATGTGGAGCCACGCCTTGCATCTGCCTCCAAGTCACCTAAACTGCGGCGTAAAAGTAACTCTTCCTCCACCCTATTAAAAAAACACCTGTATTACTATTATAAACCTTGGGAACAAACAACCACCAGCCAACCAATCAACCAACCAACCAACCAAGCAAACTGACCGCATGACCAACTGACAAACCAACCAATAAATCACAACCATCCTCACCACCAGAATCAACACAGCTATCCAATAATGTTTCCAAAACAACAGTATGTCCTATGTTCGAACATTCCACATTCTCCTCTCTCCTCTCATTATATTTGAATCCTTTTCCTTTATCTGACCTCTTAAACATAAAAATTAATAAATGACCAATGCTAACGTCTCCTTCCTGCATTTCTTGTTCCCCATTCCAGCAAATTATAAGCTTCTTGATATATATACTCACATCAGGCACGCTGCACAAGGTACGAAGTTCCTCATTGTGCAAGAGATCGCAATAGTATATTATCAAATTATTTTACACCCCATATTTTTTTGAGTACTTTGTTTTCAGGCACTCTAAACCATGTTTGTCCCTCGGGGTAAAAACTGCTTAAAACCACTTACTTGTACTTGCTAGGTATAATCCCACACTGCTGCCGATGACCATCTTCATCAACTAGCCAGGCCCTCCAGTGTCCTGGCACTCCATTGAACATGGTGTTATCAACATAAAGCACATCATCTTTGCGAAATCGAAGTTGTAGTGAATCACCCAGATCTCCAACACGATCAAACATTGTGCGTATATAAAAACTGTCTCCTGGTTTATCCTTAACTTCATTGTAACCTGCAACAGCAATGCTCCCTTTAATCAGCCTTGTAATAAAGCATAAACAGTGATCAGGCTGTGTTTTACTAGTCTTGTAATCTACCAACAGTATGTCAGCTCACATCTTCACAACTGTTGTTAAAATTAATTTTAATATTATTCTTCCATCTTATTCCAACCAACCATTTTCCATGGTTTCCCTACAAAATTCTGGATACTATTATTAATTCATTATTCTGGCTATCTGCCCAGATCACCATACCCTTCTTCGAAGTGTGTGTATTATTTACTCATAGACAATGAAGGAACTTCCAGTGCATGACAGTGGTGTCAACCACCAGGCAACCTTTCAGTTGTGGGACTTCACAGTGAATTTTCTACAGGCCTGATCCACTCTAATAGTATAAAAAGAAATATTCAGGAGTTTCGTTAAAAAGTGACAGAATGTCAATCACTTACGTTCCATATTGTACTGCGCAACTACTGTTACTTTGTCGGCTGGTTTTGCAAGTTCATAAGCTGCCTCCTCAGCAGTAGCATTTCGCAGGTCTGTTCCATTGTATTCGAGTATCTGATCGCCAGTTCTGCAAAAAATCACGTAAGTAGCAGATTTAAATTAATACACTAGATACTGTTATGGATGTTTATTTTTAGACCTCCTCCCTTACCATTCCACTGTTTAAAAACAGGAAAGGCTTACATCACATCTGTAAGGCCGAGGTTTTTTATAGCTTTTGAACCAATGTAGAGGTTTGGGAAACTGTCTGCCAAACTGGCAGCATTGTGAAGTAAACCACAGCCAAGTAACAGGGGGCTGCAGTACACCAGGCATTGGAGGTGACATCACTTGCACCTTTTAATACCATATCTTTAAGAGTAAATATATAGCAGATGAGGTGGCAGTGATGTAATATACAGCCAGGAAATTTTGTAAGGCAACAGCTGATGAATCATCATAATCCTTCATGTAAAAATTGATATCAAAACCTACAAAAGCTGTATATAAGGTCTGTTTCTTAAAAATTACAATGATCCACTCTTTATATACTGTAATTACAATGATGCTGACAGTGACACTATAAGGTACCAAAAACCTAAGATTCTGTTGTATTAAATGTATACACAGAAATAAATAACTAAGTTACATAAGTATGAAGGGTGTTCAATAACTAATATCTTGGGGTGTGTTACACTTGTATTTATTATTTCAATACAGATGTGCAACAGAACAAGGAATAACAGATAAATGTATTATTCTACCACAGTCACCAGAGCAAAGAAGCATTCACTGCAGTTGCACCAAGTTGTTATCAGGACCTTTTGTGTTACAGTTCACAAGAAGATTCTCAACTCTATCATTCATAAGTTGTTTTATATCAGAATAATCAGATTCACAAATCAATGATGCTGCCAACATTAAATACGCACTACTCTTTTTTATATATGAGTTTTCGTGCATCAGAAGTCTATAATATATAAAGAACCAACGAGATACAACTTTGGGCAGTATTGTTTTTTATTAACAACTGCAATTACACTCTACATGTTTTGGACGCTTTCTGCGCCCATCATCAGGAGTACTAAAAACTGTAGTAACAGCCACTGGTGCGTGTCATGCTGCAGCATGACACGCACCAGTGGATACAGTTTTTAGTACTCCTGATGATGGGCGCAGAAAGCGTCCAAAACATGTAGAGTGTACTTGCAGTTGTTAATAAAAAACAATACTGCCAAAAGTTGCATCTCGTTGGTTCTTTATATATTATATATATATTACTTACTACTTTGTTCATCACTAATCACTAACTTACTTCCTTTCTTCCTGTCCTTCAAATGTTGGAAAATGACAATTCTTCTCATAATGTCCCTGACATTTCAAGAATGTGGTAGGCTGTGAACCTTGCCATAGCATATCAAATGGTTTCCAAAAGAAGTGGAAGTGTTATAAACAAATATCTTACAACAAAAAACCCAAAATTATTAGGCAAGTTTTCAATCTGAGAAACTTACAGAATGGGGCTGGAAATGTCAGAAGACAAATCTACTACCCCATACTCCATTTCCTCTGCCAAAACATCTGGTGTGTGATACCTTAAATGTAATGCATCTGAATCACCTCTGTTCTGTGCTCACCACCAACTAAGCTTTTTATCAGTTCTTTTCACACACCCACCTCCTTATATCTGTCAGACCAATGCCATTCGCAACACTAATTCTTGCTTGTCAATCAGTACAAGCTACTCACCTAATGCAAACATGTCAGTGGACTCTTGAATCTTTGCTAATGGGGAAAGGCAAGCAGCATTTATACTAGTCATTATCTTGCAAGCATTATTTATGCTTTGCAGAAGACAGCCAAGACCCTCACACATACTCTGTACAATATAACTTATTACAAAAAGTCACACATTTGTATATGACCTGCTGCTAGACTGTCTCACATGCTCATAAAAATGTTTGGAGTTCTTACCTTAAGCCTGAGTTGTAAGCTAAGGAATCAGGCTGAACACTATGCACAAAGATTCCTACTGCATTTCCTCCAACCAAACTTATACCAAGGTTGCTGCATTTTCTCGTCTCAATGTAGAGAAAACGCTCTTCATCATGAACAGGTGACTTGCTGGGATCATCTGGACTTCTGTAAGCAAAGAAAAGACCTGAGAACAAACTTGTGCTCAAAAAAAGAACAAGAAGGAGAATAAGGAAGAGAAGGAGAAGAATAAGGAGAAGAAAAGAAGAATAAAGATAAGGAGAAGAAGGAGGAGGAGGAAGAGAAGAAAGAGAAGGAGCAGGAGGAGGAGAAGAAGGAGGAGGAGGAGAAGAAGAAAAAGGAGGAGGATGAGGATGAGGAGGAGGAGAAGTAGAAGAAGAAGGAGAATGAGAAGGATGAAAAGAAGAAGGAAAAGAATGAGAAGATAGAGGAGAAGAAGGAGGAGAAGAAGAACATGATACCATAATTACATACAACAACCTCTACATCACTGTTCATCTGTTTTTTATGATACACACAATCAGATGTCCTGCGTAAGGTATAAAATTATGTTGTTGTTTTGTTATTTGAAAAAGATATATCAACTGATAAGTTTGTGCTATATTATAAAAGAAGACTTCGGAAAGATAAGCGTGTCAGTTAATGTGACCCACCCTTGGGCACTATTCTGGTATTCTCCTGGGGGGGGGGGGCAAAAATTTCCATGAAAGCCTTGAACAGTATGTATAACTCATCCCTATGCCAGAATTACAATAGGGACCTCACAACCATGCAGCAAGTATGCTAACAGATACACCATCAGGTTCTGGGTATTTACTGTCATAACTACTTGCTATCTTAAAAATGGAGTACATATTTTTCAAGCACATTACATGCAATTTAGACAGTGTTCATATGCTTCTGCGCAAATGTGCTGACATAAAGAAAATCACTACAAATATCACTGCATGGTAAAAAATTCTCATTACATTTCATTAAGTATTTCCTTAGTGAAAATGTTTAAAGAAAAGTTACGGAGCCTAGTAAGGTCAATATTTTGCCATATGCACTACAAGTTGTTTTTGAGAGAATATGCAGAACATATAATTTCAGCTTCATGTAAAGAAGGGTTCAATAAATAAATAAATATAAAATTAAATTCACTTCAGAACGAAAGTAGACCACGCAATACCAAATTTCACCAAAATCCATTCAGTAATTATATGATGGAACATACACATAATTACAACTTGACCTTTTAAAGACTAGGGGTTACTTTTTGTACCACCCAGTTTAACATTCACAAACTGTACATTATGCTCACACAGTGTATTCAAGTGTTTTGTATGGATCTCAGAACAAATGGTGATTATTTCCCTGTACAGTGTGAGCAGAATCTTTCAATATAATGCAGGTTAACTATAGCCTTTAAGGGTTAATCTAGAGATAAATCTTGCACAATATACATAAAAAAATGCTGAGCAACATATCTGCATAATGGAAATTCTACATAGAGTATGAATTTCACTTTGCCTGGTTTTCCCATAATATGTCACTCACCTCACAGTAGCGTTCTGTCTTTGGAGAGTAGACACAGCATGTGTTACTTGGCTACGGGTGAGAGTTCCATGTGAAGGCTGTGGGATCCCTCGCAGACTTGATATGGCTGAGGAGGTCAGTTTCTCCAGTTGCAAAGGTGGTGGCTTTCGAGGTGTTTTAGGAGAGTTACATGGAGTGGGAGAACCAGATCTTGATGGGCCTCCTTCACTACTTGAACTCACAGACCCTTCTAACTCATGATACTCTATAAAAAATTAAACAAGCATACACATAAATATTCTGTAAACATACAATGATCCATTAACACAAAATTTATAATTCAAATAATTTTACCATTAATGTGGCTTTGAAGTGCAATGAAATACTAATAATGTCTCAAGAGGATGATTTTCATCTTGACAGCATGGAGTGTCCTGAGAATGTTTCGATGCTTCTAATGTGCAATTCATGCACTGAGTCATTTTTGTTGAAAGACGCTACATTAAACAATGAATTAGGCATTAGAATTATCAAAACACTCTCGCGGATGCGGATGGATTTTGCAATTTAGCTGTTTTGGTTCTATGTCTTTTCTGCAATCTGAAATGTTATTAAAATCTATGACAGGGTAACACACGGGATACACAGTTCGAGGTATCTGTGTTCATGTCTCAAGATAACATTGTTAAATAGTACAAAGATAATTGCACACTCACATTATTTGATCTAATACAACACTTCACCTTAGCTCAGGGAAGTTCAACTGGACTGAGATTGCAACTGGATTCATTCACGATGTGGTCAAACCTGCATGCCTCTTCTTTTGGCATGAGCTAGTAGAGCTGATATTAAATCACAGTGGTATCACAGGTAACCTCTGCCAATGAGGCCATATCATCTTTACCTTCACTGTGCATTTCTTTGGAATTCTGTACACCTGCACGCAGTAGTATGTTGCATTAAAAAAAAAAATTCCACTAAATTTTGGGGTTATGTTTGGGATTAATTTTTATTTAACCCACTTCTCAAAACAAGAACTGTTCTTCTGTCCATGGACGTTACCATTTATTGTTTAAGCTCTGTACCTAAGCTGAAAACCCATGTAGAGGCCCTTCTCTGAACAAGTAAGAATGACAACCAGCAGTTTCGTGCATTTCAATCTATGAAGACTCCTTTCACTGCTACTACTACCAATGTCTGCAGTACTACAGGCTCTTGTCTTTTTGTCTAACAATGATGCAGCTAATTTTACACTATTACAAAAATGTGTTGCGACAGACATAACCGTTCTGGCTGAAGTTTATGTATAAGTGATAGCAATGTGTCTTCCAATGGCCTTCCACCAACTGCCCATATTTCTACATTATACAAAAATATGACAATGCTTCATACACACACAAAACACACCATTCACACTAACACTCCATACTTCATTAATTTTCCTTGGATTGTATGTCCTAAATGTTGAACTACCCTGCCATGGGATCATGTCCTTATCAGGAGATAATTTTTTTTGTGGGCAGTAAACTAACCTGAATTTATGTAAAAAAATATTCACACAAAATATTCAAACAGCCTTTTCATAATGTGTTCACTGATTGTGTGCACTAAAATCCAGGCTTTCCAAGTGGATTCAAAACAATTTCTACTCACAGAGTGGGGGAAACACAGTGTTGAAACCATGAAGAGAGTTGGCCAGTAGTCTCTTATGTTGCCCTTTCTGCTTTGTCCTCTCAAAATTATCAGCCCTAAAAACACACTTCTATGGGTGTAATGTTGGACCATGTCAGTACTTTATGCAACACCTTTCACTGCTGCGTAGGGAAGACGGGGGCATGTTTGAACATTTTAAATCATTTGGTTATTTTGAAAACTTTTGGAAAACCAATGCTACTGCAATGTGGGAGAACTGCAGGCTGTTCATGTCACACAGAGTGCAGTTAAGATGCATCATTTGTCTGGCTATGATGCAGTTGTTGTTTATTTTGAGGCATAAATATTAATTCTGTAGCTGTCACACATAAGACTGCAGTATTTTCTCGAAGTATTCTGCAAATACTTCCCATACAGTATTGAAGAGGTGAATTTTTAAGCTATTATTTACATACTCAAGGAAGATGATAATCAAAACCAGTGAGGTATACTGTTATGTAATATTACTTCATGACGTGATGGGCACATTTGAATGGCAGTAATGTCATACTTCTTTTATGAATTATATTTTGTGGATATATGATCTGTAAAGAAGGAAACCAGTTAAAAATAGGAAATCTATTTAAAACTGAAGCACAAAACAAAATAGAGAATAAATTATTCTTAACTACAATATGTAACGAAAACTGTCGATGTTGTCAATGAAAGGGTAGGCTATAGCCAAGTAGCATATATGCTTTCTGTTGACTTTTTTCCACTTTTAGCAAAATATTCTGTGCCACCTTTACAGTGCACTGAACACATCACCTACAGCCTCTTGATGTTACTGTCATATGGCCTTTCAAGGCATAATATGCTGTTGAACAAAATAAGTGGATGATGGCCAATCCTGGAAAAATGGCATCCTTGATCTGAGAGGTATTATCACCTCTGCACATTCAGTTTCACTTATCATGAAGAATATTTTGGATGGGTTTGAGAATTCTGGTATCTGGCCATTTTCAAGAAATGCTTTTAGTGATGAAGATTTTAAAGTGGGATGTGGTGGGAATAATGAACCTTCTGTTCCAACAGCATGGTCAATGTGCTTGATATCATCAATGTCACAAGAAGGCAGCTCTTTGGAAAAGAAAGGGACTCCAGAAGAGGTCCGTCTACATCCGAGGGCTGCAAACAATGTAAGCAGAAGTGATGGATAGCTGAAAGGAAAATTAAGAATTGACTCTGACACCTGAGAAGTTATGTATTAAGGATCTTGCTACCAAGACCAAGTGACACTCCCGATCCCAAACTTTGGAAGAAATCCAAAACATGTGTTACAAAACTGTATTAAGACACATCAATGCATAAGATTCTGATTTTACCGTCCACAAAACCGACGAATTTACAGACTGACTGCGAAGATGATGTGGACTGCATTACCCAGCCACTCGAGCCAAACAATTTTGTAACACTAAAATTTGTAAAAAAGAAAACAGTGAAATATTTTGTTGGGCTGATACAAGAAACGGGCTTGATGGTTATAACACCTGGTTTTTGAATATGTGACTCATATGTTAGATATTTTGCTCTGTGCTGATCAAAGACAATGCAGTAATATATCCCTCTGACATTGTCACCACATCCAATGGTTTCAGCAAGTGGTCAAAGAATAGTCACTGTTATATTTGGCATGGACTTGTCAGGTTACAATGTTAACTAAGGATGATGATTCTGAAGCTGCGAGTACATGTTTCTGCCAATTGAGGTGAACTGCCAAATAGTACTTGAGTCTGTCACAACTTTAAATAATGCTTGTCACATAGATATCCTTAATAACATGTTTCTTCATGTAACTAAAATATTTTATTGTGTAATAACGTTGACCTTTCCGTTAAAAATGTGAATGTTCAAATGTGCCCCTTACTGGTTCAAAGGTGCACCCAGGGTGTGTAACTAAATTGGGTTCTGTATTTAAAATGTGCAGATGTGGGGAGTTTGCACACTACTTAGCAGTCAGAGGAAATATCCTAGTGTATGTCACTTTTTGTTGCAATTGTCTATCCCTTTTCCTTCATTTACATATAAGGATTCCAAAAAAATGTTCAAATGTGCCCCCACACCCCCCTCCCCTGTTTTGAGAATGGTAAAAATTGGACTGTTAGGTGTATATAGGTACAAAGTTGTCAACAATAATTGCACTCATGATCTCAGCAACAGCCTCAGGGTTATCAATCATCACATTCAATTTCGCTGCTCTACTTGTACTGCTGAACTTGTTTCACCGTCATTAGTACAAACCATGGGACGAAGTCACAACTGTTTACATGAACTAGTTATGGCAATGTTACTATTCAAAGTTTCTGTTTCACAGTCATCAAAACACACATCAGAAAACATGCAAGCATATAAACTTCATGGTTACTCCGTGCATCAATAATATTCAACACTTTAATTACCAACTGACGCACACAACGTTAAAAAACATAGAGTTATTAAAACATTTTAAAATATGTAAAACTGCTCCAACATGTTTTACTTATTTTAAAATGTTTTAATAACTCTTAAGTTTTTTAACACTGTGTGTGTCAGTTGGTAATTAAAGTGCTGAATGCAAGCATATAGCTCAGACAAAATATCATTATATTTCAAAACTGTCCTATGCAAAGTCATGACTCATACCACAGGAATTTGTAAAGGAAAATAATCAATGGTTGCTTTGCTAGAGTCTTTACAGTTCTACCAATGTCAGATTTGGAGAGGCCTGTGTGTGTAATTGGAGATCTGAACATTCTGCTTCACACTACCAATAATCTTGAAGCCATATGTAAGCCAGGCAAGCTGACCCAAGCATATGTATGCCACTATGTAAGAAATGTGAAACTACTTGACCCTTCAAGTGTACAGTATAAAATTCACATCTTTCTATGTGGCCTATTAGCAAATTGTTTAGACACTATGTAAGAAAATTCTTCACTTACTGTCTGGGCTGTACTGCACCAACATAGTTATGGAGTTGCCACACTGTCGCAAGACATTAGCTGCCAGCTGATATGTTGCGCTTCGCATATTAATACCACAAACCTCAAGGAGTTGATCTCCAACCTGAATATTTCAAAATATTTTTTGTAAATGTGGGCTTATGATGCTGGAGTCAATGTGATGTTGTATAGTAGGATGAAATATCAGCCAAATTAACAAACTAACTGAACATGACATACCAAACATGTCGGCAAATCTAGCTATTCACAGGCACTCGAAAACTACTTTATATCATAATCTATTAGTCTACATTGACAGTGAAATGTTTGATTATAGATCTTTGCTGAAAAGAATATTTCTTGTTCTCTTTCTTACACACTTCTAAGTCAAACAAATGAATTTAGACATGTCTTAGACTCAGGTAAGTAGAGTATAACTTATAAACAAGTGTAATGAATAAATAAACTTAGTAATAATCAAGTCCTCATAAATCCATAGCAAAGTGTTACCCAAACTCTGAAGCATACAGTGAAGGGCTTCCAGAGGCTACATAAACATCAACTCCAGTAATATATATATATATATATAT
>JGI20166J26741_11811139_pt1 | contig 20805 bp, 12 predicted proteins | sample TergutCu122P5_FD_26741 | JGI IMG/M metagenome (IMG submission 26741)
TGTCTGTTGTGAGTGTTGTGTGTTGTCAGGTAGACGTCTCTGCGACGGATTGATCACTCGTCCAGAGGAGTCCTACCGACTGTGGCGCGTCGTTTTGTGTCATCAAGAAACCTCGAAAACGAGGAGGCTAAAGCCCGCTACCGGGCTGTGAAAATACAACGACAGTGGGTTGCAATGCCAAGAAAATAACAAATCACAACCTGTAAACAATAGGAGACTAAAACGATGCTGGCCTTTAGATTTGCAAGGCACCTGAGATGACATCGCTGGATGAACACCCTACCATGTCATTGTAATACAGAGTATCGTAGCGCACTTTTTATAATCGTCACATTAGCTTATGGATTGTATTATTTCTGACTGTTAATAAATAAATTAAAAAATAAAAAAAGAATGTACACACGTACTGACGATTCACTGTGTTGCGTTTCTTTCGTGTACGATATTGAAGACAGGATGAAAGACGGTTAAGTATAGTGTCTGGTTTTAGTTAATGGAAGTTAACAATTAGTTCACTTCGGCTTTCTCTAAGTTTCAGCATACTTTCAGTCCAAGACAAAACTCTATATTCTCTCCAGCTATTTTTATTCCACTATCCGCCTATTCAGTCACAATTGACAGCCATTGGTCGCTACCCTGAGCGAGCAAAATACTATAATTCCACACATGTCTAGGTCGCCACAGTTGTATTTTACCAAAAAGTTTTCGGGCTCACCTTTCTGTTTATTTGTGGTAACCTCTCTTCATGATACACCTTTTTCCTAACTCATTATTTCTTGATTTGATCATTCAAACAACACACAGTAAATAATATAGGTTACTGTAATTTTTCTCATTATGCAGTGTGCTCTTGTCTCCCCTTACTTCCTCTCCATCACAAAACGATATTTCATTCCACATATCTTTAACCACGTCAAAACCGTCCAAAATCCTCAGCTATAAAAACTTTCGTAATTGTGACTGTTTTATGAAAAGAAACGTATCTTCGAAGGCTGATGTTTTGTACTCCCCAAGTAAACGTACGGAAGAACAAATCTGTGTTTAGAAAATCTAAATTTAAATTAATTCCACAGTTAATTTTTCCTTCCAGTTCAAATTCCACATGGTGGTAGGTTGTGTGATTTCAGTTTCAAAAGTAAAAGACTCTGAGAGATGTCGTAAGTTCATATTGTAACATTCCTAAACAGTCCTTAGAATCTGCCAACTGACCCAAAGGCCAAAGACAACAGACAGCAATATTCATTGCCCAAGTAGTGTGTTTTTTAAAGCAGCTTAAATATGTGCGATATTTATTGGAACATTTGTAATAACCTTTAGGTCTACTACTATATTCATTTGTAAAATAATTCTAGACTCTGCCCTGCTCCCACACTTTCTGCAAAATATCAGGGTATATTTTCAAAATATACGCATTTCTGTCTCCAAATCCCATTATATTCTTACATTTCAAATTATTTCCTCTATTTATTACGCAATGTATTAACATTGTTTATCAAAAACATTATTTTCGAATTTTAATTTACTTTTTTCCAACGTTGTTGGAATCTAAGAGAGATCCATTTTCAACCGTTTTCCTTTAAAGAATGTTATAAGAAAACTTTCAGTACTTGAAATAAAGATAAGAAGAAAAAGGCTCTCGCAAAGACCAATCATCACACACACAGAGATACAAAAGATAATAATCATAAAACAGGCAATATATTGGTCCAAAGACCTATCGGTAGTAGCAGTGGTAAGGGGTAACGTAACGTGTTGGGAGTAGGAGATACGAGATGCAGGAGCGGGAGTTGGGGAAGGTATGAATATTGCATGAGGGTGGATGGTGATAGCATCTTGGAAAGAACAGGAGAGTTGGGGCTCTGTGTTTAGACTGCAACAAGACTGCCGAAAATAAGGCTCTGATGTCACGCCTATATAGCGCCGTATCTTAACCAGATTCGCGCGAATGGAAGCCTCCTTCAGGTTTCAAAGGAGACGAGCAAAGAGACAGAGCAAGCAGAGTGCTGTACAGGGTAGTGAAATTCGTCTTGAGACCAGATGCAGGAAGTAATCCACAACACGGGACGTTGTATATAATAAGCAAGTGAAAAAATGGACATTTGCGTATATCTTAAACGTGACAGTAGTACTGTGAAGTGCTGGAATATCCAACACACGCCTACGTTACTCATGTATCTTACACTATTGGAATACTCATTTCAAATTCTAAGAAAATTTGGCAATTTCCGTCTATAGATAGACGTACACATATGACCGCTGGTACGCCAATATATTATTAGCCATTCAGGAACATTCTTTTTTGTCGATTGCAATATCCAAGCTAAGAACTTACAAATATCTAAAAACCAGCTTAATAAGCTAATAATAATAATAATAATAATAATAAACTAGATTTTCAATTCAATTCAATTCTTGTTTTTAACGTGCTGATTCAACAGCCAAGTGGCCAATAACAACAGCAGTACAACATATAAACACGAACAAATGAAGATAAAGAGGACATACATGAAACAAGCAGATCAAACAGAGAACTTAAATATTTTGTCAGCACACATTAAGATACAGACTGAAAATATGAAATCTGAGTTGATAATTTGCCTTCTCAAAGTGTCAGATTTACTGCTAATTGAATTTTCCGCAGTGGCACACCTGGCGGAAGGACAATTTTTGTAGGTCAGACTAACATATAACATATGAGTTTCGGAGGTTCCGAGTGGTAAATCGAAGACCAAAAATGTCCATGGAAGATGCACAGGAATTAGAGCTCCCAAATTTAATAAAAATAATGTCGCCAAACTGATGTTTTCTCTCACTCCAAGCAGGTGACTTTAGTTGAAAAGCATAAGCACAACATTAGGCACTAGGATATTGGAAAAAGAAACAATTAAAATAAAGAGCTACTAACTCCAGTGAACGCGTTCAAGTATTATGACAGCAGGACAGGCAACTGAATTTCACACGTACCAAAATTTCAGTCTAACAATTTAAAATATAAAATCGACAAACCACAAACAGCCGAAAATAAAATAAAAAAAAATAATATCACGAAAGAGACACAAAGCTTAATGGACTGAGAAAAATAAAACCAACATGACAGTGAAAGTATAAATTAGAATCAATTAGAGATTTCCGGCTCTGAATACTGACAGTACAAGTAACACAAGAGTTCCCAATTCTGTATTGAAACAAGAGCGAGTTAGTTTTCCTAAGGAAGTCAATGGCTCGAGGTTTACTAATTTTGAATAATAGTAATAATTGTAAGTATTATTATTATTATTATTAGTAGTAGTAGTATTAGTATTTAACTTCCCCGGCTCAACGGCCTAATTGTAATTACAAGATCGTCAAAAATGTCTTTATTGTCAACATCATCTAGGGGTGCCGTCTCTCGGCTCTGCTTAACCCTATTTAACCTAAACACAAGGAAACAGGCACAGAACCTTGGCGTCCCAAATAGATTCTTCCTTTCAGTGTTCGCGATCTAAATTCTTCAAGCGGTTTTCATCTTTCCCATTCGTGCTACATGTCCCGACCATATCCTCCTGCGTGGTTTCGTTTACTTTAATAAGTTTTGGTGAAGGATAACAATTGTGAAGTTCAACGGTATATTATAATCTCTATCCTTCGCTCAATTCCCCTCCCCCCACTATCCAGCATATTCTTATTAACATAATGTTCTTGAAAATCCTGCAAATATCTTATTGTTTAGTGATTAAAGAGAAGAATGTAATACCAGTTAGTCTTCTGCTCTGATTTACGAACCCAAAGTACAGAAAATTTATCCATTTAAAACACCAAACTGTTCGTCTAAGCGGTAGTAATTTTCTTTTTATTCTTTTTCAAATGTGATATGTAAATAGAGAAGATGCTATTCGTAATATCGGAAAAGTCTCAGTTTATGTTTCCAACACACATTCAAATCCGGAGCCACTGGACTAGAATCTGACATTTCTATTGCAATGTTCAGTAGACACGCTGTGCTTGACGGAATTCTGAGCTTTTGTATTACACTCTGATGAGGTTCCCATGTAATCTCTGCATGTTTTGCAAGTGCAATGTGACGGTGTGAGTGTGCCCTAAGGCGTCACGCGTGATCTCACTTTACAAGGTACAGGTGTTAAAGCGGAGTGTCCAGTCATGTGCACATCTCGCCAGCACGAGTACAGATCACTTAATAAGGGAAAAGTAATTAAGCAAGCTGTTGTTTCCCACAATATTTTTTTGCAACGGAGCCCTTCTGGTTTTGGAAAAGAAATAACGCCCCTTCGATTAATAAATAATACGTGTGCATTTAAGGTTCAACGTGGTGGAACAAATTTATGATAATGTAAAAATAAATGAAAACTGTAACTGAGTGTACCGAAACATGGCCTGGTCGAACTCGATTCTTGGTTTGGAAATAAATTTATTTCCTTTGTCTTTCGCAAAAAAAATTCAACAATTTCTTTGCATTCTCGTTTCTGAAATCTTACTTATAGGGTTTCAGCAAATTGAGTTAATTACATGCAACCCCAATTCAATACACAGCGCAACAACAGCACCTTCCCAGTTCACACAATGACTCACTAATTACTTACTCCAATCTGTTGCTTCTAGGCTGCTGCATGGCGTCACTGACGTTTCGGGACGTCTTGCCAGTGGCATCTTCTTCTTTCAAGAAGAATGCGTGGGAGCCGTATAGTTGTTCGGAGATGTGGACACAGCAAACGTATGGTGGGAGCGTGAATGAGTTACTGGGAGGAGAGGGAAAGGTATGCAAAAGGGGAGCTGTTTGAAGCAAGGAGGATCGGCACACTGTCTGCGCCACCACTGCTTCTTGTGACTAAGCGGAAGAGAGAATTCCATGATCCAAGCTTCAACTTGCATATTCATCCAAACCGCTTTTACTCGGAATTATGCCTGAATTCAGATGTCGGGACCGAAAAGACGCCCAGAAAAGTCGGTTAATTTTAACCAGCTGACGCCGCGCCCCAACCCAGAATCACCAGTTGCTAATATGAATTTCGGCGAAATCCTGAAATCTCGTTTAATGTCACTTATTCACAATTTTGTACAGAATTTCAACAAATAATCAGAAACTGTTTCTGCAGATTTAATGAAGCGTGTGCGGCACAGCCTGGGAATCACTGCCTTACGTGCGATGAAACACTTCCCCTTGCAATGTACATAAAACGTCCTGAAACTATTACAGCATTTGTGGTAAACATCTCTCGTAATGAAAAACATAAATTGAACGTAGCACATCGTTATATACTTACATAATGAACCAACAAACGCGCATTTATAAATATATTCAATCACATATTTATTATTATTAATATTAGCTTAATTAATGTAGACTTAAAACGTCGAAACAGCCCTTCGGTTCGCTGCGCTTCGTCGGCCAGTGCCATCGACAGTGATACCGATATATTCAATGGACGTTCGGACTCGGTAAATATGATTAACGTCTGTCTTACACTTTTAGTACATAATTTCAGAAACTGTCTAAGCCTCTGTTCTTGTAGTAAATCTAACTTGTAAGTTTGTTTCATATAAATATATATATATATATAGTACTAATATTCCTCCAATTATGATTATAAGTAGGATATATGAAAATAAAGAACTGCGGTCGCTGTAGCTTGTTTCCTTCCTGGTAGGGCTAAGGACTTATCAGCATCCCTGTATATATTTGTTTATAGTTCTTAATTAAATTATCATTACTGATTCTAACTAGCTGTATTTAGTCCCAGAATTAGATTCTGTATTACATGCCGTTTCTGTCATTGGCAATCTGACTGTTGACTCAGCATGTTACCTCACATGAATTGAATTGAATTGAAGTCACCAACATATTGCAGTCACTCTTGTGACCACCATCACGGTATCGTACAACAAGAACACAATAAGTATACAAATAATGGTACAGAAACCTATGACAAAGCCGTTCACATGGTAGCGGGTTTATCAAACATTGATCGGTCCAAAGTGGGTTACCCAGACTAAGGCTTTGGTGGTTTACCTGAGCTCTTCAGAAAATAATGGATAAAGCACTTCTAAAAGTGTCATGAACTTCCCTTTCCACCTCTCCGAGAAGTTATATTCTACACACATCCTCCTGTATCACGCACGCTAGATGTTCTGTGGAGCTGAGAGCTAAAGCGAGGCAAATGTGCCCTGTGCCTAATTAACCGAGCTGAGCGTCAGAAGAAACATGTACCAAGAACATACACAAGAGTGGAAGCACAACTCCACCCCTTTTAAACTTTAACATTACATGGGGTGAACTGTTAGCTTGCAGAGTAACATCAATACCCAATCGGCCTTGTATTGGATCTTAAGGAAATGGCTAGGAAAGGACTTCCGCACTGGCCAGGATTCGAACCAAGATTCTTCGGGCGTCCAGCCTGCACATTAGCATAATTGAGAAGGCGATAGGAAAGATGCCTTGCAACAGCGTACAAATAATCTGTCAAAATTTAAGCGCCAAATTCTCTAATAAATTTGATTCAAAATGAGCACGAAGTATTTGCAACAAACACTGTGGCCTGAACAGATCAGGTGTCACTTCACGGACCGTATCTTACAAAGCACTTGCGGAAAATAACGAAATGTTTGCATGATAAACAAAGCACGTTGCTTATGAAGTTACAGAACGAGGAGAAAAATAATTCAAGGAAAGGTAACGGAAAGAGACATGACAGACAAAAAATAGTAAGAAGAAGAGAAAACATACATGTGGAAGAACGGAGGAAGAATGGAAAAACTAAGAAAATAAGAACAGAAGAACGTAATTGAAGAGAATATAAGATGAAATGAAGAAAGGGAAATTGGAGGAAAGTGTAAAATAGAAATCGAAGTAGAGAAGACGCAACGCATGAAAAAAGAAAATGAGAATAAAGAAAGAGTAATGCAGGAAAGAAGTAGGAATAAAATAAAAGGCAAAAGAGAAGGTATGAGAGATCTAGATCGCACTATGTGGAGGAATTTTTTGGAGGAGGTTTTGAACCTGTCGTCAGAGAGAATACTGAATGATGAAGAGAAAATGAAACGAAGAGGGAATTAAGATAAAAATAGAGGCAGAATGAAATAGAATTGTATCTACAGGGAGAAAGGCAGTATAACGTATACCATCGAGACGAAGGAAGTGCATAAAGACCTAACCGTCGAGTAATGCGGTCGCTATCGTTTATCAACTGAATGATGTATTTAAATAAAACTACGAGAAAGAACAAGAAGAAAAATTGTTGCGGCAATTGTATCTTCCGTGGCATGGCGAGCACAGCTTCATTAAAGCACTGGCTGCCGCTTCGTGATATATGACGTAATAAGACGCTGCAGTGTGGCCGCGTCTAGCTGCTGCACGCCCACAGGACTGTAATTCGAATCGCAACGTGCTGAAACTCCAGTCTGCACGGAAGCAGCTTTATTAAATTTCAGCATTAGGATTGTTATTAAATTTTATCAAATAAGTTAAATTTTATTGTAATAAAATTTAACGAGACACTGCTTAACGTGATGCACGGAAAATGTGCTGAGAACAACAGAGCAAGCAAGTCAGACGCGGATAAGAGAAATTAGATTATCGAGAGATAAACAATTTTACATCCCCTCGAAAAATATAGGTGATCAAATCAAGCACCTCGAGGATGGAAAACCGATAAAGAACTGTCGGTAAACATGAAGATAAGAGAGCACTCCGAAGACCTTGGAATAGATGTGATAATTTTAACTTGGCACACAATGTACGTATAAGGTAATATTAAGGTGCGTTCCTGCAATCATTGTTATAGTGGTAAAACCGTAAGTATTACATATTCTGAGTGTGTGTTTGTAGCCTTAGTTTTCCAGCATTCAATACGCATGCGCCATTTTATCATGTGTGACTGTTCGGCGCTAAAATATTTTTCCACATTTCTCTCATAAACGAAATGATTTTCTAAAAAAAAAAAAATACTATTGAAGATAACTGAATGTGTGTTGTGATTTTCTCTACAAATTTGTATGAAACATTTTTAATTCTAAGAAGAAATGAGGGAGATTTTATCATAAATGCATACTGTCCTTCGTATAAAGCATCCGTTATTCTTGTCCGATTTTAATAAAACTTGAATTTTCTCGCCTTATTTGCGAAAAATACTCAAATGTCAAATTGCATGAAAATCCATCCAGTGGGAGCCGTGGTGTTCCATACGCACAGGAGGATGGACGGACGGACGGACGGACTGGTAGGGATGGACCGGCAGATGTGGCGAACCTAACGGTTGCTTTTGGCAATTTTGTCTATGCGCCTAAGAATGGATCATAAATAAAGGTCATGTTAGGACCTGTAATGGCTTCTGCTGGCTCAAGACAGACTCTTGTGAAAAAGGTAAATTACTTTTCAACTAATATAAAATATTCCAGTCGTTCTGGAGCACTTCAAAGACTGTTACTGGCTTCTCACGCTGGATTCTCTTCCAAATAGTTACAGCAGAACAAATAAATTTCTCTTCGTAAAACATCCCCAATTGTCACGTAATTTTTCTAGTGTCGAAATATATTTTTTAGGCCTTTGTTCTCAAGGATAGAATAGCTACGTAAGGACTAGGCTACGGACTGGACAACCGAGAAATCCCCTTTTGTTTTTCGGCATGTGAAAGAGATTTTTCTCCCCTCCAAAATATCCAGTCCGGCTGTGGGACGGACAGGGCCTTCTGGTGAGTCGGTAAAGTGGACTTTTCGCAGAAGGTAAAGCGGCCGGGGACTCAAACTGAACATTCATCTCCATCTAATGCAAAGGTTAAGAATGAGATTTCCCTTGGGGCTGAAAAGTGCGGGACGCAATCTGCGTAGCTGCAATGTTTTGACAGGAAGCAATAAAAATTAATAAGAGTGAGCGAGTGAAGAAAATGTTGACTGTCCGTTCTTTTACAGGTTATTTGATGGCTGGCTCTGTCTCCGTTGGTAGTGAAGCTGAAGGGTGCCTCAGTACTGCTCCATTACCTGCAAGACGTCTACAGAGACAAGTCTACTTTTGTACTCGGACACTTGAAATTTATCCTCTTCTTTCAAAGTAGAACAGCGCGATTTACAACTAAACAAATCAGTGGAAAAATATTGTATTTTATCAGTGTTGTTGCTTTCAAATGCTTTCGACGGTAAATGAAAGTGTAATAATATTCAATTGAACAATAACAGCAATGTTATAAACTTATTCTTCTCTAGTTCCATTACTGTAATACATTAATCATAATTATTATTTCCGGTACCAATTACATTTCTTCGTAACTATAAACCGGGGCGATAATAAATTTAAAAGTCTAGAGATAATTTTCAAGCCTGTACATTTTTAAAGGAATTAACTTACATTTGAACACCTACAGCGGAGGCAATAAACATTCCTCAGAACCAGCATCTATTAAAGTTGAAAAATTTCATTTTTCATGAATATGAATGGGCTTACGTATTTACATATAACGTAATAAGCTCAACCTAGCAGGTACAAAAATACACTACTCTTCTTTTTGACGAAAATTATTATTGGAATGAAATATTTACACAAAACCAGCAAAACGGGAAGGCAATATTAAGTGTATTGTTACATAAGGTCATGTCAGAGTGTAATTTATTGGCAGTACACCAGGCACTATTGCACGTGTCTGGAAGTTCACTGAAAGCTTATAAAACGCTGTCAATGAAAATAAAGCTTGTTTAGTACAGCAAGGAATACATACTTCTATTCATCTTCAAAGAAATATATAGAAAATAAATTTCACGGAAGGGATGTTTTCAGTTGAAAGCTTGATCAGAATTTCAGTTCATAAGAAAACAAAGGTTCTCGATTCAAACAATTCATATTCCGAGTTCTAAACACTTCATACAGCTGAGGGCCGGAGACCGGAAAATTAAATGGCTGGCAGGAAGCACAGAAGACAAATATGCAATCACTAATGAAAGACTGCGAGCTCAAATTTAGCGAATCAAACTAATTCTATTAACAAAAGAACGCTTTTATCAACACATTCCCAGCCATCGGCTTCTCAAATGCTGAAATAGGCTACATCGCAAAAGTAATGGTCCTGCAAAAGAACTCAACGAAAAAATACGAACATGTGTGAAAACACACTTCACTCTCTTTAAATGTGTCTATCTACGCATGTAAAAGTTTCTCGTAAAATTCTGAAGCTGACTAAGCTTTTCTGAGACGTGACATCGTGTAATTTGACTGAGCGGTATTAATGTTTCAGAAGAAAGTGCCTCCTCCATTTTCGGGAGATTAGTTACTGATATACATATATCTGGTCAACAATGTTTACAACAAGTTATGGTTTTAAATATCTCGGTTTTAAATTTCCTATGAATATGGAAAGGATATTCAACAAAAAATATCAAAATGTGCGCAAATATGGATATTCTACACAACACTTTGAACTAACTTTGGTTCAGAAATTTTCAAATATAAGTACATAAACAGAGGCCAATCCAATTCGTTTATATGGAAGTGAAAATTGGAATCTTAGAAATAAAGATAAAAAAGAATGTGCATCAATCGAGATCAAATTATTCAGAAGAACAACCGGGGACAGCCATGTTGTTCACAGAAGGAACGAAGAAACTGTGGAAGAGCTGAAAGTAGAACCGGTTGACGATAAATTAAGGAGATACGAACAAGTCAAATTGGCTGCGATATGTAACAAGAATGAACAGCAGGGAGGATGGCAACAGTAATGCTGAATTAAAAACCACAAGGATGAAGACCACTTGGAAGACCTTTGAAGAGACTATTAGACGAGGTCGAAACAGGTCTACTAAGGTCTAACTCGTGACGGATGATGATGCTGCTGATGATGATAATGATGATAATGTGTATTTCTATGCTCAACTCACCCTGCAGTAGCAGCAAGACAATACCTGAAGTTCCCCTAATTTTCTCGTACCGTTACATGTCGACCTCCATACTTCTGTTTGTCGACACTGGTACATCTTCAAGAACTGCTTACGGGTTACTTATTAAGTTCATGCATTCTGCAATTACATTATTAGAAACGTAAAATAGCTGCCCAACATAACGTCATGCATTCGTGAAAAGAAACTCAAAACCGAAGTAAAGAACGTGTTTGGCTACACAAAACACCGGGTTACGGGCTGTAAATAGGAACAAGTGTAAATTTTATTGGGTGTCTGATGTAAGCATATTGTCCTAGTTATAATATTCGTTAATATATGTAATACTTGTATATACTGGTATGTGTGTGTATGTATATCGATACACATACATGCAAGTATTCATACATGCATGCATGCAGTATACATAAAACGTACATGAATCTGCTTATTCGAGTCCAAATAAATACATTTAAATGACGTCATATACACCTTGTTACTTAACATAACAAAACACGCTTCGTTTTTCAGCTCATACTGAGACATCATCGGAAAGACAAATACAGGTGAAAGTATGTATATGTTGATATTTACACTTGATAGCAATACATAAGCGGGGCCTGCGGTGGCGAAGTGATTATGACGCTGCCCTACGGTCCCGGGATCGATTCCCGGTGATGTCACTGGATTTTTCAGTGACATATTCCTTCTGACCGTACCATGGCCCTGGGGTCGACTCAGCCCCTAGAACATTTCCTGGGGGTAAAGGCGGCTGGTGCGTGAGGCTGACTTCACCACCTTCACGTACCGAACGTCATGGAAATCTGGGAGCCTAAACCTCTTGGAACCCTCCGGGCCACACCGGGCCTGTTACGGGACTGCCTTACCTTTACGTTTTAGCAATACTTAAGCACCAGATGTGGCGGCGTCAGATACAGTTTATACTCACAATCATTTGTTTGTTCAATATTGGTCTCAATACGTACAGATATAATGTACCAACCACTACAATAGAACGGTAACTGGGGTAACCTCCGAAAACTGTTACAATCAGATTTGTGGGTTAAAAATAAAGACTAGAGTTGCTAAAAGCTTGTACAGAGCGTTCACTGCAGCAGCGCAATGGACATATTGTCATTTGGAGAACGCGAATCTTAAGCGAAAACAAATGACGAATTTACGTAAACCGGATACATAATCAAATCCTGGTCTCCTGCCTTATAATATATAAATAATATACAAATTGAATATATAAACAACCTTTTAAACAATTTATCTTCAATTTAAATCATTAGTATGTTCTACCAATCGACTGAGACTAAAACTGAACAAACAAAATTTGTAAACATAAGCTTTATCTTATGCCGCTACGTCCTGAACAGAAAGAGATGCATATTTAGTGCTATCCAGTCTAAATATAAATTTATGCGTATGTTACCTTCTGTCTGTCACACTGATGATGGTTTGGTGTCATCTGAAACATTTCTGAGGTACTGTGGTGTACAGCAACAAGGCGAATATCACCTAATTAAGTTTATTTATATGAACTGTAATACAAAGTTGCCGTGTGTGTTCTTCCTATGCAGGGGAATGTGACTGTTTTTCTCGCCATGGTTTGGTATTATAATTTTCGTGTGTTTAGGAGGCTTAAGAAATCTTGATTATTATATACTGTATTTACAACAAGCATTTTAAGTTGTTTTTCCTCTAAGCAAACTATAATTATTCAACTCGTTAACTGGATAAGACATGGCAGAAATTTTATGCTCAGAGCGATCGCAAGAACCACTGAGAATAACGGAATTTGTGAATGAATCAAATGCGATGCCATTGTGAAATGAGTTCCGGTGCAAAGAAAATGTTTTTTCACCCTTTCACAGGCCACGAAGGCCCTTAGGGAGAGCAGAGGTATAACTCTACTCTATTTTAGACCTCTGCACTCGAAGGGGGTGAGGGGTCAGCGTCACGCCCCGGCAGCACCTTACCACCGGGCAAGACCGAGTACCCATTGTACAGGAGGCTGGGTGGGCCTCAGGGCCGGTCTGGGCTGATGCGGAAAATCTCGCCCCACCGGGATTCGATCCCCGGACCGTCCAGCCAGTAGGCAGTCGCTATACCGACTACGCTACCCGGCCCACGCAAAAAAAGTATTGTTTCTAATTTATGTTTTATTGTTAAGACTACGTTCTACATACAAATTTGCATTTCATAAGTACCATAATTACTCGTAACATTGTTATTAAACACTATTAGAATATAATCAGCATATCTGAACCATCCAATACAGTGATGTCTTTTCAGTATTTCCATAATTTATGCCCTAAACACTCTAACAATATATCACAACTGTCGATCCAAAACTAAGCCTTATTTTGGACACATTCAGTCCCACGCTAATTTACCATTAAAATATTACTTAAACGTCACAGCTTTAGTTAATAAATTGTAAGTAAATGTAGCCATAATGTCAAAAAGATACATTTTTAAATCTATTCCACTGAAATTTCTTTCACATCATTAATTAAATCAAGGAGGATAGAATGGGTTGGCGTGTGACACAAATGTGGGAAAAGGGAAATTCACAGACAGATCTACTGTGAAAACCTGGGAGGATAATAATGTAAGTGGATTTCAAAAAAATATAATGAAGTGTCCTGGTATCATCTGTATCAGGACAGAGACAAGTGACGTGCTCTTGTTAATACAGTAATGAACATCTGGGTTCCACAAAATGCGGGAAATTTCTTGAACAGCTGAGGACCTGTCGCTTCTTAACAATCGATCTGCTGCATCAATCGCCTTAGTTAAATAATTACATGTAAAATATCCTTTGCATTACGTGATATCGGAAGACCAACCCTTGTGTTACAAATTATCAGAAGTAATTTTTCTCATTTATAATAGGATCATTTGCGCACATTTATTATATTTGAATTAATTATATCATTAGTATTTTATTACATTTAACTTCCTGGTTTACCCTTCCTACAGAGACGCCTGTAAACATGGTATAGAACTAAATGCTACACAAATTTCGCTTCAAACTGAAAGACTATCAGCTTTGCAGAAATTCCTCTGTTGCACACAGTTTACATTAAACCTGCCCAACAGTTCGCATAAAGGAGTACTATGGGCAAGCATTATTTCTGTAATTAAACTAAGAACAACACCACAAGACAGAGGGATTAGTGTGTAGAAAGTATTACGAAAAATAAATGTATTTTTTAAAAAAGCTGCCTTTAACAGGGCTGTCGGGAGATAAGAAAGACAGTCATTACCTGCAGTTACCGCACTGCATGGAGCCAAAAATAATCACATTACCTGCAGTTACCACACAGCATGAAGCCGAAAATAACCGTATTAGCTGCCGTTACCACTGCATCTAGATAAATGTAATCATAATACCTGCAGTTACCAAACTGCATGGAAACGAAGATACTCTTACTATACTGAAGTTACCACACTTCATGCAACCAAAGATAATCATATTAACCTGTAATTAACACATTCCATGGAGACAAAGACATTTTGTTCACATAAATACGGTACATAAAACTATTTAATGAGATTACACATAATTTAATATTTTATATGCTGGCCGTAAAACCAACGTTCGACTACTATTTCAGATCTCTAGAAACAATGGTTAACGTACGAATCCGTATTCAATGACACGTTTGGCCTATGTGGTTCAAGGTTCGGTCAAAATTTACAATTTTCATCGGCAAGCAGCTTATGTAATTATTGGCAGGACTGTTTGAACATGAGCAAATTCATCGCAGTAATTACTAACCGGGCATTCTAAAAGTCAGGTGCAGTAACCGGGTTTGCAGACCACACATTATTGGCAATTCAGGGACCTCGCCAAGTATCAGTCCACTGTTTTCCATCCACATCTGTAAACATGCAACAGCTTTGTAAATGACACTTTCGGTATTTCATACCCATTAACATGTCAGTTTTTATCCGTTTCATGTAGCCATCTGGTGAGGATGCCTTCCTGCCTTCCATGCGTTTCTTGTATTTTGTCTCTCATTGCGTTTTGTTTACCTACATATTCTTCTTTTATCGTTACTGCCCATTTGTTTCTATTTTTCCATATTTTTACATCTTTCCTACAGAATATTGTCTCAGCACTTCGCTTTCTACACATTTAGCCATCTATACTGTCCTCGGTGCACTGTACGGACTTCCAGGTCTTCGCATGCTGCCGATCTAGCTACGCCGTACATTCGTGAATGATTTATGGAAACCCTAAATTTAAAACCCCTCCAAACTGGACAGCAGTCGAGATTTAAAACCGATTGTCATAAAAGGGTTAATTAACGACACAGCTGTAAGTATTGGAACGCTGGTCAAAATAAATTTGTGTTGGCAGGCCTGTTACATCCGCCAGCTTCACTACATTTAAGTGAAGCTTTTCACAAATGGGAATTTTTCGCTAAAATTTAATATTTTTTTACAAGAATCTACTATACAGAGAAAAATATTTTTATTCAAGTCACTGCGGTGTACATCCTAAAGCTTAAAGCAAGGCTGTATTTAAAAATTCGGGGCTCTTCTTTAATTCAAAACCGCAGAAGAAATGAAGTGGGAGGAGACAGAAACTGCTAACGTCGCTTGGTAGTGTGTTTGTGTTTGTGTTTGTGTGTGTGTGTGTGTGTGCGCGCGTGTGCATGAGGATAAAGTGCCCTGGGTTATTACAGCAAGCAAGTCTGCGGCCGTTAAACACGGATGAGAGAGAAGACGCCATGAACAGAAGGGATAAAAGGAGGCGAGAAAAACACTAAAAATAAGGCGTATATAAGTAATATGAGTGTGGTAATGAAGGAAAGGGGTAAGAAAAAGAAGCTGAAAAAGTAATAAAGTTTATAGAAAAGGAATCTTGTTGTGTAAAGAAATCCAAGCAAGGAACACTGATTACTGTGGGTGAGGAAATGAAGTTGGGCGGATAATGACGCACAGCCGGCTGATTGGTAGGAACGGCTGTATTTCAGGAGATATCAGCAGAATATCCAAAACACGTCTCCCAAGGGGTAACTACATACTGAAGTAAAGTTTACTGAATGTCTGTGACAAGCTGCACATGGACCAACACGTAGAGCGATTATCAATCTTATCACATGGATAATGGGCGCGGAAGTTAAGCGCTCTGTAGACTGGCAGGCATTTACCGACGTTTCGAAGAAGCTTGTCGTTTCGATCTTCAGGGTAGTCCATAAAGACCACCCTGAAGATGAATCCTAAGACCACTATTCCTTGTATGAAGACAACAAGCCTCTCTGAAGCGCTGTTACCTACACACCAATCTACACGGCGTCATATTCCAGAAGACCTTGGTATTTGTCAGTACTATTGTAAGAAGTAAACTTACACAGGACTTATTAATCTTGACATTACATACAGAGGCCAGATTCCACCTTTCATCAGAACCTGAGCGCCGGTAAGCTTCGAATAGAAGCCTGAGTCAGCCACCGAGCAGCTACGGATAGTGCAGAAAATATTACTCCCTGTATAAACGTCGGGAAAGGAACCGCGGCCTTTCAGTCCGATTAAGTTACAGTTTTCATTAAAAATAAAAGTAAACAGCTCACATTATATGAAACGTATAGTGAAGACCTAATGGACAGCGCGAAAATAAAAGTCTACACACCCTTCATCTCCTTACAACATATAATATTTAGTTATAAGATTCAGCCGCCTTATCCATTGGCATATAAGTCAACATATGTATGGAATACAGGACTGAATGGTTTACAGAGTAAAGCTGAATTAATTACAAAAGATGTAGATTTCTAATGTCTCACAGTAGACACAATTACTTGTGAATAATTTGGGAGGAATACGACGTGACCTATTTTTGCTTGTGTGCGGTTTTACTAAAAAATCAACTTTTACTTTCCATTTCGCTGCTACTGACAGAGAACACTACATATGAAGCCATTTTCCTTGGAATGTTTGGCCTATATGGTCCAGCGCTTGGTGGCAATTCATAATTCTTATCGGCAAAAAACGTAAACTTTTTCATGCAATATTTAAGTACGCAATTAACCCTAATTATATTTAAAGATTCAATTCGCACCGCTCAGTAAACATTCTCCGCCTTGGTTTTAAAATCCAGTCAGTTTACGCTGCATATGAAGATGACTGCTACTTTTTCTGAGATATCTCAGTCCACATCCTTCACAAATAAATAAAAAAAACACATTGATATTTCCGCTCTTCCGGCATCTGGCGCCGCGTCGCTGGGTGATTGGTTCCCGTCGTTTCAAGAAAGCGCGATACTCCTATCTGCTAGTGTCTAAAATTTCCAATTAATTGTACACCACCAACCCAGTGCGTCTGCGCCACAATCCAGAAGAAAGATTATCTCACTTGTACCGCTGTCAAACCTTGAAAACTCGCAAGAAGCAGATGTCGTTACTGGCTCTTACATGTCAGTCACATAAAATGATTACAGTGGGCACAATATATTGTATTTACAGCGCTCTGTGGTAAGACGGTAAGTACTTCAGCTGAAAATGGTTCGACCATAAAGAAACGTATCGAGTATGAATAGGAGAAAAATTTTCCAGTAATCGTTGTGTGTGACTGAAATATACAGTAATAAATTTCGGCAAACATAACATAGTACATAAGAATTGCTGCTAAAATCCAGGAATTTTTGTACACAAATTATTGCGGAGTTCAGACAAATATAATATGCAGGGCTACTGGATGTTTCCTTCTGGCACCGAAACGTACGAGCCTTGATCCTGGTTGTAATATATATATATATATATATATATATATATATATATATACACATATAATATATATAATGTGAATATGAATTTTTCAAGATTTTATTTATCTGTGCACTCAGTACTGTAAAATTCCACGCAAGAAATTTATGTTTGCATTTGCTAGAGATAAATTAAATTCTAACCAATCAAATATACAATAGTGGATAATTTAATAAATATAAAAATATACAACTTTGAAACCCCGTTATGGCAAAAATAAGACGGGATAACAGAAATTTTAAAAATTTGTTAAATTTTTATTAAAGTATGTATAAGAAAAAATTAGTGTACTGTTTGAATCATCCCTATTTGAACAAACAGAAAGAACGAAATGCCTACAAAAATTATTGTGGTAATAAATATACTAAAATATATTTAAATAACTCTCCGAGCATAGAAAAAGGGAAGACAAGTTGGGAAAAAACTTTTAAAATCTAGATATATTTTGCGACCATTAAAAAGTGCGACTGCTTATGTACCTGATGCTGCCTGCTATGGGAACCAACAGATGAATCTCATTTTGGCATCGTTAAAGTAACGAAGGGCTTTCCAGGACGGAGAGAAAAGAAGCAGGCGAAATAGTTATGAGTTACTCTCTAAAAATAAAGAAATCAGATATTACGTGAACATTCCTCATTGAGCCATAGGTCTAACTTTGTGATTGCGTATGTTTAGATCATTGTTGTGCAAATGGTCTACTGCCTCTTCGCGCGTAAAGTGAAACGTTACAATTCGGCATGTCTACAAATTAAGCGAGAAGGAAATACACTCTTTAGGTTTTACATACGTTCGTTATAAGAGATGAGACTTTATAAATCGGCTGTTACCACATCCCGGAAGAGTTTGGTACCTCCCTCTGCAGCGTCGAGTAGACCCACCTATGACGCACAAAGCTCCGTCCAAAGAACGGCAAATATATTTACCAGATAACACGGATTATCATCCCAGAAGACTTTAATCTTCACCGTAAAGGACTCTCATCATCAACAATGGTACAAACCGCCTTCAGTTTTATAAAGTCGTGTGAAATGTCCATTGTTTTACACACTTTTTGACGTACTGACCACTCATACTTCCAAATCCTCCAATAGTTCTCTCGCACACTGGCAGTAAAAATAGTATAATAGACCTGTGTTGCTTGAAATACTGCATCACTAAAGTGGTCAGTATTGGTAAAACTCTACTCATAAAAAACGAAAAGCACCTAGTAAATGAATATTGGTTAGTCTGATTCATATTGTATACAACAGCCATATTTTTGGTTCTACCAACATCGCCTTTGAAGTAAACTAAAATTGCCTTCACATTTATTTCCACTTCCCATTCAACATTTATTTGAGTGAGGTATAAATATTATAATCCCTCTTCAAATATAAAATGTTCCTGCCATTTCAAAGAAGACCGTCAATCCACACTTGACATAAACTATTCCTTTCTACCGTTTCTATGCAACAGCGATTACTTTTCAGATATGCTTGACTGTAACGTCCAGTGACCTGTTACATGGACAGTGGTGTGATGGTGGACGTAACATAAAGTAATTCACAGAGATTAGTAATTCATTCAACTGCGGCAATCTCCGTAATTAATGGAGCTGCTCTAGTTGGAAAAGAAATGACGTGTCGTGTACGAGAGATAACATTCATCAGTAGGACAATGTCCGGAGATAAGCTACGAGCTGGTGAGGTTTCGCTTAAACAACACAGTGAAATTTCCATTTCACATTTTGAATGTTCCTATATAGTAGTAGAAGAAAGTTCCTGAATGTTGAACTAAATTTAGACTGTTCTGTTAGTAAGAAATAAAAAATGGAGTGTAAAAGAAAATGTCACGAAATCACTGTACGATTTTCCGTTCAGTATTTCCGGTAACCATTGGTATGGAACTTATTGTGTTACATGGCACGGAGGATAAAGAGTTGTTGGCATATCTCGTAAAAACTGAGAGCAAATTTACGTTGCAAAATTATATGAAATTCATAGCATGCGTGTCGTTAAACAACGGCTGTGCTAGAAGAGCGACACAGCAACAGCCTGCTGCAGCTGAAGTGTGCGGAGGAGTATTTAAAATCCATTATGTTATTGAGAGGTATGCGCAAGTGTAGACGACTGTTAGCTTATATAACAAAAACAGTCTGAGGAGATTTAGACGTACTATGGGCAATTTCAGATTAATTTAATATTCTTATTATCACCAACTAAAAGCACAATACCAAGTGTAACTGTGCAACTGAAAAATAACATTTCCAACATGTTTCGATTTCTATAGACAATCATCAGTAAGAGCATACACTGTATCAGTCAGTAAGTACTTCATGCAGTTATACTTGTTGATTGATGTGTGATCTTACTGACGATGATCTACGAAAAATCAAAACTATATTGGAGATGCTATGATTTAATTGTAAAATTATACATTGACATTGTGCATTTAATTGGTTGTAATAAAATACAATTAGATTCGTTTAAGCTCAAAATTATGCCTCATTATTTGTGTCTCCCAAATGCACGCACTACGAAATAAAAGGATTCTTGCTGGCCACTCCTTTTATCGTGCCCCAAGAATACATCATGAAAACAGATGTGGAAATAACCGTGGCAGTTTAAAACTAAATGGTTTACTTTAATTTAGAGGTAGAAAGCGAAGTATAATAATTTTTCCAAATACTAATTAATATATGTGAAATTTAAATTTAAAAAAATATATATATATAATATATATACACACACACGTAAGTAGCTAATATGGCGGGCTGTTGTGAAGACTAAAATATCTGAATTCAATAACAGGACGGAAATTTCTTAACCAGATTAGCCACTATCAGATTCTGAAGAAAGATCTTATCCCACGGAATAGAATTGAACCTGGGAATAACGAAGCAACGAAGCAGAGTGATGCAGTGCGCCGTCTGTCCTTTTCGTTAGCATCTCTAGAGATTTAAACCACCTTAACCCTCCGCGTCGCAGAAGAAATGTGACTGATTTGAGAGCATATGCAAGGGGCGGGGGATGAGGAGCTAGGAGGGGGCAATCGGATTACGACACACAAAGCAGACAGGACCCTCTTGCTATCAGCTCACACTTGGCTTCCGATGAGATCTGGATTGAACGCTCCAGACGTGACGCATCACCAGCCGACGACAAGAACGAGCCACCGTCTAAAACCGCTGCTA